>Ga0209540_10000738_pt1 | contig 27770 bp, 22 predicted proteins | sample BarGraIncu01121A_FD_184501 | JGI IMG/M metagenome (GOLD analysis project Ga0209540, IMG submission 184501) | Arctic peat soil microbial communities from Barrow, Alaska - Barrow Graham LP Incubations 011-21A (SPAdes) (version 2) | ecosystem: Environmental > Terrestrial > Soil > Wetlands > Peat... | reverse complement strand
GTCTTGCGCTTCCTCCGTTCATGAGTATGCATGAGCACCCGGTCGTTTTTGCATTGGTGCAGCTGCTGCTATGTATCCCCGTGCTTTTTGCAGGTAGCCGGTTCTACACGAGAGGCATCCGCGTGCTCTTCAAGGGTGCTCCGAATATGGACACACTCGTTGCCGTCGGTACGGCCAGCGCTTTTCTATATGGGGTATATGCATTGGTTCTTATTATCAGAGGCGATCATGAGATGGCTAAAAATCTCTATTTCGAGTCGGCGGCGATTGTCGTGACGCTTGTCATGGTCGGCAAATACCTTGAAGCGAAAAGCAAAGGACGGACGTCGGAAGCGATCAAGAAGCTCATGGACTTGAAGCCGAGGACGGCTGTTCTCTTACGGGACGGCAAAGAGATAGAGGTTCTGATTGACCAGCTTGTTCCGGGAGACCTTGTGCGCGTGCGTCCGGGCACATCGATCCCGGCCGACGGCATCGTAGCAGAGGGCAACTCGGCGGTCAACGAATCGCTTCTTACCGGTGAGAGCCTTCCCGTCGACAAGGAGGCGGGAAGTGAAGTCATCGGCGGCAGCATCAACCAGGAGGGACTCCTTACGGTCCGTGTCACGAAGACCGGCGAAGACATGGCACTTTCCAAAATCATTCAGCTGGTCATGGACGCGCAGGGCAAAAAAGCACCGATCGCACGCCTGGCCGATCAGATTTCACTGTATTTTGTTCCGGCCGTTCTGGGGATTGCCCTTGTTGCGGCCGTCGCCTGGGCGATTGCCGGTAAAGATTTCTCGTTTGTCCTCAATGTATTTGTCTGTGTACTTGTCATTTCCTGTCCCTGTGCGCTGGGCCTTGCGACGCCGACTGCGATAATGGTAGGCACCGGGAAAGGTGCCGAGCTGGGCATTCTGTTCAAAGGCGGAGAAGCACTCGAGACGACTCACAAGATCACAACTGTGGTTTTTGACAAGACAGGCACAATCACCGAGGGGAGACCTGTCCTGACTGATCTGCGGCTGTACGGGGATTCACGCAGTGGGGACTTGCGCAGTGGGGATTCGCGCAGTGGGGATTCGCGCAGCGTGGACTTACTTAGCGGGGGCGCGCGCAGCGTGGATACGGGAGACGCAGATGCTGCAGCGCTTTCCGAAGACGAAGCACTTATACTGTGTGCTTCTGCGGAAAAAGGATCGGAACACCCGATCGCCCGCGCCATTGTGGAGGCGGCCCAAAAGAAAGGACTTGTCCTTGAAGATCCGACTGCTTTTGAAGCACTGCCCGGACGTGGAATACGTGCCACAGTCAGCAGGCGCAGCGTGATAATTGGCAACAGGAAATGGATGGATGAAGAGAAGATTGATCTTCAGGCCTCTGATTCAGATATGCACGAATTCTCTTCTGCAGGGAAATCAATCCTCTATCTTGCTTCCGAGGATGTACTTCTTGCTGTTATGGCGGTCGCCGACACAGTGAAGCCGTCAAGCAAAGAAGCGATAGCAAAGCTTACTGCTCTCGGCATAAAGACTGTCATGCTGACAGGGGACAATAGAAACACAGCGCTTGCAATTGCTTCTGAAGTTGGTATTACCGATGTGCTTTCGGATGTTCTTCCGCAGGACAAATCCCTTGCCGTCACAGATCTTATGGTCAAAGGCGAGAAAGTAGCGATGGTAGGGGACGGCATCAATGATGCTCCGGCACTTGCAGCCGCCGACATCGGTATGGCGATCGGGACCGGTACGGATATCGCTGTAGAATCGGCAGACATAGTCCTGATGAGGGGCGATCTCCGCGAGGTGTCGACAGCGATAGCACTGAGCCGAGCGACGATCCGAAATATCCGCCAGAACCTGTTCTGGGCATTCTTCTATAATCTGGCCGGCATCCCGATTGCGGCCGGCATCCTGTATGCGTTCGGCGGTCCGCTCCTGAGTCCGATATTTGCAGGTGCCGCAATGGCGCTCAGTTCTGTGTCTGTTGTATCGAATGCGCTGAGACTCAAGAGATTCCGGATCTGAGGAATTTAGTGATTTTTGCTTGACAATAATATTTTGCAGCGTATAATCATACTAAAACCATATGAATAATATGAATTATATGAATTAGAACGGCTGACACAAAAAACAGCCGTGGTTGACTGGAAGACCAGAGGCCGTGTATCTCTTTTGCAGATTGCAAAGTGATACGCGGCTTTTCTATGCGAGGGGGCAGCAGATGACAGTGCAGGAAAAAGAATCATCAAAAAGACTGACTGCCGCGTGGATAAAGGTGTCTATTGCCATCATTATCGTCGTGACCGCCGGGTTTCTTCTGCAGGTGATTTTTCACATTCCTGTCGCCGGCTTTATAAAGAATCTGTTCTACATGAAATATCTCCCCGACCTTGAGGCCGGCGCCAACTTTGGAATTCTGTTTGTATTTGGACTCTTAACGTCGATCCACTGCGTCGGAATGTGCGGAGGACTGGTGCTTTCACAGAGCATCGGGAAAACGGACGTTTCAGCAGAAACCGGGTCTTCGCAGGCCGGCAAAAAGCACGTTGTGCTGCCGTCTGCCATCTATAATGCAGGCCGCCTGATCTCTTATACAGTGATCGGCGGATTGATCGGAGGACTTGGACAGACACTGGCTCTCTCAGGTGTTTTGAAAGGGCTCATTCCCATTATCGGCGGTATTTTCATGATTCTGATGGCTATCAATATGCTCGGGATTTTTGCCGGTCTGCGAAGGCTTCATTTTGGACTTCCCAAAGGACTTTTGAAAAAACTCGGCATCGGAAAACCCGGATATAGAAGTCCGTTTATTGTCGGGCTTCTAACCGGACTCATGCCTTGCGGGCCGATGCAGATTATTCAAATCTACGCTCTGGGTACCAGAAGCATTCTGATTGGAGCACTCTCGATGCTGTTCTTCGCACTTGGAACAATGCCCGGACTCTTCGGATTCGGAGTTATCGGGAGCTATATCAGTAAAGGTGCATCCAAATCCATTCTTCGTGTGAGTGCCGTCCTTGTTGCTGTTCTCGGTGTCGTTATGCTCAGCCGCGGACTGGCACTCATGGGTGTACAGGTATTGCCGTTTGCCCCGGACAGTGAATACATACGATCGCAGATCAAAGGAGATGTCCAGACAGTATCAATTGAACTGCAGACCGACAGCTTCCAGGCGATTGAAGTATATGAAGGGATTCCGGTCGAGTGGACAATTCACGCAGATCAGGAAAATATAAACGACTGCAACAATGAGATCATCGTGCCCGAGTATGACCTGGATATCAAGCTTGAGGCAGGGGATACACTAGCTGCATTTACACCGGAAGAGCAGGGGGAATACGTATATACATGCTGGATGGGTATGATCAAAAGCAAGATCCGGGTTATCGGGAACCCGGATCCCGATTATGTAAAGACAATTGCACCAGATGATTCCGGAGAGGCAAAAGACCCGCAGATGCCGGCAGATCAGGTGATACCGGCAGATCAGGCGATGCCGGCAGATCAGGCGATGCCGGGTACAATGTCCGGCACCGGATCCAATACGTGCCCAGCGAAAATGACGGCTCAGACCACTGCTGCCCTGGCAAATAATGATATTTCTCCACAAGAAACCTCATCTGCGCAAGAAACCTCTTCTGCTCAAGAAACCTCATCTGCAAAAGAAGTGACTTCGTCTGTACCCACTAACACACCGGCGGCTGCACATGAGACATCTGCCGGCGGTTCGTCCTCGCAGCCAACGGCTGCTGTAACTGCGGCAGCCGCCCGGACGACTTCACCTTCGACACAACCGGTTGAAACAGCGCCTGTCACATCAGGCACACCGTCGGTTCAACCGGAATCTGATAACAAAAGCACCGTCCGTTCATTTACCGGTTACCTGATTGATACTGACTGTCTGGCGCTCTATCCGGATCCTTCCGAAGAAACCCGCGTATGTCTCCTTATGAATTCATGTGCCGCGAGCGGATACGGGATTTCCTTTCAGGATAGCGAAGGTAATACATCGTTCTACCTTTTCGATGGAAATATTGCCGGAGATCCTTATGACGCATCACAGCCTCCCACCGGAGGACAATTACTGGCACACAGCTTCATTACCACAAATATAAGTGACAGCAACAGATCCGTTGCGGTGGAGGGAGCTGTGTCCGCAGATACATTTACCGGTGCATCAGGACAGATATATCAAATTCTTGTCGTCAGCAGCATTACGCTTTTGACATAAAAAACAAAAGGAGGAACAAAGATATGAACACACACAATTTCGCAGGAACAAAAAAAGTGAGCAGAGGGGGAAACAGCATGTGCCGAATGTTTTTGATGAGGCTCATACTTTGTATCAGTCTTTTGATTCCGCTGACAGCAGGTTTGTCTGTATCGGCGGCGCCGGATCCTGCACTGATTACTCTGGATGGATATCTGCTGACATCCTGCTGCTATTTTGGCAAGACAGGGTCGCCGGCTTCTCATGGAAGAGGATGCCTCAAGATGCCTACCTGTGCACACACGGGGTATGGCATCGCTGTTTTGAATAATCAGGGCGAATATGACTTCTATTTTTTTGACGGTACATTCTATCCGGCGGCAGCGGGAGAGCCTGCTGCTACAGGCGCTCAGGCTCTGGCCAGAGCGATCGTTGAAACTTCGACCAAATCAAACCATATAGCGATTCAGATATCCGGGACATTATCAGGTGCCACTCGGGCACAGACAAATCATGACGGTACCTTAGGCGGCAATTATGCGGAGATCAATATTGCAAGCATTCAGGAAGCGAGTGCAATAACTCCGGTATCGGGAGACTTAACCGGTTATGTGATTGATGAGGACTGCTTTACAGGGAATACGAATCCCGGAGCGGACAGCATAATGTGTCTTCGCATGGGATCATGTGCGGCAAGCGGATATGGGATCGCTGTTCTTCAGGCAGATGGAACGTACAGTTTTGCTTACTTTGACGGAACTTTTTCAACAACATCAGGCACACCTGCCACCGGCGGACAATTGCAGACGGCAGCCCTCCTTTCCGGAACACTGACTGAGAACCATGTTACCATTCATGTTACAGGTCAGTATACCGGAGAGAAAATCAAAAATACGACAGGTACAAACAACAATACACTTTACCCGGTATTTTCCCTGTCTGCTTTGTCTGAAGTGATTACACCAACAGCGGCTCCGACTAATGTACCCACAACAACACCAACAGCCGTGCCAAGCCCGGAGCCGACTGCTGTACCGACTGCTGTGCCTTCTGTTATCTCTGTTGTGGCAGGTGCTGCCGTGACGGTTACCCCGGGTCCGACGGCTGCTCCGACGCCGACGCCAACGGTCACACCGACACCGACATCAACTCCGACTGCCAAACCGGCTGCGATTATTTCTGAAACAACTAAGACAGGAGAAAAGCAAACGCAGAGCAGCCTGATTGCCGGAGTTCTTCTGACGGCAGCCTCAGTATCGACAGTTGTTGTTTTGCTGAACAGAAGAAAGCGGTCAGGGACTATTTGAGAGGAAATAACACTTATGGGAACACAGGCTGTTATGAAAGTATCGGGAATGACGTGCACATTGTGCTCGATCAAAATCGAGAATGCACTCGAGCGCCTGGACGGCATCCGTAAAGTTCAGGTCAGTTATGCTTCGGAGAAAGCGGCCATTGAATATGATGAAGACATACTGACATCAGCGGACATAGCCAGGCATATAGAGAAAATTGGTTTTTTTGTAGCAGAAGAGGGAGATACTTCTTCCTCTCTGAGGCAAACCCAGTATGAAAAGAGAGAAAGACTTGTTCTTCTTGCAGCTATCGTGCTGGTCCTGCCTCTCTTTGTCATGATGCTTCTGTGCGGAATGAATGGCTGTCATAGGGCTTTTGATCCGAATGCCAACACGTATTTCAGCAAGCTCGCTGTATATTGGTACTATCATCTGGAATTTCTGCGCGACTGGCGTCTGCAGCTTGCTCTGGCAACTCCTATTCAGTTTCTGATCGGGGCGCGGTTCTATCGGAATGCGTTTTATGCACTGCGGTATAGAGCTGCAAGCATGGACCTGCTCGTAGCTCTCGGGACATCCGCAACTTATTTTTACAGCCTGTACATGTCGATTAAGCAATACGGGCAGATATATCATCGCGTCGACTTGTATTTCGAATCGGGTGCGACGGTTATAACTCTGGTTCTGATTGGAAAATATCTTGAATCAAAAGCCAGAAGGAAAACCAGCCAGATGGTTGATTCTCTTTTCTCTCTTGCGCCTGATGTGGCTGTCGTATTAACTGACGGGGAAGAGATAGAAAAGAAGACAACCGAAGTGGCGGTTGGCGACAGCATTTTGGTGCGGCCGGGCTCGCGTGTACCTGTTGACGGTATGGTACTGTCCGGTGAATCCTTTGTCGATGAATCAATGCTGACAGGTGAGCACATTCCGGTAAGGAAATCAGTCGGAAGTCCGGTGACCGGAGGCACGATAAATCAGAGCGGGTCGTTCGTTTTTACGGCAGAAAAAGTCGGAGACGATACCTGCTGCGCTAAGATCATCCAACTTGTCTCGTCTTCACAGGCCCAAAAAGCCTCGATTCAGATACTTGCCGATAAGGTCTGCATGTACTTCGTGCCGGCCGTGATTCTGATCGCCTGCAGCACATTCCTCTATTGGTACTATATCGTATTCCACGGTGCTCCGTTCTTCTTTGAGACCTCGCTGATACGAGCCGTATCGGTACTTGTCGTCTCCTGTCCCTGCGCATTAGGACTTGCAACACCTACTGCACTGATTGTCGGTACCGGAATGGCGGCCCGGAAAGGAATTCTTGTGAAGGGCGGCGAGACACTGCAGAAGCTGAGACGTGCGGACATGGTGGTATTTGACAAGACGGGAACTCTTACCGAAGGGCATATTCAGTTATCGTCCGTTCAACTTATACATCCAGAGAAATATACAGAGGGTGAGATTGTCCATCTGATCGCCGCTGCCGAGAAATTCTCGGAACATCCGATCGGGAAAGCCGTCTGCCGCTATGCCGGATGTGACGGCACACAGACTCCTGAACCATCCTTTTTTGCATCTTTTGCCGGTAAAGGTGTCGAAGCAGTGGTAGACGGTAAGAACGTCTATGTCGGAAATTTGTCTTTCCTTCAGGAAAAGGGATGTTCTGTTTCTATCCCTGAATTGATTAATCCAGAGGGGCACTCAGGCGAGACCAGAGTATTTGCCGCAGTGAACGGTGAAATGGAAGCTGTATTATCCCTGTCTGATCATGTCAGGAAAAGTGCCTTGGAAGCAGTGAATCTTTTGAAAAAAAGAGGTCTTGCCCTGGTTCTTCTGACAGGGGATTCATGGGCAGCAGCGGAAAGCGTGGCCCTTGAGTTGGGTATCTCTCAAGTCATTGCAGAGGTTCTCCCGGAGGAAAAGGAAAGGACAGTCACTTCCCTTAACGAGAAGCATCATGTAATCATGGTCGGCGACGGTATCAACGATGCGCCTGCCCTGGCGGCCGCGGATGTCGGAATAGCAGTCAGTTCAGGCACGGATCTCGCGATAGATACGGCCGATATTGTACTCCTGGGCGCTAACCTTGTGAAAATTGCTGAGGTGATTCATCTTGCCGGGCGGACCGTCCGGAGAATACATATCAATTTATTCTTTGCCTTTATATACAATATTGTCCTGATTCCTGCTGCAGCGCGAGGCCTCCTGAGCCCTACCCTGGCTGGATTTGCCATGGCGCTCAGCTCCATTTCGGTCCTTATGAGTTCACTGCTTTTACGTGCCGGAGAAAAACGAACGGAATAGAAATCCCCGCCGCATGAAAAATATATGAAAAAGGGGTTGACATAACAGGCGCTTTTCATTATTATAAATGTAAATCCGATAATTCATATAAGTTAACTAGGAATTGACGGATTATTCTAAAGGTTTGTGAGGTAACTGTGATGCGAATGTGTTGTTGTACAGTAAAAAGCTGTTTGAATGTTATGGGCAACAAATGCAGCACCAAGGGGGATCATTATGACAAGCCGGAAGAACAAAAGCGACCGCATTCTAAATTCCATCTCTGATGATAATTTCGAAAAACTACTTGATTTGATCGAAGGTGTTCAGTTCGGAACAGTTACTCTGGTTATTCAGGATAGAAAAGTCGTTCAGATTGATAAAAATGAGAAGATCAGACTGGTATAAGCCGAAACATATCACAAGAATTGGATCTTCTTAGCTTTTGGGCAGCAAATCAAAAATAAATATTACTGGTTGACCAGACACACTGGAGACCGGACCGGAGAATCCTCTTGCATATGGGGTGATCCGGTCCGGTCTTTTCATTTAGGGGGACACAAGAAATGGCAATCGAATTGAATAGTCTCGAAACGGAGAACATTTCCCTGGACGAGAACATTTCCCTGGACGAGAACATTTCCCTGGACGAGAACATTTCCCTGGACGAGAACATTTCCCTGGACGAGAACATTTCTCGCGACGAAAGCTTTTCACATCTGATCAAAAAACACCCGTGCTTTTCAGGGGAAGCCCATATGAAATTCGGCCGCATGCATCTGCCGGTAAGCCCGGCCTGCAATATTCAGTGCAATTTTTGCGTGCGCAGCTTGAACCAAACCGAAAACAGGCCGGGCGTATCACAGATCATACTATCGCCCGATGAAGCAGTAGAAACAGTGGAGAAGGCGCTTGAACTCTGTCCAGAGATCACTGTTGTCGGTATAGCAGGTCCGGGAGATACGCTCGCAACCTCAGCTTCCCTCGACACTTTCAGTAAGGTCCACGAGCGTTTTCCGGAGATGATTCTGTGTCTCTCAACCAATGGACTGCAGCTTGAGGACAACGTTGAAAAAATGGTCGCCGTAGGTGTACAGACAATATCTGTTACCGTCAATGCAGTTGATCCTGAGATTCTATCTCAGATTGTCGGATGGGTTGCCTGGCAAGGCAAGACCTATTCAGGACGGGAAGGTGCGGAAATTCTGATTCAGGCCCAGCTTCGCGGAATTCGAAAAGCTGCGGCAAGCGGTCTTCTTGTGAAGTGTAATGCAGTGCTCGTCCCTACTGTAAATGATGACCATATTGAGCAAATTGCCAGGACAGTAGCAGAAGCCGGAGCGGGGAGCCTCAACATTATCCCTCTGATTCCTCAAGGCAAACTTAGTCACATTCCCGCGCCCTCCTGTGCCCAGCTTAACCGCGCAAGACTTACTGCTGAGAAGTCACTTCCTGTATTTCGCCACTGTAAGCACTGCCGCGCAGATGCATGCGGGATTCCCGGTAAGAATATAGAACTCTCAGCACTTCTATACAGCCGGCAGACCGAAAATACTTTCTCACATGGATAGAAAGAGAAAAGGAGTATGGTATGGGATTTCGTGTGGCAGTTGCCAGCAGCGACGGCAAAGTAGTAAATACGCATTTCGGAAGGGCTTCCTCGTTTCTCATTTTTGACCAGCTGCATGGCGAATCGTATGAATTGATTGAAAAGCGGGAAGTAATACCCCTTTGCCGGGGACATGAACACAGGGAAGATGACCTGCAGGATCTGCTTGATACGATATCAGACTGTCAGGGAGTTCTGGTCAGCCGAATCGGTGTAGATGCGGATCTGGCACTTCGATGTCATGGCCAGGAGGCATACATAATTACCGACTATATTCCAAGAGCACTTGAGACACTCAATCAATACAGAAAGAATCGGCCTGACAGCAATAAATGAGAACATCAACTGACAGCAATAAATGAGAACATCTGGCAGCACATAGAAACAATCGAAAATGACTAAAACATATAGAAATGGAGAAAAATTATCATGGGAAAGAAACTCACACAGATCGCGATTTACGGAAAGGGCGGTATCGGTAAATCAACGACAACATCGAATATCACCGCCGCACTATCCAAAGCAGGCTACAAGGTAATGCAGTTTGGATGCGATCCCAAGAGCGATTCGACAAACACACTGCGCGGCGGTACATATATACCGACTGTTCTTGACACCCTTCGTGAGAAGAATGTAGTCAAGGCCAGTGATGTGATTTTTGAAGGATTTAACGGAGTCTATTGCGTGGAGGCCGGCGGGCCGGCACCGGGCGTTGGTTGTGCTGGAAGAGGTATTATCACGGCGGTTCAGCTTTTCAAGCAGCAGAAAGTGTTTGAAGATCTCGATCTTGATTATGTAATTTATGACGTTCTCGGTGACGTAGTCTGCGGCGGGTTCGCCGTACCGATCAGGGAAGGTATCGCAGAGCATGTATTCACTGTATCATCAGCCGACTTCATGGCAGTCTATGCCGCCAACAATCTTTTCAAGGGAATTCAGAAATACTCGAATTCAGGCGGAGCACTACTGGGCGGAGTTATCGCAAACTCCATCAACCAGCCATATTCCAAGGACATCATAGATGATTTTGTCCTGCAGACCAAGACGCAGGTAATTGAATACGTACCCAGATCGGTAACGGTCACACAGAGTGAACTGCAGGGTAAGACAACAATTGAAGCTTTCCCGAATTCAGCACAGGCACAGGTCTATACAAAGCTTGCTGAGAAAATTGCCTCGCATACGGTATCCAAAGTACCGGAGCCTCTTGATTCACAGCAGCTTCGTGACTGGGCAGCTAAATGGGCTGATCAACTGCTTGCTATGGAAATAGGTGAAATGAAAGTGAATTCGGCATCCAATTTATAAGAGAACCGCTTTGTAAGAGAACCGCAGTCTGAACGGCACGCAGTAAGGAGATTGTATGAGTGAAATTAATTTACATGAGCCGGAGGTCCTGATCCGCGAGATCAGGCTGGGCTCAATAACAGGATTTGAAGGAACTGCCGGCGAGTTGGTCTCCTGTGCACAATCAGGAAAACTAACGGAAAGTACGAGAAGCTTCAGTCAGTGTATGGGGTGCAGTTCCGGCAACGCTTTCTGCCAGCTAAGTATGATTACAGATGCAGTGGTGATTAATCACGCTCCGGTCGGCTGTGCCGGGGATGCATTCACATTTAATTTCGTATACCGCGTAGGACAGATGGAGAGAAATCTGCCGCCTTCAATCGGAAGATATTTCAGTACGAACCTTGAAGAGCGGGATACCGTATTCGGGGCCGTCCAGAAGCTGGCTGAGACCGTAAGGGAAGTCAATGAGCGTCTTCATCCGAATGCTATATTCATTACGACATCCTGTGCTTCGGGTATCATCGGAGACGATGTCGAAGGGACAGCGAATGAACTTACAGAGGAACTGGGAATTCCAGTCGTCGGCTGCTTCTGCGAGGGCTTCAAGTCCAAGATGTGGACGACAGGTTTTGATTCGGCCTATCACTCGATTGTTCGAAAAATAGTGAAACCGCCTCAGAAGAAGACAAACAAAGTGAATATAATCAATTTCTGGGGCAGCCACATTTTTGATGAACTTCTGGAACCACTGGGGTATGAGGCGGAATATATCGTGCCCTTCTCGACAATCAAACAGCTTGAGCATATTTCGGAAGCGGTCGCCACGATACAGGTATGCCCGACACTTGGAACCTATATCGGTGCTGCACTTGAACAGGTGTACGGCGTGCCTGAGATCAAATCGCCTCCTGCTTACGGAATAGCCGGTACAGACAACTGGCTGCGGGAAATCGGCCAGGTACTGGACCGCAGGGAAGAAATTGAAGCGCTGATTATTAAAGAACATGCGCGTGTTATTCCACAGATAGAGGCGTACCGTGAAAAGTTAAGGGGTAAAAAAGCGTATGTCACAGCAGGATCCGCACATGGACATGCAATTATTGCGCTTCTTCGCGAACTGGAGATGGAAGTGCAGGGCGCTGCGATCTTCCACCACGATCCGATTTATGACAACGGAGATCCGACATCGGATGCGCTGGCCCATGATGTCAGGACTTACGGCGATATCCCTAACTACAATGTCTGCAATAAGCAGGCATATGAACTTGTGAATATACTGAACCGGATCAAGCCTGATCTCATGATTGCCCGCCATGGCGGTATGACAGTGTGGGGCGCCAAGCTGGGAATCCCATCTCTTCTGATTGGTGACGAGCAGTTCGGCTTCGGTTATCAGGGCATTTTGAACTATGCGGAAAGAATCCTTGAGACTCTTGACAGCAGTGAGTTTGTTACTAATCTTGCCAAACACAGCAGTATGCCATACACGAAATGGTGGCTCGAACAGAATCCATTTACTTTCCTGGGAGGTAATACACATGTCGACACTTATTGAGCAGCCACGCTACTCATGCGCACTTGGAGCCCAACAGACGGTTGTTGCCATTCCGAGAGCCGTTCCGATCCTTCATTCCGGGCCCGGCTGCAGTATCAAAATCAGCGATCTTATCGGCCAGGGTGAAGCCTATGCAGGAGGAAGCACGATTCCGTGCACCAATTCCGGTGAGGCGGAAATCGTATATGGCGGGGAGGATCGTCTCAGAAGCGTCATCGACGGTGCTCTTAAAGTAATAGATGCCGATTTGTATGTTGTATTGACCGGCTGTACTTCTGATATTGTCGGAGATGATATCGAGCGGATTACTGCCGATTATCAGGAACTCGGTTATCCGATTGTCTGTGCGGAGACAGGCGGCTTCAAGAGTACCAACTATGTGAGCCACGAAGTTGTAGTTAATGCAATAATTGATCAATATGTCCATACGTTCAACCCCGGCGGTCATGTGCAGAAGGGACTTGTTAATGTATTTTCCTCTGTCCCATATCAGGACACATACTGGAACGGGAACCTGGAAGAGATCAAAAGACTGCTTGAAGGTCTGGGTCTGACCGTCAATATTCTTTTCGGACAGCTGTCTGAAGGGATCAGTGAGTGGAAAACAATCCCCGACGCACAGTTCAATATAGTGGCGGGTACGTGGACAGGTCTTGGTATCGCCGATCATCTCAAAGAGAAATACGGTACTCCCTACACACATTTTCCCTATCTTCCGATCGGCGGCAAGGAGACGTCTGCTTTCCTGGGTCAGGTTATTGATTTTGCAGACTTTACACCGCCGGAAAGGTCGGCTGCGGAAGGCTTTATCGCAAAGGAAGAAGCAAGGTTCTACTCTCATATTGAGCGGACAGCCGCTTTTATGCTCGAATTCCGATATGGGCTTCCACGCAGATTCTATACGATTCTCGACGCTAATTATGCGCTTGGGTTTTCCAAATTCCTCTTAAACGAACTCGGAATCCTGCCGGAGCGTCAGTATATTGTCGACAACACACCGGAAGAATTCAGGGAGGGAATTAAGAAGCAGTTTGCGGAGATTTCCGAATTGCGGTCAACTGAAGTCAGATTCGAAGTGGACGGCGGAAAAATCCATGATGAGATCCGCAACGATCCTAAGAAGAACCGTGCACTGATTATCGGATCCGGATGGGAACGAGATCTGGCAAAAGACATTAATGCGGATCTCTTACTTGTCAGTGTTCCTATCAGCTACCGCCTCGTACTTAGCTGCGGATATGCAGGATACAACGGCGGACTTCGTGCCATTGAAGACATCTACGATCATGTTCTCGACACCTATAGGTAATATGTTACCTAATATGCAACAGGAGAAATAGAGATAATTGGTACCAAAAGGTAATATATTACCTACAGCTAAAAGGATATACAGGCAATTGGTACCAAAAGGTAATATGTTACCTTTTGGTACCGGGACACTCAGCAGGAACGCCTACAGGAACGCCTATAGGAAGTGAGGTAAGCAGTTATGACAGTTAAAATCGCTCTGGCCAGTTCAACCGGACTTTTTGTTGATGAGCATTTTGCAAAGGCAGACGTCTTTTACATTTATGCGAAGTCGGCAGACAAATTTATTTTCGATGAGAAGAGAGTCTGTCGATGTCCGGCCGGGCATGATACAAAAGCCTTTGACGCCATCATTGATCTTTTGTCTGACTGCGAAGCCATCTTTGTCAACAGAATAGGTGTGGGGGCAGCCCACTATCTGATTGAAAAGGGAGCGCGCGTCTTTGACGCACCTTATCCGGTAGAGACGATTCTCGATCAGGTGATTAAGAAAAATCTGCTGGAGGACAAAATCGAAAGCACCCCGGCTGAATAAGCACATTCGCAGCGGCACAGCCGACACAATAATCAAATATCAAGATAGGAGAAATCTTCATGAGTTACGAAAAAAACATTGATATAGATAGTACTAAAAGAATTCTGAATACGCAGCTTATCCATGGAGGCGTCGACGGCGACGAGCGCACCGGTGCTGTGAGTGTGCCTATTTACCAGACATCCACTTTTGAACAGGACGGCCTCGGGAAAGACAGGGGATATGAATATTCTAGAACGGGTAATCCGACAAGGGAAGCACTGGAGAAGCTGATCGCCGAACTCGAGGGAGGCACCCATGGATTCGCGTTTGCATCTGGAATGGCTGCGATCACGACTGTTTTGTTTCTTTTTGCTGCGGGCGACCGGGTGCTGATTTCCAATAATGTATACGGAGGAACTTACCGCGTACTTGATAAGGTATTTAAGAAATTCGGTCTCAGCTACAGCTTTGTGGATACATCTGATCTGGCTGAAGTAAAGAAGAATCTCACTGACGATGTCAAGGCGATCCTGATTGAATCCCCTGCCAATCCGCTTTTGAGCATCACAGACATACGCGGTGTTTCGAAGCTCGCTAAGGAGAAAAATATAGTTACTATTGTTGACAATACCTTCATGACCCCTTATCTGCAGAGGCCGCTGACGCTGGGTGCAGACATCGTAATTCACAGCGCAACCAAATATCTGGCGGGCCACAGTGATGTCATTTCCGGGCTTGTAGTTGTTAAAGATGCAGCCCTCGCTGAGGAACTGCACTTTTTGCAGAACGCTACCGGCGGAATCCTTCAACCGTGGGATTCGTGGCTTACGATCCGGGGAATCAAGACTCTCGGTGTCAGAATGGACCGTCATCTCGAAGGCGCCGGGTATGTAGTTGACTTTCTTTCTGATCATCTGGGCGTTGATAAGCTCTATTACCCCGGTCTCCCGGATTTTCCCGGATTTGCCGTGCAGGCCGAACAGGCAGAGGGTGCAGGCGCAATGATTTCCTTTACGCTCGCCAAAGAATATGATATTGACCGATTTTTCGGCAATCTCGGAATTCTGACACTGGCGGAGAGCCTCGGCGGAGTCGAGTCTCTGATCAGCCGTCCGGCGAGCATGACGCATGCATCTTTTCCGGCTCATGTACGCGACAAAATTGGCATTACGGATCGGTTGATCCGCATATCGGTTGGCATTGAAGATAAAAGAGACATAGTGGAGTCACTCGGCGCTGCATTTGCTCATGCACGAATGTGATTCACATCAGGAAAGGAAGGGCATCCTATGAAGTACTACGAGGATATTCGTGAACTGATCGGACATACACCGATTCTGCGTCTTTCGGAGATCGGAATCAAAGAAGATGTGAATCTTTTCGCAAAGCTTGAGCTCTTTAATCCGGGAGGCAGTGTCAAAGACCGGATGGGTGTCGCACTGATAGATGCGGCAGAACGTGAAGGCCGCCTTAAGCCCGGTGCTACGATACTCGAGGCAACCGCCGGCAATGCAGGAATCGGTATCGCGTTGGCGGCGCTTGGTAAAGGATATCAGGTAATATTTGCCGTCCCTGAGAAATTTTCAATCGAAAAGCAGATGATTATGGCGTCTCTCGGAGCGCAGATTGTTCATACTCCCAAACAGGATGGTATGCAGGGAGCGATTGCCAAGGTTGCTGAGCTTCTGGAATCCATTCCGGATTCCGTATGCCTGAGCCAGTTCACGAATCAGGCTAATCCTGCCGTACATTACAGTACGACAGCCAAGGAGATCTATGAAGATCTCGACGGACAAATTGATTACGTGGTAGCGGGTGCGGGAAGCGGAGGAACGATCACCGGAATTCTTCGATACTTAAAGGAACGGCTTCCCAATGTTAAGGGCATACTTGCTGATCCAGTCGGATCGACAATGGGCGGCGGCGAAGCGGGCTGCTATGCGATAGAAGGCATCGGCAACACATTTCTTCCCGAGACATTTGATTCGACACTTATCGATCAGGTTATTAAGGTTAACGACGAAGATTCCATCCGTGAAGTACGTCTTCTTGCCAGAAAAGAAGGCGTCCTCGCAGGTACATCCTCGGGAGCGGCACTCTCCGCAGCAAGGCAGCTTGCTGCGACTGTAAGCGGCAAAAATATCGTAGTCATTCTTCCGGACCGCGGAGATCGCTATCTGAGCAAAAATTTATTCCCGCTGGAAGACTGAATTCAGGACGGTAATTCACCGGTTCGTCCAGTCCGGTTCGTCCAGTCCGGTTCGTCCAGTCCGGTTCGTCCAGTCCGGTCCGTCCAGTCCGGTTCGTCCAGTTTTCCCGGACAAGCAAAATATTTTCGAGGAGCTGTTTATATGCAAAACGCAGTCAGAACCAACTTCGGCCGCTTCCAGAAAGCAACGTGTAATCTTCGAATGTGTATGCACATGAGTATGTGTATGCGTATATGTATGCCTATGTGCATGTCTATGTGTATGTCCGTGCTCATGTGCAGATCCATGCAGGATGTTTTCATTTACAAATATTACTATAAGACAAATACACGATGTTTATGCATTTAAAAATCTTTAAAGATTTTGAATGAACTGGCATCTGACGGCCAGTTTTTTATTGCGAATTTTACCTTGAGGGAGGACAGATAATGAGTGAGAAGAAAAATCGTTTTGACACGGTTAAAGTCAGAGGCGGGTATAATCCTGCCGAACACAATAATGCCGTGAGTGTACCTATCTATCAGACAGCCGCTTTCGATTTTGGCTCAATTGAAAGGGGACTGCGTCTCTTTTCCTACCAGGAACTGGGATTCATCTATACGCGAATCGGCAACCCCACAGTTGCGGTTCTTGAGCAGAGGATCGCCGCTCTTGACGGAGCAAAGGGCGCTGTCGCACTTGCATCAGGAATGGCCGCTATTTCCAATACGATCTTAAATCTTGCCGGCGGCGGAGGAAGAATTGTCGCTTCGCCGAGACTCTACGGAGGATCTTTTGACAGTTTCACACAAGTGTATCCGGATTTCGGCATCTATATTGATTTTGTAGAAGATGCGGATGATCCGCAGTCATATGCCGCGGCCATCAAACCGGACACAAAAGCGATTTTTGTGGAGACAATCAGTAACCCGAACGCCATTGTTGCCGATATTGAGGCACTGGCCAAAGTAGCTCATGACCATGGAATTCCATTGGTAGTTGACAATACTTTTGCCACTCCGTATTTGTTCCGTCCGTTTGAGCACGGAGCCGATATCGTAATCTATTCGGCTACTAAGCAGCTTAACGGTCACGGAAATGTTATCGCAGGCCTTGTTCTTGAAGGCGGAAATTTCAATTGGGCTAACGGCAAATTTCCTCAGTTCGAGAGAAAGCACTTCACATTCCGGGATAGTGACAATAACAACAGAAATGTACTCGAAGTATTTCCGGAAGATCCGTTCACTTCACGTATCCGGTTAACGTATCTGAATTATTTCGGAGCGGCACTCGGCCCGTTTGATGCATACCTTGCAATAATCGGACTAGAAACGCTATCCGAACGTGTAGCTAAACAAGTAGCTAATGCCGAGAAGCTTGTCCGTTTTCTCGAGTCGCGCAAAGAGGTGTCGTGGGTATCTCACCCGTATGCCAAAAACAGTCCCAGTGCGGCTCTTGCCAAGAGGTATCTGCCTAAAGGTGCTGGTTCGGTATTCTCCTTCGGATTCAACGGGACAGAAGAGCAAATTGACACATTTCTTAACGCGGTCAAGCTTTTCAGCCTCCATGCCAATGTCGGTGATGCACGGTCGCTGATTATCAATTCACCAAAGACAACGCATGGTGAACTTACGGAAGCAGAGCAGAAATCAGCCGGACTTCTTCCTGAGACGATTCGGATATCGGCTGGCCTTGAGGATCATAAAGATCTTATCGAAGATCTGACACAGGCCTTTGAAGCAGCATTTATAAAGCCCAAAAAAGTAAAAAGGAGCAAATAATATGAAGAAGAAAAAATTACTGCGTCTCGGAGCACTTGTGCTTTGCTGTACGCTTCTAACGTCGGCCCTGAGTGCATGCACAAAGGCAGCGGCAGCAGACACCTCAAAGACAGATGCGATGGGAGCTGTCCAGAGCGGCGCAGAAACAGACGCATCCGGCAATGCAGTCGAATACAAATACGGCAAACTTGAGATCCAGGCCCTTGGTGGAGGCGCCTGCGGTGCTCCGAGCTATATCGCATACGAGCGTGGGTTTTTCAAGGAGGAGGGCCTTGATGTTGAGCTTGTCAGCGGTACGCTTGATGACCTCAAAGCAGGCCTTGCAAGCGGTACCTTTACCGTTGCCAACGGTGATTTCCAGTTCTTCCCGTCGATTCAGCAGGGCCTTGACCTCAAGGTTATCGGCGGCCTGCACAAGGGATGTATCAAGATCGTTGTTCCGCCGGATTCCGACATTAAGAGTGTCGCTGATCTTGCAGGCAAACGTATCGGCATTGATGAGCCGGGCGGAACGCCTCAGGCTGTTGCCAGTGTTGCACTCGCAAATGCCGGAATTGACCCGACGACCGGCGTGACATGGGTAACCTATTCCCTTGACCTTCTGACCGAAGCTGTCAAAAAGGGCGAAGTAGACGCTTTTGCCGCATGGGATCCATATGGTGCGCTTGCAGCCAAGAATGACGGCTATACAATCCTTACGGATATTGCAACGGATGATCTGTTTGCAGGGAAAAGCTGCTGCCTTCTATATGCTTCCGGTTCTCAGATTGAAAAAAATCCGGAAAAGGTAGCTGCCATTGCGCGTGCCTACCAGAAGGCTTGCGACTGGATCAAAGCAAACCCTCAGGAAACAGCTCAGATTGAAATAGACAAGGGCTATGTGGCTGCTGATGACGTGGACTTCCTGGCGGAACTTATAGCCAGTTACGATTATGAATATACGACGGACGAGGGTAAAGCTGACGTGAAATACTTCGTTGAGCAACTCAACAAGACAGGATTCCTTTCGGCTGATACAGACCCGGATACTTTTGCAAACGATGTGTACTATGACGTCTTTGCTGCAGGCAAATAATTCGGAACCGGGAAGCCAAGAAACGGGAAGCGGGAAGCGGGAAGCGGGAAGCGTGCTGTCATGCGTGTCCAATGCGGCATGTTATAAGTGAGGCACGCTTCCCCATTTCCTTCTCCCTTTGAATTACCCGGTTATTTTTCCTTGTGAAAATGGAGGATCAGAATGACAGAGAAATATTGGAAAAAGAGCAGCAGAATATGGCCGGTTCTCACAATAGCGGGTTTTCTGGCTGCCCTCATTTCCAGCCTGGTTATTCCTGCAGAGCAGGAAAAAGTCGATCAGACACCATACCGTATTGTGTTGGCCGTACTTACGGCCGTTTTTCTTCTGCGCTATGTTTTTGGATTTTTTAACGAAAAATTGCGCACTAAGGTGAATCATGAGGCACAGCTCTACTTGGCAGTGTCTTTTCTGATTCTTTCATGGGACCTTCTGACAACCAAAAGCAACACACTTTTGCTGCCGTTTTTTCCCGGACCGGCACAAATTCTTCAGGTCATGACGGAAGACTACAAAACCCTTGTGATCAGCACTTTCTACTCGATGCGGCTTTTAGTAATCGGATTCACACTTGGGACCGTCATCGGACTTTCAAGCGGCGTATTGATGGGGTGGTTTCGCCAGTGGAGTTACTGGCTTTTCCCTGCGCTGAAAATACTGGGGGTAATTCCTGCTACAGCATGGATTCCAATTGCGATGATATGTTTTCCTTCCAGTTTTTTTGCCGAAATATTCCTTATCATATTGAGCGTATGGTTCCCTGTTGCCTACATGACCAGCAGCGGCATCGCCAATACCCCGAAATCTTATTTTGAGGCTGCCAGAACTCTGGGAGGAGGACAGCTCTTTCTAATCTTCAAAGTGGCAATTCCCGCTGCCATGCCGTCTGTTTTTACCGGTATATACACAGCTACGGGGATATCATTTGCGACTCTTGTTGTATCAGAGATGATTGGTGCCAAAGCCGGACTCGGATGGTACATCAACTGGGCAAAGGGATGGTCGAACTACGCCAAAGTCTATGCATCGATTATTATTATGGCTGTTGTGTTCTCTATTGTAATGGCAGCCATATTCGGAATCCGCGACCGGATACTGATCTGGCAGAAAGGATTGCTGCAATGATAAATAATATCAACAGGAAATCAGCCAGTGAAAACAATGTGGAATCAGGCAGTAAAAACAATGTGGAATCAGGCGAGGTGCGTATCGAAAACGTATCGCGCACATATATTGACGCACACGGATCTTCCGTCGAAGCTCTTCGTGATGTCTCACTCACTATTAAGTCAGGTGAACTAGTGTCACTGATCGGCCCGTCCGGCTGCGGGAAGACTACTCTTATGAGGCTGATTGCCGGCTTGGATCACCCGCAGGGCGGAGCGCTTTATCTGGATGCAGAGGAAATAAAGACAACACACTATGAGAGGGGATTTGTATTCCAGCAGTCGAACCTGTTCCCGTGGGAGACTGTATACAACAATATTGCAGCGGGTCTGAAAGCCCGTAAAGTGTACAAGCAGAAAAAGCATGAGATAGCGGAATACATTACACTGACAGGGTTGGAAGGCTTTGAGAAATCATATCCTCATCAGATTTCAGGAGGTATGGCACAGCGCGCATCACTGGCCAGAGCGCTTATCAATGATCCGAAAGTACTCCTTCTGGATGAGCCGCTGGGGGCTCTTGACGCTTTCACCCGCATGGACCTGCAGGATAAGATTCTGGAGCTCTGGACACACAGAAAAACGACGATGATCCTGGTGACGCATGATGTTGATGAAGCCGTGTATTTAAGTGACCGCATCGTCATCATGACGCCGCGCCCAGGCAAAATTGAATCGATCATCAATGTGAACCTCCCGCGCCCGAGAGTGAGGACTGATCCGGAGTTCCTTGCTCTTCGTACAGAGATTCTCGAGAAACTTCACCTGGTAAGCAGCCGGAAGGACCCCGAGTTCTTTATCTGAACAATTATTCGGATTTATCCTTCAATTGCTTCGGCAATAATAGGAAAAATAGAAATAGGGGTTGACAGTAAGTCCAAGCTATTATACAATCATTTTACAAACCAATTAAAACCATATGAATACTAGGAATTGAACAGAATAGTAGTTGACCAGATAACTGGAGGCGAAATTTGTACTTCCTCGAAAGAGGAAATATGGATTTTGTCTCTTTTTTAACTCCCAAAAGAAAGATAGAGAAGGAGGACGGCGTAATGCAAAACACAAAATCGAAATCCAATGCAACGGTTCTGACGGCCGAATCCTTCGTGCAGAACACCGTTTCTCTTAAAATCATTTTGATGTGTACTGGGGTGTGTCGAATGCTCAGCGTCCCGGTGCGGCTGTCAGTCCTCGCCTGACCGGGGCGCAAAATACTTGGATGATGTCATCGACAGACAGATAATCCTATCAGCAGAATGAAGAGTGCTGTCAGCGGCAAACGGATAATGACAGGGCGAAAGAGGAATCATATGAGCAGTTCTTTTCTTGAAATACAGAATCTCTACAAGACCTTTCATAGTGAAGATCAAAGCATTGATGTACTTCGCGGTGTCAACCTTTCCATTGAAAAGGGCGACATCTTCGGAATCGTCGGCTTCAGCGGAGCAGGGAAATCAACACTCATTCGTTGTCTGAACCGCCTGGAGGAGCCTGACTCAGGAAGCATCAAGCTTGGAGATGTTGAAATAACAACGCTGCCCAAAAAAGAACTGAACCAGCGCAGACAGAAGATAGGAATGATCTTTCAGCAATTCAACCTTTTTGATTCCATGACGGTCAGACAGAATGTAGCTTTCCCTCTGGAAAATGCAGGAATCACCAAAAAGGAAATCAATAAAAGAGTAGAAGAAATTCTGGATCTTGTTGATTTGAATGACAAGATTAATTCTTATCCGGGTCAGCTGTCGGGCGGTCAGAAACAAAGAGTTGGCATTGCCAGGGCTCTGGCTAACCGGCCGGATATTCTCTTAAGCGATGAGGCTACCTCAGCTTTGGATCCGCAGACAACCGTGTCGGTGCTCGAGCTGCTCAAAGACATTAACCGTAAACTTGGACTGACTATTGTACTCATTACACATGAACTGGAAGTAATCCGGTACACATGTAACAACATGGCAGTGCTTGAGAACGGGGAGATTGTGGAGAAGGGAAGGGTAAGGGATATTTTTCTTAATCCGACCAGTGAAACAGGTAAATTGTTCGTCAAAATAAATACGGAGTTCCAGAACAATCAGTTTGTGGAAAAGGGGGAAGGAATATGAACCTGCGTAACAGCGATCTGTTTCAGATCATTGTAAGTGCATTCAGTGCCAAGACATGGGCGATCATTATTCCGGCAATCTGGCAGACACTTTACATGGTCGGACTGACTACTGTTTTCACGATGCTGTTCGGACTGCTTCTGGGTGTTGTACTGGTAGTAACGGATAAGGACGGCGTGCATCCGGTTCCTGTTCTCAACAAAATACTGGGAACCATTGTAAATATGTTCAGGTCCTTACCGTCCATGGTTCTGATTATCCTGACACTGCCGCTTTCAAGATTGATCCTGGGCATATCCTATGGTCCCAAGGCATGTATTCTGGCCCTTGTTGTAAGCGCTGTCCCTATGTTTGGAAGGCTTGTTGAAAGCAGCATTCTTGAAGTAACTAAGGGAAAGATCGAAGCGGCAAAGGCCTTGGGTACAACCAATCGTAGAATTGTCCTTAAAGTGCTCATTCCGGAAGCCCTCCCGGCCTTAATCAGAAGCTTCACCATTTCGGTCATTGCCATTATCTCAATCACAGCTTTGGCGGGATCATTTGGGGCAGGAGGGATTGGCGACGTAGCCGTCCGATTCGGCTATGCGCGGTTCAAAACAGACATTCTTATAGCAGCTGTACTTGTGCTGATAGTACTTGTACAGGGAATTCAAATTACCGGGGATTTGTTTGCCAAACATATCAGCAAAAAAAGACATTTAATTTAGGAGGAAAGAAAAATGAAGAAGAAAATATTGTCACTACTGATCGTTCTCACACTGTTTGCGGTACCAGTCACAGCATGCGGTACTGTAAAAGCTGAAACTACTGTCACCACTGCAGCCGCAGAAACAACAGCAGCAGTCGAAACCACCGCCGCCGCCGAAACCACTGCAGCAGTTGAAGCCACCACCGCCGCCGCAGAAACAACAGCTGCAGCAGAGACCACCGCCGCCGGAACACAGGCCGTGATCTATACAGGAGAACCGGTAACACTTACAATTGCAGCTGATGCTGTACCGCATACCGAACTATTAGAGTTTGTGAAAGATGATCTGGCGGCTCAGGGTATTACTCTCGATATTATTACACTGGCCGGAGATACATACGCCACAGCCAACGAGCAGACAGCCAACGGTGAATTTGATGCGAATTTCTTCCAGCATGTCCCGTATCTTAATTCTGTTGTCACAGAAAAAGGATTCGATCTTGTAAGCATCGGCGGCATACATGTTGAGCCAATTGGTTTCTACTCCACAAAGTACACATCTGTCTCTGAAATTCCTGATGATGCTACATTCGCCATTCCGAATGATGCGACAAATGAATACAGAGCACTCAAAATACTGGAGCAGAATGGGTTCATCACCCTCAAGTCCACTATCGAGAACTATTCCGCCACTATTGCTGACATAGAAACATATGTTAAGCCTATCACTCTTGTAGAATTGGATTCAGCAAACATCATTCGAGTTAACGAAGAATTTGACGGCTATGTTACTAATACCAACAAAATTCTTGAAGCAGGGATTGATCCGAATTCAGCACTCTTCAGAGAAGGAGCGGATTCACCTTATGCCAACATCCTTGTAACAGCTGGTGACAGAGCGAACGATCAGGCATTACTCGCTGTGGTTTCCGCACTTCGTACAGAAAAAGTCCGTGCTTTCATTGAGGAAACCTATAAGGGTGCAGTCATTCCTGCATTCTAAAGAACGTCTCGTGAACAGAACAGATTGACCCGATAATCAAGCCTCCTGTTGTACGGTCTCGTATGGCAGGAGGTTTTTTATCCGAATGCCCCCACATACGCCCCCACATACGCCCCCATTATCGTTGACTCTTTTCTTATGAAAACATACAATACATGTAAATATGTTATCTGCACTGTTTCATGTGAGAAGAGGTGTTTGTATGAAATTTCTGGGTATGATTCAGGACAGACTCAAGTCAATTTCCCATACCTGGATTCGATTTCCGATGGTTTTTATCCTGCTTTGTGTGATCGCAGTGTATGCCACCATAAGTGTACAGACAAGCAGTGATCATTCGCGGGAGATCTATGCACTTATAATCGGTGTTTTCTTATCAGCCGCTATGACTTTTTCCTTCGAGAAACGACCGAAGCCCGTCATGTGGATTATCATTTCACAGGCGGTGGTTCTTGCAGCTGCTGCCGCCTATTATTTTCTCGTACTGGGCAATTATTCCGGCAGCGTGAAAGACATACTGCGAGTTGTGATTTTGTGCTTTGCCTTGCTGCTTGTGTGCCTGTCGGTACCGTGCCTGCGCTGGAAAACGGACTTCAATGATTTTTTCATGACCTCTTTCAAGGCGTTTTTTACAACGGCGTTTTTTATCGCAATCATATGGGGCGGCATTTCGCTGGTCTTAAGTGCTGTAGATATGCTGCTGTTCTCTCTGGATGAGAATGTTTTCATATACGTAGCGATCTGGATTTGGATATTCTTTGCGCCGATGCTTCTGCTGTCACTGATTCCTGTCTTTGGCGGTACGCAGGAGGACAAGGAAAAAGAAGAACATCTTGCGAAGATTCCAGGGTTTTTCCGCGCTTTACTGTCCTACGTCCTGATTCCGCTTACGGCCCTTTATACTTTGGTTCTTCTGGCCTATCTCGTAAAGACTTTTGCCGGAGGGGATCCGGGGGACTTGCTCCTGCCTTTGATTCTTGCATTCTGCATTGACATCATTATCCTTTATATACTCGTGAGTAAGATTGAGAATAAGATTTCCTCGCTGTTTCGCATGATCGCACCTAAGCTTATGCTTTTGATCGCTCTCTATCAGGTGGTTAATCTTATTATCAAAATCCCGGGAGAGGGAATCGTCTACGGACGTTACTTTGTGATCCTGTTCGGCATTTTCTCGGTTGCCGCAGGTGTACTGATGTCAGTTCTTCCTGTTAAGAAAAATGTGATCATAGCTATTGTTCTGATAGGATTTGCGCTTGTCTCCGTGACGCCTCCGGTGGATGCATTTACGATCAGTACGAGCAGCCAGCTCGGGATACTTGATAGGGTACTGACATCCAATAATATGCTGAAAGACGGGGCCATTGTATCCAACAAGAATCTTTCCGGGACAGACCAGGGCATCATCACAGACGCCATGCAGTACCTGTATGATGTTAAGGAGACGGATAAAGTACCGGGTATATCGGAGAAATTTGAAATATACAATGATTTTGAAAACACGTTCGGATTCTCCCCTTACTATGAAGCGGTCTACGTCGAGCCGCAATGGTATTCGATTGATCCGGCCGCTCCTGTTGACATCGCTGCGTATGATTACATGGTAACGACATATGGCAGCAGCTATGGTTCCAACGGCAATAACGTAATAGCCGCTGCTGTGACAGACAAGGGAATAAAATATGATGTAGCCGTTGTCACAAAAGGCGAAGAAATCCTTATAGAAATTCGTGACCCCAACGGTAATGTACTATTGACTGCTTCGGAGAATGATCTGATCGACAGGATTACGGAAGATTCAACTATCAGTCAGAAGGAACAATTGTCTCCGGAATTACTGACCTTTGATGTGGAAGGCACCGGCGTCTCCATGCGTCTCATTTTCCAAAACGCTTCAAAGCAGTACAACGGTACTGAAATCTACTACGACGCGAACATGATGTTATTGCTGCGGTTTGATTAATGGCGCATGTTTCTGACTGGTGCTTCTGTAAATATTCCTGTTGACAAACGATTGTGCCGGTTATATAGTAAACCTATCGCTTTGGTAGGAATAAGATGTGACCGGCGATTGCATATGCGGCCCCCTTCATGGCTGAGGAGGTGCGTCCGGCAGTAGAATTGAATACCAACGGAAGTTGGATAAGTGAAAGGACGTAAAGATTATGGCGAAGAATTATAAGTTTGAGACACTCCAGGTACATGCAGGACAAGAGGTTGACCCTACTACCCGAGCAAGAGCTGTTCCTATTTACCAGACTACTTCTTATGTTTTTGAGAATTCCGACGACGCTGCTGACCTTTTTGGTCTCAGAAAGCCGGGTAATATTTATACACGTATCATGAATCCTACGACCGATGTTTTTGAAAAGCGCGTTGCAGCTCTTGAGGGAGGCGCAGCGGCACTTGCCGTTGCTTCCGGTTCAGCCGCTACAACATATGCTATTCAGAATGTAGCATCTTCCGGAGATCATATTGTTTCCGCAAGCACTGTATACGGCGGTACATATAATCTTTTGGCACACACTTTGACGTATCAGGGAATCACGACGACTTTTGTCGACCCGGATGACGTGGCCAATTTTGAAAAAGCGATCCAGCCCAATACGAAAGCAATCTTCATTGAGTCTCTCGGCAATCCCAACGGCAATATCATTGATATCGATGCCTTGTCCGAAATTGCCCATCGCAACGGAATTCCTCTTATTGTGGACAATACTTTTGCGACACCCTATCTCTTCCGCCCGATTGAGCACGGAGCGGATATTGTAGTCCACTCTGCAACCAAATTCTTCGGCGGACACGGTACAAGTATCGGCGGTGTCATTGTCGACGCAGGCAAATTTGACTGGGCTTCAGGCAAGTTCCCTCAATACACACAGCCCGATCCCAGCTATCACGGTCTTATTCCGGCTGAGGGCTTCGGCAATCTCGCATTCATCCTTCGTGCCAGAGTTATCCTGCTGCGTGATACGGGTGCTTCACTTAGTCCGTTCAACTCTTTCCTCTTTCTGCAGGGACTTGAGACCCTGTCCCTTCGTGTGGAGAGACATAATGAGAACGCTATCAAAATAGCAAAATATCTCGAAAAGAATCCTCACGTCGAATTTGTTAACCACCCCGGCCTCGAAAGCAATAAATATCACGCACTTGCGCTCAAATATTTCCCAAAATATGCCGGATCAATATTCACATTCGGCTTAAAGGGCGGGGCAGAAGAAGCGAAGAAATTCGTGGATAATCTTCCGATATTCTCCATTCTTGCCAACGTGGCCGATGTCAAATCTCTTGCAATCCATCCGGCAAGTACAACACACTCCCAGCTTACGGAATCCGAACTCAAGGATGGCGGTATCCTTCCTAACACGATCCGTCTCTCAATCGGAACAGAGAACATCGACGATCTGATCGATGCACTTGACGAAGCATTCGCGGCAGTATTTGGCTGATTGTTATTGATTTTATTGATTATTCACCAAAAAGAGATCCAGGCTTCTGCCCGGATCTTTTTTAATAGTGCGCCACATATATGAGATTTTCCGAGTATAATAAATGAATACTAATATAACTCATTACATCTCAGATGGAGCAGGTTTGGTTCGCAGGTTTTTCGCTCATTGCCAGTAGAAGGAATTGACAAATGAAGATAGTATCACTGGTCAGCAGTTTCAGATTGGACGGCAATACCAACAGGATCGTTTCCCTTATTGAAAAGCAG
>Ga0209540_10000736_pt1 | contig 27788 bp, 26 predicted proteins | sample BarGraIncu01121A_FD_184501 | JGI IMG/M metagenome (GOLD analysis project Ga0209540, IMG submission 184501) | Arctic peat soil microbial communities from Barrow, Alaska - Barrow Graham LP Incubations 011-21A (SPAdes) (version 2) | ecosystem: Environmental > Terrestrial > Soil > Wetlands > Peat... | reverse complement strand
ATACATAATAATATATTTTACACTATTAAGAGAAAAAACACACTATTAGTTGCTAATAGAATCCAAATAAAATAATTTAAAACATATAATATATATTTTAGTAAAATAAACATAGAACAATAAAAAAAGTAATAAATTAGCAACAGCAACAAATAAGTAATACAAAGAATAGTTTCATATTATATGAAACTGATTTTTGTTTAATTAATAGGTATCCTTAGTGCATTTTAAAAAGAGTTTTCCTAAATAAGGTTGAATACTTGTAATTATGAACTATAATTAAAGATGAAATCATCGATATAGCATATAATTTTTCGAAGCCAAGATTGCTTAAAACGAGCATATACTTGAGCAATTTTAAAAACGATAAGTATAAAATGCCTTATAACTAAATTGTAGTTAAAATTGATGGTTTGAATAATTTTAATTGGGAGGAAATATAATGAATAAATTATTGAGAAATGATATCTGTTGGTGTGGCAGTGGTAAGAAATATAAAAAATGTCACATGGATCAAGATACATTTATAAGTAATATAGAGGAAGAAGTAGGCTATAAAATACCTAGAGATATCATGAAAACTGATGAACAAGTTGAAGGTATAAGAAAAAGTTGTAAACTAACTCATGAAATCCTGGACATGGTTGGTCAGAAAATAAAAGTGGGAGTAACCACAAATGAAATTAATACATGGGTACATGAATATACAGTTGAGCATAATGCATATCCGGCACCGCTAGGCTATGGCGGGTTCCCTAAGAGTGTATGTACATCAATAAATAATGTAATATGTCATGGAATACCTGATGACACTGTTTTAAAAGATGGAGATATAATTAATGTTGATGTGACCTGCATATTAGAGGGCTACTACGGCGATGCCAATAGAATGTATATAATGGGAGAAGCTTCTAAAGAAGTAGTAGATTTAGTACGTGTATCAAAAGAGTGCCTAGAAAGAGGCATACAGCAGGTTAAACCCTATAATACCCTTGGAGATATAGGGCATGCCATTCAAGAGCATGCAGAAGGCCTTGGATATTCAGTAGTATACGATTATGGTGGGCATGGTGTTGGAGTGGAGTTTCATGAAGAACCCTTCGTTCCACATATTGGTAAAAAAGGAGAAGGTACAATATTACTACCCAATATGACATTTACTATTGAACCTATGATTAATATGGGGGGCCCTGAAAGGTACTTGAGGATGATTGGACAGCAGTTACAACAGATGGATCATTGTCTTCACAGTGGGAACACACTATACTCGTTACTCAAACTGGATACGAGATATTAACATAGATGCAAATAAATAAATAAATAACAAGTCAATACACTAGCTTCTTTGACTTGTTATTATGTGTTTAAAATAATATTATAACTTAAATACTCCTAGTACAGAGGGCATTTTTTAGGTGAAACAAGTCTATGATAATCACTACTCTACTTTTACGATATATATATATTCGTCTATTGAGCAAGTCTCTCTTTTCCAACTTTTATAATAAGAAAAGTGTATTTTGCATTCGCCGCATTTCAAACATCTAAATCTCCAAATAATTTGTTGACTTCCCCCTATTATATTTGGTTTGTTGAAATTAAATTTTTTTTTATATTCTAAATCAATGATGGATGGATCTGATAGGGTATAGTACCAACAATACCCTGTAGCAGGAGACTCAGTAAGTTCAATTAGCATGTGTTCATTCAGTGGCATAACATTTATTAAGTTATGACTCAGAGCAATAGCATTTAATTTAGAATTTTCATATTCCAAGGTCAAGTAATCACCATCCTTAAAGTATCTATATCAGATGCAGGTTATGTAGCTTTAGCACATAGTATGTACATGAATAATAAATATTTATAATTGTTGTTATTATTGTTTGTTTAATAATGTTTTTTATTCATGTATCAATAGTATCGTAAATGTCATTTTAGTACTTATATTTGATGTCATATAATAAAAAAAGTAAATTTAGCAGTAATTTGGTATAATGGACCATGAGTATAAATTTTATAAAGATTATAAATATAACAAAATTATAATTTAATTAATACTTAAGGAAGTGATTTAAATAGAAATTATTAATAACCGATATAGAGTAGTTAAATGTATAAAGCAAAATAGGATAGTTTCTAGTTATGTAGTAAATGACATAATAAGAAATCATGATGCAGTGCAATTAAATATTCTTAATTCCGAATACATACAAAAGGAACTAATAGAATTATATACTAAAGAGTTTATAAGTTTAACCAATTTAACATGTGAGAATGTAATGTCGGTATATCACTTTGCTTTAGTTAACCAAATAGACAATAAGAAATTAAATGAAAAAGTATATTTTTACACAAACGAATATATACAAAACGAGTCTAATATTTTAGATGTAGTAAGCGTTATGGAAAGTGATAAGTTATTGGATTTATTCATAGAAATTTGTCAAAGTATAAACTATATTCATCTAAAAGGATTAGTTTATGGTGATATAAATTTATTTAATATTATAGCTTCAAATGCAACATTAGATAAAAAGTACTGCGTTAAATTTAAGGATTTTGCAACAATTGAACTTGAAAAACAAATTTTCTGGAAGGATGGAAATAACCAAGATTATTTTAAAGCACCAGAAATATTAAAAGGTAAAAAATGCAGTGTTCTTAGTGATATATATTCTCTAGGAATACTATTGTTTATTATTTATTTAAAAAGCAAGTATTATAATGTTGTTATAAATGAAGAAATTAAAACAATTAATGAGTCTAAACTTGAAGAGATATTTAATGAAAATGAAGAATTTAATATAAGTTATAAAAAAATCATTGAGAAAATGATTTGTAGTGATTCCGCAAAAAGGTACCAGAACATTCCAGAATTGGTAATGGACATAAATGTTTTCTTTAATAAGCAATACGTACCACATAGGAAAAGCGAACTAGAAAAATTGAATCTTAATTTAAAAATGATCGGACGAGAGGAAGAAGTTTGTAAAATTATAGATATCTATGAATCAATTAAAAATAAAAACAATTATAATGAAACTATTTTAATTCATGGAGAATCAGGTATTGGAAAAACACGCTTTCTTAAGTCTCTAAAATATCTATTTTCCTTGAAAAAAATAAATATTTATAATAGTTTTACATTAGATGCTTCTATTAAAAAAAGTAATAGGGCTATTATAGATATATTAAAACAATTTATTTCTGAATGTCAACCAGAGGTAGTAGAAAGATATGAGTCGGAACTTGTGAAATTCATACCTGAACTAAATGCTAAAAAAAATATAATACAATCTGAACCATTAAGTGGTGATAAAGAGAAATTTAGGCTTATGCATTCTTTAATGGGTTTCATTGAGGATTGTATAAATAACATGCCTGTAGTTATAATTATTGATAATTTCCACTTAGCGGATGATTTTACCATAGAATTAATAGAATATATTATAAGAAAAAAAATACCAGGTAAAAAAGTTATGCTCATGATGTCCTACTGTGATGGAGAGTGTGTACTAAATAAGAAATTTACAGAATTTATGAAGAATATAACTATTATAAGTGGCGTAACTAATCTTTTTCTAAAAGAGTTAAGTGAAATAGAAGTAGGTAAAATGATTCAAGATACCCTAAGCATGCCTAAAATACCCTATAAATTTGCAAACTGTATTTATGAGGAGACAAAGGGTAACCCGTTGTTTGTACAGGAAATTATAAAAAACCTTTTTAATAAAAAATCTATCTATGTAGATAAAGAAAAGGGATATTGGACTAAAGATTATGATTATTCAGAATTTATAATACCCATAGACATGCACCAGATGTTATTAAGTCAGGTTAAAGAGATGGGAAAAATAAATTATGATATTTTGGAAATAATATCAATATTTAAAAGCGCTATATCTTTAGACGTAATCAAAGTTTTTATTGAAAAGTATAATGAAGATTTGGAGAAAGTTATTAATAGGCTTATTTCCAATGGAATACTTTGCAAAAAGATTGAGGACAGGGGTTTTGTTTTCGAATTCTATAATAAATTTCTTAAAAGTCTTATGTACGAAAAAATTACTGATGAAGACAGAAAAGCCATGCATGAATTAGCAGCATTATTGTTGGAAAATTTATATTCACAAGGTGGCACAGAATATATAGAGGAATTGATTTATCATCTAGAAAAATCAAATCAAGAGCAAAAAATTATTGATTATTGCATTGAAAATGCAGAAAAAATGAAACTTTTAAAAAATAGAAGCGATGCAATAAAAAATTTAACTAAAGCAGTTTCTATAATGGACTATTCATGTGATCCAGTTAAACATATGAAGCTTATTATGGATCTCGCAGACTTACACGAACAAGAAGGTCACATTGATTTGGCTGTGAATTACTATCTATCGTTGCACAAGTATAATGAAAATACTGATTTGTACAAATATATAATTGATAGCTTAATTAAAGTAGCACAAGTTAATTTAAGTAGAAATCATATAGATAAAACGGTTTATTACATTGAGGAAATTCAGACAATGCTAAAGAAAGTAGATTATCTTTCTGGAATGCTTAAATGCCAAGGGATTTTAGCGTCTGTATATGACATAAAGCAAGAGTACGAAAGGGTACAAAGTATATGTAATAATTGTATAAAACTGTGCATAGGTGAATATGAAGATTTATTAGCTATCTTTTACAATCATAAAGGTAAAGCTTATTTAGGAAGTGGTAGAACATTAGAAGCATTAGCTATTTTTGAGAAAAATATAGAGATATGTAATAATCATAATAATATTATTGAATTAATTAAATCTTTAAATAATATTGGAGTAATTTATGGTGATTATTACCAAAAAGATAATAAAGCTATACAATATTTTCAAGAGATGCAGGATATATGTGAAAAAAACAATATGGTTAGTAGTGAACTCAATGCATTAATAAATATTGCGGATACATACTTTTCAAAAGAGGAGCATGAATTAGCATTGAAATATTTTATTGAGATACTTGAAAAATGCAAAAAATATGAATATGAATTTCACATATTTTATTGTTATACGTCTATTGCGAGTGTATATTTAAAACTAGATGACTATACCAATGCTTATATATATTATGGACTATGTAATAAGGAGCTTGAAAGCTATCCTAATCAGGGAAAAGATATAGGAAAATTCTATCTTTTAGCCTCTGAAATTAACTATAAACTGGGTAGCTTGCAAAAGGCTAAATTTTATATTAGTAAGGCATTACATATATATGAGTATGATGAATCTAAATTCAAATGGAAGTGTCAAATTCTAAATGAATATATAAAAATTTATTTTGGAGAGAATAATGATAACTTAAATGAAAGTATTAGGAATATTATTATTATAGCTCGTAAGATATCTTCTATAAGTAATAAACTTAATATTTTTTATGAGATGATAATTTTTTTGTATGAGAATGGTAGACAAAGATATGTTCCTGCTATATTTAACGAAATTAAAAACATTGACATAAACATAAAAGATCATAGAGTCAATGTTAAGAAATTATATGTTGATGGGTTAATGGATAAGAAAAAAAGTATCAAGATTTTCAAAGATGCATTAGAGTGTGCGAAAAAATATAAAGAAATGGATATATGCTGGAAAATATATACTTCAATTGCGGATTATTACTTTGGTAAAAAAGATTATTTAGATGCAGTAATTTATTATTTTGAAGCTTGCAGTATATTAAAGGATATAAATTTTAAATTGCCGATTCAATACAAATTAACTTATATTAAATTTAATAATGCATTAAAACCTTTTAGTAGATTTTTAGGTATTAGCGATTACTATAAAAATTATAAAAATGATAAGGATGATTCAAATCTTAAATTTGAACATATTAATGTGGAAGATGAAAAAGGACTATTATATTTGTTTGAACAGGTAAACCATAAGGATGTTTTAAAAAATAAAAATTTTGTAAAGGCTATAAAAAAGATATATTCATATTCTCTTCATGAAGATATCCATGATTTAAATGACGTATTGGAAAATTTACAGTCTGATAATGTAAAAAACTTGGAACTTATAATTGATTATTTGTCCTATATAACACTAGCAACTCGGGGAACTATTATTATGAGTGATAATGACAAAGACTTTAAAGTGATTGCAGCTAGTGATAGAAAGTATGAATTGCCTCAAGAAAAAGGGAAATTAACTAAAATTTTAAGTGGGGAGTTACCAGCTTTAGTAACAGATACATCTTTAGGACGAGGTATAAATAGTATTCAGAATACTATAAAAGCATCTATTTTCATTCCCATTATTATGGAAAACGTTAATGGGAAAGGCGGTATAAAGAATGAGCGACGAAAAAACATATATGGCAATAAGCACACTATTGGGTATGTGTATATTGAGTCACAAAGGGTATTAAATAATCTTAATAATGATAGTATGAAAAAATGTATGGAGCTCAGTAAAGTAATAGGTATAATAATTCAAAAATATAAGCTTAAATTGAGTGCTTCTATTGATAAACTCACGGGAACGCTTACAAGACGATATCTAGAAGAAGCAATGGATAAACAAATCGAAGTAGCCACTCAAACTGGAAGTGAATTTTCTCTTATTATGTATGATTTGGATAGGTTTAAAATAATAAATGATAACTTTGGGCACAGGACAGGAGATTATGTCTTAAAAAGGGTTTGCGATGTTGTGATAAGAAGTTTAAGAGAAGTAGACATTGTAGGTAGATATGGTGGCGAAGAATTTATTGTTATTCTTCCGGATACAGATATTGAAGGGGCAGAGCTTGTTGCTGAAAAACTTAGAAAAAATATTGAACAAGAAAAAATACTTGATAACAAACATGATGTTACCGTAAGCTTGGGTGTTACAACATGTCCACTACAGGGCGAGTGGCAAGGTGAACTGGTTGAAAGAGTAGATCAAGCATTATACGTTGCAAAGCAGCAGGGGAGAAATAGATATATTAGTTGGAATAGTGAATTTTCAAAAAAATCTAAAAAAACAGATAGACTTGCAGGGATAATATCTGGTAATGAAATACAAGATCATAGAAGGGTCCTCGCAATGATAGAGGTAATTGAGATTGTAAATGTAAACACGACAAAAAAAGATAAAATATATAACTTATTAGGTAGAATTATTGAAATTACCCAAGCACAAAATGGTTTTTTGTTTATTGTGGATAAAGGGAATATTACTCGTGAATATTCAAGAAAAATTTTCAAAAATGAATGGATAGATAATGAGATGTATAACAAGAATATAATAGAATCTGTAATATATAGTAAACAAGGAGTTTGCAAAATCGACTGGGATACAATAACTGAGTATGATGCTATTACAGGTGTTCCGAACTGGCAGTCTGTTATTGCAATTCCGATAATTAAGAGTGATATAGTAAAGGGAGTATTATATTTAACAGAATCTACGCAAGCAAAAGAGTTTGATTTTAACGATTTTAACTTTGTAAATACTCTGGGGAAAATTATAGCTACCATAATATAGTCAACAATATATGCATATACAATAGTATATGCATATATTGTTTTATTTTTCTATAGTATAGACAAAATTAAAATGAGGAAAGATAGATATATATAATAAATTATGTTGTTAGTAACGAGGAATAAAATGGTGTATAATTAGCATAATAGGAAAATTTTAATATAACAGATGTCATGTTTATTTAATGTGTCAATATATCTTGAAATGAAATATTTAATAAGCGTTTTAAGTTTGAAAGGAAAGTATGAGGAGGAGAATAATGAAATTTACGATTGGCAATACATATCATGGCTTTAAGTTAATCGAGGAGAAAAATATACAAGAGTTAAATTCAGTTACAAGATTGTTTGAACATGTAAAAAGTGGAGCTAGACTACTTCATTTAGAAAACGATGATGATAACAAGGTGTTTTCTATAGGATTTAGAACGCCACCTAAAAATAGTAATGGAGTTCCACACATACTCGAGCATTCAGTGCTTTGTGGATCTCGAAAATTTCCAACAAAAGAGCCCTTTGTAGAATTAATAAAGGGATCCTTAAATACATTTTTAAATGCTATGACTTTTTCAGATAAAACAATATATCCACTAGCTAGTAAAAATGAAAAAGACTTTTTTAATCTTATGGATGTATACTTAGATGCAGTTTTTTATCCTAATATTTACACGCAACCACAAATATTAATGCAAGAGGGTTGGCATTATGAATTAGAAGACAAAGAAGATAAACTAACTTATAAGGGTGTAGTTTATAATGAAATGAAAGGAGCATTTTCCTCACCAGAAGGTTGCCTTATGCGAAAAATCCAAGAATCTTTATTTCCAGATACGTCATACGGTGTGGAATCCGGTGGGGACCCAGAATTTATACCAGATTTATCGCAAAGTGAATTTATAGAATTCCATAAAAAATATTATCATCCGTCAAACAGTTATATATTTCTATATGGAGATGGAAACATTGATAAACAGTTACAATTTATTAGTGAAGGATATTTAAATAATTTTGATAAAGCAGCTGTTGATTCAGCTATTGAGATGCAAAGACCATTTAGTAAAATGAAAGAAATTAAGATGGATTACCCTATTTCCTGCGATGACGACGAGAAAGATAAAACTTTTTTAAGTTTAAACTTTGTAACAGGAGATAATATTAGCCAGCCAGAACTGCATTTAGCTTTCGAAATCTTAGAGTATTTATTACTAGAAAGTGCGGCAGCACCTTTAAAGAAAGCACTTATAGATGCGGAAATAGGTAAAGATGTATTTGGAAGTTTTGATAATAGCATATTACAAACAGTGTTTAGTGTAGTAGTAAAAAATTCAAATGAAAGTGAAAAAGAAAAATTTGAGAAAGTCGTATTTACAACCTTAAAGAATTTAGTTAAAGAGGGAATAGATAAAAAACTAATAGAGGCTTGCATTAACATTACTGAATTTAAGCTAAGAGAGGCTGATTTGGGCGGTTTTCCAAAGGGATTATACTACTATATAACTAGTATGGACAGTTGGCTTTATGACAAAGATCCAACTATGCATTTAGAGTATGAAGGTTATTTGAGTAAAATAAAAGCGGCATTAACTACTAATTATTTTGAAAAACTTATCCAGCAATATATACTAAATAATACCCATAGTTCTATGGTTATTTTGAATGGTAAAAAGGGCCTTGCAGAGCAAAAATCTAAGGCTACTGATGAAAAACTAGCTAAGTTTAAGGCAAGTCTTTCAGAAAAAGAAATAGAGAAAATAGTGAAAGATACAAAAGATCTTAAAAAAAGGCAAATGACACCAGATCCTAAAGAAGTGCTTGAAACTATTCCTCTACTTGAACTCTCAGATATCGAAAATAAGGTAGAACATCTACCAATAGATGAAAAGGATGAGCAAGGGATAAAGGTATTATCCCATGATATATTCACAAATAAAATTGCCTATATAAATATATTATTTGATTCTAAAAAAGTAAATCAGGAGTTACTTCCTTATATAACATTATTATCAACTATATTAGGGAGAGTAAGCACAAAGCACACTAATTATTCTGATTTATCTAATGAGGTTAATATTCATACAGGAGGAATTCATTTTACTACGGATGTATACGGGAAAAGTGAAAATTTTGAAAAATATAGCCCTAAATTAGTAGTAAAGACTAAAGCTTTAGAATCGAGTATTCCTAAATTATTTGATATTATAGTAGAGATAATTGGGACTACAAAATTTGATGAAAAGAAACGTCTCAAGGAGTTAATTCAACAATTAAAATCAAGGCAGGAGATGAAAATTCTTGATAGGGGTCATATGGTAGCAGCAGGAAGACTTACTTCATATTTTTCGCCAGCTTCAGCTTATATAGAAAAGACTTCGGGAATATCCTTTTATGAATTTATTAATGAAATTGAAAAAGATTTTGATAATAAAGCAGAAGAGGTTATTGAAAATCTAAATAAGGTATCAAAACTTATATTTAACAAAAACAATCTTATAATAAGTGTTACAGGAGAAGAAGAAATATATACAGCGTTTGCTGCGCAGCTACCTAAGATAATAAGCATTTTAGGGGATGAAAAATTGCCAGATGCCTTATATGATTTTGAACTAAATAAAGAGAATGAAGGATTATTAACTTCATCAGATGTTCAGTATGTAGCTAAAGGTTATAATTTCATTAAGAAAGGCTATTCTTATTCAGGTAAGATGTTAGTTCTTAAAACTATAGCGAGTCTTGACTATTTATGGAATAGGGTACGCGTGCAAGGTGGAGCATATGGTGGTTTTGCAAATATAGCTAGAAGCGGTAATGTGGTATTTGTATCTTATCGGGATCCTAATGTTGAGAAGACTCTAAAAGCATACGATGAAATATGTAATTATATAAAAAACTTTGAAGCGTCTGACAGGGAAATGACTAAATATATTATAGGAACTATTAGTGATTTAGATTCACCATTAACACCTTCTATGAAAGGTGAGCGTGCAACAGCATATTATCTAAGAGGTATTTCAGAGAAGCAAAGACAAAAGGAAAGAGAAGAAGTATTAAGTACAAACGCTACAGATATTAAGTCTTTTAAAGCTTTATTAGATGATATAATAAAAGAAAATTATTATTGTGTACTTGGGAATGAAACTAAGCTTAAAGATAATAAAGATATATTTACGAGCTTAGTGAATGTATTTAAATAAGGTGCCTTACGGCGCCTTTTTTGGAAAGAAAGGTGCCACCCACATGGCAAGTGGCATCTTTTTATAAAAGGAGGGAATGCATGGCTATTAAAACACTTTTCACATACAATTATGGTGGAGATAAAAGAAAAGAAATTGAAGACTTTGGATATGATATAAAACTGATTCCAGAGGAAAATTTAATTTATAGTGATGAACTCTCAGAGGTTGAGGTTTTGGTTTGTTATAATCCATTTACAACACTTGCCATAGATAAAATGAAGAATCTGAAATGGATTCAATTATCTAGCATAGGAGTTGACCAACTGCCTGTAGAGTATGTTAAAAGCACCTCTATTATAATTACAAATAATAAGGGGGGGTATAGTATACCTATGGGAGAATGGATTGTATTAAAAACCCTAGAAATGTTTAAGAATAGCAAAGGGTTGTATCAGAATCAAGTTAATAGAAAATGGAAAATAGATACAAGCATACTAGAGTTATATGGTAAAACTATAGGTTTTATAGGGACGGGTACTATAGCAACGGAGGCTGCCAAAAGATTTCAAGGCTTTGGAGTAACAATATTAGGTGTAAATACAAATGGTCGTGATATTCAATATTTTGATAGATGTTATTCTATGAATCATCGCACTGAAATGCTAAAGTTATGTGATGTGGTTGTGGTGACGTTGCCGTATACTAAGGCTACTCATCATTTAATTAGTGAAGATGGGTTTACTGCAATGAAAGATGGGGCTTTTTTTATAAATGTAGCTAGAGGTAGTATTGTGGCTGAGCAGTGCCTAGTTAAAAATCTGAAAAATGGTAAGCTAGCCGGAGCCGCATTAGACGTATATGAAGAGGAACCAATAAATGATAATAACCCTTTATGGGATCTAGATAATGTTATATTAACTTCCCATAATTCATGGATATCAGAGATGAGAAATGAAAGAAGGTTTAAAATTATATATGAAAACATGAGGAGGTATATAGCAGGTGAAGGGTTAATAAATGTAGTGGATTTTAAAAAAGGGTATTAAATTCTGTATTACATTATAGTACTTATGACAAATCGGAACCAAGGGTTAAGTTAATTACAACTTGCCACGTGCCACGTGGGTGGCACCAAGAGGAACAAAGAGGAGGAAATTATTATGAAGGCGGAAATATTAGCAATAGGAACGGAAATATTACTTGGGGATATAGTCAATACGAATTCACAATATATCGCTAAGAGACTTGCAGATGTAGGTATATCAGTTTACCATCAGTCGGTTGTTGGAGATAATCCAGAAAGACTTTTAGAGGCATATAGGTTAGCATTTAGTAGAGTTGATTTGGTTATAACAAGTGGGGGACTTGGACCTACAAAGGATGATTTAACAAAGGAAGTAGCTTTTGAGTATTTTGGAAAGCAAAGCGTTGTTCATAAAGCTTCTTTAAAAATTATTGAGAAATATTTTGAAGATGCGGGTAGACCGATGGGAGAGAGCAATAAAAAGCAGTCATATTTCCCAGTAGATGCAGTGATACTTCCTAATAATAATGGTACAGCACCTGGATGTATAATAGAGGAAAATGAAAAGATTATTGCACTTTTACCTGGACCACCTTGGGAAATGCAACCTATGTTTGAAGAGTCTGTAGTTCCTTATCTTCAAAAATTCGCGCAAGGTGTATTAGTTTCAAAGGTGCTCAGAGTCATTGGAGTTGGTGAGAGCACGGCAGCTGAGATGATAGCAGATATATTGGATAATCAAACCAATCCAACCGTGGCACCTTATGCTAAAGCCGGAGAAATGACCTTTAGAATTACGGCAAAGGCTAATACACAGGAAGAAGGCATAAAACTTATAAAGCCTATGGAGGATGAAATACGTAGTAGACTAGGTAGTAACATTTACGGGGAAGGAAATACAACATTAGAAAATGTACTTGGAGAAATGCTGGTAAACAAAAAGCTAACTATATCTACGGCTGAATCCTGCACAGGAGGTATGGTTGCGGCAACGATTATAAATTACCCTGGGATATCTGCGGCGTTTGTAGAGGGTGCGGTGACTTATAGTAATGAGGCTAAAATTAAAAGATTAGGAGTTAAAAAGGAAACCCTAGATAAATTTGGTGCAGTAAGTAGTGAAGTTGCAGCAGAAATGGCGAAAGGTATAGCAAAAACTGCAGGAACTAGTATTGGTATTTCAACTACCGGAACTGCAGGACCAGATGGTGGAAATGCAGAAAAACCAGTAGGAACTGTATATGTAGGTTTATGTATAGATGGTGAAGTTAAAACTAAAATGCTTAAATTTTCCGGAAATAGGAAGAATATACGTGAAAGAGCAACTATGCATTTACTAGACTGGGTTAGGAGAGAGCTGTTATAGGTTGTAATTGTAGGTTTAAAGTGGATAAAAAAACAATATAACAATAAGGGCACATAAGAATATGTGCCCTTAAAAAATAAGTAAAAAAATTATCACTAATTTATATGGTTTTATATAAATTTATAATCTATTTAGTAACAGGTGGAACAAAAACTCTTGTTGCGAGTTCATTATCTAGCATGTAAATACTTGTAGGATCATCGTTAATTCTTCCAAGTCTTTTAATAAGACCATTAAAAGTAGCTTCTTCCTCCACTTGCTCGTCAATAAACCACTTAAGTAAGCTTATAGTAGCATGTTCCCTTTCCTCTGTAGCGATATCAGTAAGATTATAGATTTTACTAGTTACAATTTTTTCATGCGCATATGCTATTTTGAAAACCTCAAGAAGTGTTTTGTAATTGTTTTGAGGTTCAGGCATTCCCTCAAGGGTTACTCTTCCATTCATTTCATTTACGTAGTTATAAAATTTCATAGCATGAAATTTTTCTTCCTCAGCTTGTACTTTGAAGAAATTAGAAAAACCATCAAAATCTTCTGCTGCGCAATAAGCCGCCATAGCTAAATAAAGATGTGCAGAGTAAAATTCAAAGTTCATTTGTTTGTTTAGTTCATTGAATAATCTTTCGCTTATCATAATAATCCTCCTAAGATTCCTAAAGAGCACAGATTAATAATTATACCCTTTGAAATGTAAATTTAAATAGTATATATTATTATTTAAAGATAGATAATTATTTTTAACTAATTATAAATATTAAACAATATCTATATTATACACCTAATTTAGAGTTTTTAGTTAATACATTAAGGTAATAATTTTTCTAAATTTAAAATTCCTGCACCTTGCGTATATTTCGGGGAATTTATTAAACTTGAAGATACTTTTAGCAATGCCAATATATCCTTGTAATTTAAATCTTTATTGTTCTCATAGAGGAGAGAGCATATGCCACTTATAAAGGCAGCTGAGCAGGAAGTTCCAGTGTATGATGTATATAAATTAGTGATGGAGGCAGGATAAAGCTTTAGACCGCCTTTTTCAGAGATAAATGATGTATCTGAAACCAATGAACAAATATCAACGCATGCAGCGATTAAGTTTGGTTTATCAAATTTTTGAAAAGGACCACAGGAAGAATATTCATATATTTTTGGAGCTCCTATGTCGACATACCCGCCCACCGTTATACAATTACTAAGGGTAGCTATACCTCGCACAGAGTTTTTAATACTTTTATTGCTACCGCTAGCTACAATTACCACTAGGCCCTTTGATATCGCAAGGTCAAAAAGCTTTGAAAATAAAGAAAGTACAAATTCATTGTTATCCATAGTTTCGAAAGGAAGACAAATAATTTTAATATTGAAGTCAATACTTTCGTTAAGCAGAGTTTCCAGTGCAAATAGAATATCGGATATAAAACCTTTTCCTAATTTATTAAAGGCCTTAATCATATAAATATGGCTATTTTTTGCCACACCTTTATACATTCCCTTCGATCCATAACCACTACCACAAATTAATCCACTGATAAAGGTGCCGTGACCATTATCATCATATGGATATTTTAAATTGCTAACTAAATCTACAAATTTTTTAATTTTACCACTTGGATTTAATAAGTCGCAATGTGGATACACACCGCTATCGATTATTCCAACACCAATTCCTTTTCCTGTTAGGTCATAATTACTTTGAAAAGATAAACCATTAGATGCTAATACACTATTCCCACATAAATGTGCATAAGAATCAAAAGTTATATATGCTATTTGTGGGTATTCGAGTAATCGGCTGATAGCTCCAGAGGTTAAAATAGCACAAATGCAATTAATTGAAGTAATATGACGTATAATTTCGCATTTTAATGATTTAATTTTATTAATAGTTTTATTTTCAAGGGATTTGCAATGTATTATTACCCTATAGTGTTCATATAGACCACTTGACAAAGCCTGCCTTAAGGTAGGTTCTAACTTATTTTTGAAGGAAAACATGTATGCCTCCTAATTGCATTGTTACAATATTATAGTATATGCAAATTTTCAAAATGTGTTAACACAAAAAATATTATTAGCATTTCCATTTAAATACTATTATGCCTACAATCATTATGCCGATGCCGATAAACTTGGATAATGCAAAATTAATTTGCGTTGCTCCAAACATTCCAAATTTATCAATTACTGCGGCGGCTAGTAGTTGAGCAATTAAGATAATTGCGATTGAACAAGTTGGTCCAAGGTTTGATATTCCGAGCATTACAGAAAATATAATTATAGCACCTAAGGCTCCACCTAGTAAATACAATTTATTTACTTCTTTTATAGCTTTTAAATTACCGTTGCCAGCCATAAGTAATATTATTAAGGTGAAAATTAGCCCAGTGCCTTGAACAAATACGTTAGTTTCCCAAAGTCCAATTTTTTCACTTACCCTTGTATTAAAAACACCTTGAAGACTCATACATATGCCTGCAACTATAGAAAATATTATACCCAATTACAATCACACTCCTCTACATTAGTCTACCCAGAATGTGTTGTAATATTAAAAAATATAGTTATCATATTAAGATGAAGTTCTTATGGATATAAGTATTGGCTAGTATCCATTATCCTGTCTTTCATGATTAATTTTATTTTTATATAAATATGCACCCTCTATATCATCTTCGCAAAATCCTAAATTTTTTCCTAAACTTAAAAAATTATGGAAAATAGTTAAATAGTTTTCTATAGAAGAACAAATCACAAAATCTGCAACATTTATATATAAATGTAGAAACTGGTCAGATAATTCACAAGTAATATTCTTAGAATCCAAAGTGATATCTTGAAAGCCTTTTTCTATTCCAATACTTAAAATAAAGTGAAGACAGTCCACATACTCTTCAAGAATTATGTTGTTACTCGAAGGTTTTTTTGTACTCCAAAATTTAAAACAACGGGTTTCATTGGCTAGTTCGCCGAGTTCAACTTGAAGTGATAGTATTTTTTTCTTTAATAATTGAACTCCTTCAAGGTGATGTTCTTTTTGGATTCTATGGTCTAAAGTGTTTTGCATCTGAAATAATTTTTGTAAATTCATATTGTTTAACCACCATTTCATTATTATTATTTATAGGTTTCCAAAGCTCTACAGCATCGACGGTTATAGTCTTCGAGAAGTTTTCCTCCTTTGCTAAATTACAAGCTGATGTATATTCATTATTAGACCATTCTCTATCAGCGAAAGTTGTGTTAGCTAATGAAATATGCAAATTCCAATCTTCAATATGTTTTCTAACATTAAAACCCTGTAAATTTAAATTAGAATTTATATTTTTAGATAATTCATATATAGTGCCTTTATTTTTAATATTTAGATTTACAGATTTATAGGGTGGATCAAAACATATTACACCATTTAATTTAAATTCGAATTTAGTATAATCTTTAATAATATTTTTCAAGGAAATATCTAAATCATAAAGATTAGGATCAGTTATGATTTCTAGAGTTATATGAAGTTTAGGTAAATTCGACTCAGGCCTGAATAGGTTATACTTTTCACAGAGCGCTTTTTGCACCGACTCCATATATTTATAAGAAACTTTATCAAATAAGCCAACTAAGTAGTAAACCATCTTTATCCCCCTTAAATCTAAAACCTAATGTTATAGTTTTTAGTATTCTCTTAATGCATAAGTTTTTACTAACATTTCTTTTTTAGTACTAACTTGCTTCCATAGTTCAAGCCTAGAAACATTTACAAATTTAAAAAAATCATCCTTTTTTAAAGTGTCATCAATATAAATTGTACCTCCGTTATATGACTTTTTAATGATATGGTTGGCATTAGCAAGTGATATGCGCAAATCAATAGTATCATCTTCAGTTTTAACGTTAAAGCTATGTAGATTTAACGTTTCTGTAATATTTCTTGCTAAACGAAAGATGTATCCTTTATCCTCAACTTTAAGATTAACTTGACTAAAATTTTCACTTAAACCAACACTATTATTTATCCCCACCTTGAATTTTTTATAGGGTACTAAAATTTTAGAAATAACTACATCTAATTTTTCTAAATCAGGATTTGTTATAGCACTTATAGTTATATAAAGAATAGGGGTGCTCTTATATAGTTTATATTTTTTACAAATATTTTTTTGAATATTTTGAACTGTAGAATTCGATATCTCATCAAATAGCGCAACTAAAAAGTATTTCATATTTTTCCTCCAAGCGAAATTAATCACCAATATTAGTTAATATTATTATGGTTAAATTATAAGAGTATTATAACATAATTTTTAAGTTTTGTATTTTCTCTGTAAATTTATGTATGCGGATTATTAAGAACAGGTAAAAAAAGAAATATAGGTGTATTAATATAATTAATTGCTTTTTTTGTATAATTTTTATTAGTTTTGATAACAATAGTTTTGTAATTAATGAATGGAGGTGCTTTTTTATGAATCATAATGATAGTATAGGTTGTTCAGTAAGTGAATGTAAATTTCATTGTACTGATGATAACTTTTGTACTTTGAACAAAATTGAAGTTGTAAAACATGAAAGTGTTGCTAAAACACCACAATGTACAGACTGTGGAAGTTTTAAAACAGTATAATAATGTTGAATATGTAAAAATCACTCGTGAAAACACGGGTGATTTTTACATTGTTCTTAGAATGAACATAAATATTGTAAAAAAACTTTATATCATAAAATAATATCATCTAACATTTTCAAAATAAATGTTAAAATACAATGTAGGTATGCTATAATTGAGTTGTATGTAAAAATAAAAGTGCTTGATATATAATGTAAAGTACTTAATATATAATGTATAGTGAGGATGATACAAATATGGATAAATTGGTAATTAGCGGGGGTAGACCTATCATTGGTCAGGTAGAGATAAGCGGTGCGAAAAATGCAGCAGTAGCAATTTTACCAGTAGCAATAATCGCAAGCAAGGGTAAATGTATTATTGAAAATATTCCGGATATAGAAGATGTTAACTGTATTGAAAGAATATTGGAAAATTTAGGTTGCAAAATTAAAAGAGAAAAAAATTCAGTTTCAATAGATAGTACAAACATAACAAGCATAGATGCTAATACAGAAGATGTAAGAAGAATGCGAGCATCTTATTATTTGATTGGAGCGCTTTTAGCTAGGTTCAAAAAGGCTAGAGTAGAACTTCCAGGTGGATGCCCTATAGGGGTAAGACCTATAGATCAACACATAAAAGGCTTTGAAGCACTTGGAGCAACAGTGACTATTGAGAATGGTGCTGTGAATGTTCAGGCTGATAGGTTAATTGGGACTAGTGTATATTTTGATGTCGTTAGTGTAGGAGCAACAATAAATGTGATGTCAGCTGCAACTCTCGCTGAAGGTACAACTATTTTAGAGAATTCGGCAAAAGAACCACATGTTGTTGATGTAGCCAACTTTTTAAACTCTATGGGAGCTAATATTAAAGGTGCAGGCACTGATGTTATAAGAATTATAGGGGTAAAAGAATTAACAGGATGTAACTATAGTGTAATTCCAGATCAAATTGAAGCAGGTACATTTATGATAGCGGCAGCTGCCTGTGGAGGGGAAGTTACTATAAATAATGTTATTCCAAAACATCTTGAATCTATTTCTGCAAAACTTATTGAAATGGGAGCAGAGGTATATGAAGGTGGAGACAGTGTAACTGTTAAAGCAAAAGGAAGACTCAAGGCTGTAAATATTAAGACACTCCCTTATCCAGGATTTCCCACGGATGTACAGCAACCAATGAATACATTATTATCTGTTTCAGAGGGTAGAAGTATAATAAATGAAAGCATTTGGGAAGCTAGATTTAAACATGTGGATGAATTGAAAAAAATGGGCGCTAATATAAAAGTTTCAGGAAGTGTAGCCACTGTGGATGGCGTAAGTAAACTCACAGGAACAGTGGTTACTGCATCAGATTTAAGAGCGGGGGCAGCTTTAGTTATAGCTGGGCTTATAGCAGAAGGAACTACGGAAATTTTAGGAATAGAACATATTGATAGAGGATATCCAAATATTGAAGAAAAATTTAGAAGTATAGGAGCAGATATAAGAAGAGTTACTATATAACAATTTAAAATTAAAGGAGACAACTATGATATTTTGTCCATTATATAGTGGAAGTAGCGGAAATAGCATATTTGTGGCATCACAAAATACAAAAATTTTAGTGGATGCTGGTATGCCAGGTAAAAGCATTGAGAGCGCGCTTAAACATATAAATCAAAATCCTAATGATATTGATGGTATATTTATTACTCATGAACATTCCGATCACATAAAAGGTGCAGGAATTATTTCTAGAAGATATGATATACCAATATATGCCAATGAAAATACTTGGAAAGCTATGAAACTTAAAATAGGTAATATAAAAGAAAACAATATAAGAATTATTAATAATAATTCTGTAGATATAATGGACATGCATATAGTAAATTATAATATATCTCATGATGCAGCAGCACCTATAGGGTATGCTTTATATAGTGGAAACAAGAAGGCGTGCATAGCTACGGATTTAGGATATTTTACACGCGAAGTAAAGACTATAATAAAAGATGCAGATGTAGTTTTACTTGAGAGCAACCATGACGTGGAAATGGTTAAATTTGGTCCATATCCATATCCATTAAAAAGAAGAATATTAAGTGATGTGGGTCATTTATCTAATGATGCATGTGGAAAGGCAATAGTAGAGATAATGAATGATAAACAAAAACATATTATTTTAGGACATTTGAGTAAAACCAATAATTTTCCTGAATTAGCTTATCAAACAGTGGTTAATATTCTTAAAGAAAATTGTATTGAAATAGGTAGGGATATTTCTTTGAATTTAGCTAGAAGGGATATGCCTAGTGATGTAATTGATTTTTAAAGGAGAGGTCAAATGTGAAAAAAACAATTAAAATATTATTATGTTCTATACTTCTTGTTTCAACAGTAGCATTTTTCGGATGTGAAAAAAAAGATGACATAAGCGTTACAAACAAAGAAAAGCTTGAAAATCTTAAACTTCCTCTAGAAAAAGATGGATTTATCCAATTGGACATTTATTTTGATGCTACTAAAGATGGGACTACTATGCAAGTAGTGAAAGATGAAAGAATTATTAATAAAGAAGAACTTATTGGAGAAACTATTATGCAAGAACTAATAAAAGGACCTACCGTAAAAAGTGAACTAAAACCAATACTTCCTGAAGAAACTAGGTTATTGAGCTTTTCTATTAAAGATACTATTGCTTATGTTAATTTAAGCAAAGAAGCAAAAGTGAATATGTCAGTGGTAAAAGAAGAGAGCTGCTTGCAATGTATAGCTGCATCATTAACTCAATTGTCATCTGTAAAAAAAGTAAAAATTACAATGGAAAATAAAGATATTGATACTATAGGTGGAAATTTTAATATATCTAAGCCTTTTAGTAAAGATGAGATAATCTCAATTAAAAAATAGAAAGTATACATGAAAAAATGCTGGAAGTGCATTCAATTTAAAAGGTTTAAGCATATATGTTGAAAATTAATGAAATTTTTATTATAATAATAATGAAATATAAAAAAATAGTATGATTCGGAGGATAATAAAGAATGAGCTTATATAAAGAGTGGACAGATATGGTGGTTGACTATGTTAAACGTAAAGGAGAACCTGCGTTTTGGCATGATTATGGAGTAATTGAAAAACGTATTTATACTAAATTATTATCAAATCATCAAGATGAGGTTAAGGGCACAATGGATGAACTTGCAGATTATTTTGAAGTATCTAACATATATTTTATGGGATTTACTGATGGGATAAACGATAGTCTAATAGACCCTGTGCAACTAGAAGAAACTGAGAGTGACACAGAAGTAAATTTTAAAATAGACTTTGAAAAACTTTATTTTAATATGTTAGACGCAAAAGCGGATTATCTATATGATCTTCCACAATGGGAAAGTATTTTTTCAAAAGAGAAAAGAAAGGAAATTCAAAGAAATTATAGAGATTCGAAAATGGTAGTTAATAATGATAAAATCGGAAGAAATGATGAATGTCCTTGCGGAAGTGGGAAGAAATACAAAAAATGTTGTGGGAAATAATTAAAGTAAAAATATGTAAAAAATAAATGGGGTATGGAGAATAAACTTTGCTTTTGTGGCAAGGCTTATTACTTTTTGAATTTGAATTTGGAATTTAATATTAGGTTTTATTTAGGGGGTTGTTTTTTTCAGTCATCGGAGTAATATTATGACTATACTAGTCAGAAAGGAGTTTCTATGTATCATGTTTTTTATAAATTAGATCAAGAAAAGCAAAATCGAATTATTAATGCAGGTACAAATATATTTTCTCTAAATGATTATAAACATGCATCAACAGACGATATTGCATCAGAAGCAAAGATTGCCAAAGGGTCGTTATTTCAATATTTTAAAAACAAAAAGTCATTATTTATTTTTTTATATGAATATGCTATGAAAATTTTTGAGAAAAAAGTGTACGAAAAGTTTAATTTTGATGAGAAAGATTATTTTAAAATGCTTCGCCAAAGTCTGAATTTTACAATGGTACTTTTAGAAAAATATCCTTATATGTACAAATTTGTTATTAAAGCGAGTTGCGAGAAAATGCCAGAGATTGCTCACTCAATGAAAGAGATCAATGATAAAATCGAAGAAAAAATGTATAAGCAAATGTTTAAAAAAATCGATTTAAATAAGTTCAAAGATGGCACGGATATTGAAAAGCTAAATAAAATGATTGCATGGTGTTCAGAAGGAATCTGGAACGAAGGTGTTAAAAATCATTCAAGTATGAGCGAAATGTATGAACAGGCGCTTGATATTTATGATTTTTATAAAAATGCAGTATACAAGGAGGAATTTTTGTAAAAATAAAATAATTTGAATCGACTACTTTGTGAACTGGATATGTATATATTAAAAAAAAGAACTTCATATGAATATTACAGGGGGTCTTATTAATGAATGTTATTGAAATCAAAAATTTGACTAAAAATTATGGCAAGGCAAGAGGGATTACGGATGTGAGTTTTAATGTTTACGAGGGAGAAATTTTTGGATTTATTGGACCCAATGGTGCAGGAAAATCAACAACAATAAGAACATTATTATCTCTAATTTATCCAACGAGTGGTAGTGCTACAATTTTTGGTAAGGACTGCAAAGAGTTTGGTCCTGAGATAAGGCAGGAAATAGGGTATTTACCATCTGAAATTTTTTATTATGATAATATGAAGGTTATAGATTTACTAAAGTATTCAGCTAGTTTTTACAAGAAAGATTGTAGCAAAAGAATTATAGAACTAGCTCAGATAATGGATCTTGATCTTAATAAGAAAATAGATGATTTATCTTTTGGTAATAAAAAGAAAGTTGGTATTGTCCAAGGACTACTGCATTCACCTAAACTTATTATACTTGATGAGCCTACTAGTGGACTGGATCCACTTATGCAACAGAAATTCTTTGAACTTCTTGAGGAAGAGAACAAAAAAGGTGCTACAATTTTACTTTCTTCTCATATTTTATCAGAGGTCCAGAGGTTATGTACTCGAGTTGCGATCATTAAAGAGGGCAAAATCATAAAGCTTGATAAGATTAGTACATTACAAGAAAATAATCATAAAAGATTCAAGATTGAGATGAAATCAAAAATAGATGAAAATTACTTTAACTTCAGTGGGGTTACTAATTTAGATATAAAAGGTAACATAATAAACTTTTTATTTAGTGGTAACATTAATTTTATTATGAAAAAGATTTCGGAAATAGAAATAGCAAATCTTTGGATTGAAGAGCCAGACCTTGAAGAAATCTTTATGCATTACTACGAAAAGGAGGACTAAAAGCTATGAATATGTTTCTTCATGAACTGAAGGCTTATAGAAAATCCACTATTATTTGGACTTGTTCTTTAGTAGCACTTGTTGTTCTTTTCTTATCGATGTTCCCTGCGTTCTCAAAGGAAGCTACGGCATTTAAAGAAATAATGAAAGGATTCCCAGAACCAGTAAGAAAATCATTGGGGCTCTCTGTAGATAGTATGTCTTCTATTTTAGGGTTTTACTCATACATGTTTTTATATACAACACTCTGTGGAGCCATTCAAGCTATGAATCTAGGAACCTCCATTATATCAAAGGAAGTTCGCGCAAAAACAGCAGATTTTCTTTTAACTAGGCCTGTTACACGTGGAGCGGTTATGACATCAAAGTTAATGGCTGCATTAACCTGTCTTGTAATTACGAATCTAATCTACTTAGCCTCGTCTAGTATTATGGCGTCCGTTGTAGCAACAGAAAAATATAGTTACAAAATATTTTTTATGATTTCTATTACGTTATTCTTCGTTCAGCTCATGTTTCTTGCTTTAGGAATTGTAATTTCTGTTTTAGTTCCTAAAATCAAATCTGTCCTACCGATTTCTCTTGGAACTGTATTTGCATTTTTCATTATTGGTATGTTTGTAGCTACAACCGGAGATGATGCCATGAGGTATATTACTCCATTTAAGTATTTTGACGCAAATTACATTTTGAAGAATACTAGTTATGAGATTTCATTTATTATAACAGAGATAGGGTTTATTGCTTTCGCAATTACTGCCAGTTATTTTGTGTACTATAAAAAAGATGTTCATTCCGCTTAATGATTGTACTATTTTATAGTTATTAATGAAGGATAAGGAATATTGGGAGGTTAGTTTATGAATGTATTTATTGTAGAGATGAGGGCCCATAGAAAAGGACTTATTATATGGGCTTTTGGTATAATATTTATGGTTGTGGCTGGTATGGGAAAATATGTAGCATTATCATCTTCAGGTCAGTCTATGAATGAGATCTTTGCGAAAATGCCAAAATCTATGCAAACAATTTTTGGCATAGCTGGTTTTGATGTGTCAAAGGCAAGTGGGTACTTTGGAATGCTCTTTTTATATTTAGCAATTATGGCAACTATTCATGCTGTTATGATTGGAGCTGATATTATTTCAAAGGAAGAGAGCGATAAAACCGCAGAGTTTTTACTTTCAAAACCTATTTCAAGAAATAAAATTATAACATCAAAACTATTTGCAGCCCTTGCGAATATTATAATATTTAATATTATAACTTTGGTTTCTTCAATCGTTGTAGTAGGAAAATATAGCAAAGGTGAAGCGGTAAGTTCAGAGATAATAGTATTGATGGGTGGAATGTTTATTTTGCAACTTATATTTATGTTTATTGGCACGGCTATAGCTGCTGTGAGTAAACATCCAAAGAGAGCTACATCCATATCTACAGCAGTTCTTTTAATTACGTATTTATTATCTATGGCTATAGACTTAAGTGGTAAGATTGGAAATCTTAAATACTTTACACCATTCAAATATTATGAAGCCAAGAATTTGATTTCTGATGGTGGGTTTCAATGGAATTTTGTAGTATTGTCAATTATAATTATTTCATCAATGATAAGCATTACATATGTGTTTTACAAGAAAAGAGATTTGAGCATATAAAATGCCATAAAGGGGATATAGAATGAATATAACTATAATTTGTGTAGGGAAAATAAAAGAGAAATATTTAAAAAGTGCAATGGATGAATACACAAAAAGGCTATCCAGATACTGCAAACTGAGCATTGTTGAATTAAGTGATGAGAAAACTCCAGACAATGCCTCTGAAAAAGAGGAGATAATGATAAAAGAAAAAGAAGGGGAGGCAATACTTAAAAGCATTAAGGATAATATGTTCGCAATTGCTCTAGAGTTAAAAGGAAATATGCTAACATCCGTTGAGTTATCAAATTATATAAAGGATTTAGGAATAAAAGGTGATAGTAATATAGCGTTTATCGTTGGTGGTTCATTAGGGTTATCTAAGGCTGTTTTAGATAGGGTTAATTACAAGTTATGCTTTTCAAAGATGACTTTTCCACACCAATTATTTAGAGTAATGCTGCTGGAACAGGTTTATAGAGGGTTTAGAATAATAAGTGGGGAGCCATACCATAAGTAAATGAGAAAAATAGCCTTAACCATTGATATTATTTGGTTAAGGCTATTTTTATAAGTATAAATATCCTAGCATAAGTAAGTTAATAGTTTGTTTTGAAATTTAATACGATAAAGTGCATTGATTATTTAATCAAGAATTGAATTTTTAGTCTTGACTCTCCTCTTACAGGAGATAGTATTCTCTAAATATAGGCAATATTTTCAAGAGAAAGAGGGGGGAAACTATGACAAATATAATTTTTGTAGAAAAACTAAAAAAGAGTTACAAGTCTAAAGTAGTAGTAGATGACCTTTGTTTTAGTGTTAAAAAGGGAGAGTGTTTTGGATTATTAGGTCACAATGGAGCAGGAAAATCAACAACTATAGATTGTATTTTAGGCTTAAAAAACTTTGAAAGTGGAACAGTGCGAATCCTAGATATGAATCCAAAGAAATCAAGAAAGGAATTATTTGAAAGGGTAGGAGTTCAACTTCAATCATCATCATATCAAGGTAAAATAAAGGTTTATGAGCTCTGCGAAGAAATATCTGTTTTATATAATGAAGCAGATGATTATAAAAGGTTACTGAAGGAATTTTCATTAGAAAAAATGAAGAATAATTATGTAGAAACATTATCAGGGGGAGAAAAACAGAAACTAGCGATATTACTAGCTTTAATTCCAAAGCCAGAAGTAGTTTTTTTAGATGAACTAACTACAGGTTTAGATACAGAAGCAAGAAGAGAAGTTTGGAAACAACTGAAGAAGTTAAAAAAAGAAGGTGTAACTATTTTACTAACATCACATTATATGGATGAAGTTGAAGAGTTATGTGATAAAATATGTATTATAAACAATGGTAAAGAAGTGATTAGTGGAACTGTAGAAGAAGTTATTTCTTCTAGTCCATATACAAAATTAGAAGATGCTTATTTATGGTATATGGAAAAGGAGGAAGTGTAAAATGAAAAGATTTTTAACATTATTAAAGGTTGAAGGGAAATTAGCTTTAAGGGGAATTGATACAGTTTTTTTTGGTATAATTATGCCAGTTGGGATTGCTTTTTTGATAGGAATGATTAGTGGTAACAAACCCGCTTTTGAAGGCGCAACCCATACTTATCTTCAAGAAAATATACCAGCTATTATTACAGTAGGAATATGTGCAACTGCATTTATGGGGATACCCCTTGGTATTGCAGATTATAGAGATAAAAAAATATTAAAGCATTATTTTGTTACACCAGTTAGCCCTTCTATAATATTGTTTGTTCAAGTAGTTATAAATATGATAACATCTATTATATCAAGTGTAGCAGTTATTATTGCCATAAAAATATTCTTTGGATATGAAATGACAGGTTCAATAGTTAAATTTATATTGGCTTATCTTCTAGTACTGGCATCAATGTATGGCTTTGGAATGTTAATAGCCAGCTTATGTAGAAGTGTAAAGGTGGCTAATTTGGTTTGTACAATAGTTTATTTTCCAATGTTATTCTTATCAGGAGCTACAATTCCATTTTCAATATTACCAGATGGATTACAAAAGATATCCAATATATTACCTCTAACCCAAGGAATAAAATTGTTAAAAGGGTATGCATTAGGGTTAGAAGTAAATTTAACAATACCTATATTAGTAATGGCAAATTCAATATTAATAACAGTAATACTTTCAATAAATTTATTTAAATGGGAATAAAGGAGGTATTAATATTATGGATAATCAACATAGATGTGATATAAAGGATAAAACAACACTGTATAAAATAGGATTCTTTTCTCAAATGAATAAAGTGACTATTAAAGCTCTTAGGTATTATGATGAAATAGGAATATTGAAGCCAGCTCTTATAGAAGAATTTACAGGATATAGATATTACTCATCAGAGCAGTTACCAATATTGCATGAAATTTTAGCTTTAAGACAAATGGGCTTTTCTTTAAATGAAATAGAAAAAGTACAAAATGGAGTATTAGTAGAAGCAATATTAAGCAATAAGAAAACTGAGCTATTAAGAAAAATTGCAGAAAATACAATGAAGCTTTCACAAGTCGAACATTATCTAAGTAATAGAAATGAAGGCTTAAAGTATAATGTTATACTTAAGGATTTACCAGAAGTAATAGTTGCATCAATGAGAGTAACTATGCCAGATTATGATTCTTTATTTGATATTGTTCCACCTATGGGGAGAGAAATGGAAAGACTAGATTGTGTTTGTACAATACCAGAGTATTGTTTTAATGTTTATCATGATGGTGAATACAAAGAAAAGGATATAGATGTAGAAGTTTGCGAAGCTGTAACAGAAATGAAAGAAGACTCTGATATGATTAAGTTTAAGAGGATTGCAAAAGTTAAAACAGCTGCATGTGTACTTCATAAAGGTAGCTATAGTGATTTACCTAAAGGATATGCTGCCTTACTTAAGTGGATTGAAGAAAATGGGTTTGAGTTTATCGATAATCCAAGGGAATCATATATTGATGGTATATGGAACAAAGATTCAAGTGATGATTGGTTAACAGAAATACAATTCCCGGTGAGAAGTTTTGTATAAAAATAGACATAATAATATATATTAAATTAAATAAAAAAATTACAATGGAATTGTAAAATCAAAAAAATTGCTTATATAAGGGTGTATAGGTT
>Ga0209540_10000735_pt1 | contig 27791 bp, 29 predicted proteins | sample BarGraIncu01121A_FD_184501 | JGI IMG/M metagenome (GOLD analysis project Ga0209540, IMG submission 184501) | Arctic peat soil microbial communities from Barrow, Alaska - Barrow Graham LP Incubations 011-21A (SPAdes) (version 2) | ecosystem: Environmental > Terrestrial > Soil > Wetlands > Peat... | reverse complement strand
AGGCGGAGCCGGACCGCGCGGTCACCACGCACCCGGCACTCGTGCGCGCCGTGGTGCGGGCGGCCAAGCTCGCCGGGGCGCGGGACATCGCGATCGGCGACAGCCCCGGCGGCCGCACCACCGCCGCATCCGCGCGCGCACTGTTCGATATGAGCGGGATGTCCGCGGTCGCCAAGGAGGAGGGCGTGCGGCTCTCGCTGCTCGACGACTCCGTCGTGCGCGTTCCCTCCCCCGGCGGGGTGCTCTACCAGTCGTTCAACCTGGGCAGGGAGGCCGTCGAGGCCGACGTGCTCATCGACCTGCCGCGCATGAAGACGCACGGCTTCATGATGTTCACCGGAGCGGTGAAGAACCTGTTCGGCTGCATCCCGGGGCTCGAGAAGGCGCAGTTCCATGTCAAGGTCCCCGACCGCGGCGACTTCGCAGGCATGCTGGTGGATCTCTACCTCGCCTGTCGCCCGGAGCTGTCGATCATGGACGCGATCGTGGCGATGGAAGGGGCGGGTCCGTCGGGGGGCACCCCGAAGCCGATCGGTGCGCTGCTCGCGTCGTCCGATGCGGTCGCACTCGACGTCGTCGCGTCATCCATCGCCCGCTTCGACCCCATGGACGTCTACACCAACGCGGTCGCGCACAAGCGCGGCCTCGGACCCGCGACGGCAGACGGGGTCCGCATCGAGGGAACCCCTTGGCGCGAGCTGGTCCCCGAATCGTTCGAGCAGCCGGCGCGCGATGTCTCCCGCGGCATGCCCCCCGCCATCGGGCGCTGGGCACGCAAGCACACGGCGTCCAGACCGTACCTCGAGCACCGCGATGCCTGCACGACCTGCCGGACCTGCGAGAAGAACTGCCCGGTCTCCGCGATCCGCATGGAGCAGCGGCGTCCGACGTTCGACCTGGACACCTGCATCCGCTGCTACTGCTGCCAGGAGCTGTGCCCCGAGAGGGCGATCGGTCTCAAGACGCCGTGGTTCGCGCGTGTCGCTCGGCGAGGCGGCTCCAGGCTCGCCTGACCCGCGGCGCTCGCGTCAGACTGCTGCGACCCCGTCGACCTCTCCGGTGGGAGAGCCCCACTCGGCCATGACGACGCCTCCGAGCACGATCGCGGCGCCGAACATCTGCCACGGGTCCAGCGCCTCGTTCGCGAAGGCGAGCACCGCGAACACGACGGCGAACGGGAGCTCGAGCGTCGACACCACGGCGGCCTGCGCAGCACCCATCCGGGCGATGCCGCCGAGGTAGAGCATCACCGCGGCGAAGGTCGGCACCGCGACGAGCAGCGCCACCGAGCCCCACGTCTGCCAGCCCCACAGAGGAACCTCGGCGAGCGTCCCCCGGAACGCGGACACCGCGCCGATGGCGACCGCCGAGATCGCGAAGGTGTACGCCATCATCGTGAGGCGCGGCGTGCGCCCGAGCGACCGGTACGACAGCAGGTTGAACACTGCGTATCCGAGCGCCGCGCCGAGACCGAGAAGCAGCCCCCGGACGGTGATCGTCGACGAGGCCGCGAACACGTTGGCGACCAGCGCGCAGCCGAGGAAGGTCATCAGCACCGCGGCGATCCGCTTCGGCGGGAAGATCTCCTTGAGGAACAGCCATCCGAGCACCGAGACGAGCGCCGGATAGGTGTAGAGCAGGACGGTGGTCACGGAGACCCCGACCTCGAGAGCGCCGAACGAGTAGCACACCGACGCGGCGCCGTATCCGGTGAGCGACAGCCCCAGGAACCGCAGGAGGTCGCCGCGACTCACGCGAAGCGCCTTCGGGTCGCGGATCGCCTGAACGACCGCCATGACGAGGGCCGCGATCGCAAAACGGACGGCCAGAAGCGAGAACGGCTCGGCGGGATGCGCGAGCGTGACGTCGCACGCCCACTTCGTGAGGATGCCCAAGGTAGCGAAGCAGGCCGCTGACGCGACGACGACGAGCACGGCGATCCTGCGGGACACGTTCACCTCCGGGTGGGGCGGGTGGTATGCGACATTCGCACTGACTGCGCATCCGCGTCAACCGCGATGCTAGACTCCGCCGCATGGACGCATCCCTCAGACCACGGTGGAAACGACGCTACCTGCGCTGGCTGCCCGCTGCCGCCTGGGCGCTGGTCATCTTCGCAGGCAGCTCGATGCCGGGGAGCAGCATCCCCGGAGGCTCCTGGAGCGTGCTGGGCCACCTGGGCGAGTACTTCGTTCTGGGCGCGCTCGTCTCGTGGGCGCTGCGGCGGGACGATTGGGGCACCGTGTTGCTGGTGCTCGGGCTGTGCGCGCTCTACGGCGCCACCGACGAGTTCCACCAGGCGTTCGTGCCCCTCCGGACCCCCGACGTCGTCGACTGGGCGACGGACGTCGCCGGCGCGGCCATCGGCGTGGCGACGCACCTGCTGTGGACGCTGCGACGCGACGCGCGACGGGCTGCGAGCCGGCGTCAGTAGGAACCGACCGGAGGCGGCGTCACCCCGAGCTGCCGCAGCTTGATCCTGAAGTCGTGCTGGTTCGCGGAGGTCGCGATGGCGTCCTCGACCGAGATCCTGCCCTCCTGGTAGAGGCGCACGAGCGACTGGTCGAAGGTCTGCATCCCGTAGTACTCCCCCTCCGCCATCGCATCGCGGATCTTGTAGGTCTGCTCCGGGTCGAGAAGGTACTCGCGGACCGTCCCGGTCATGACGAGGACCTCGACCGCGGGGACGAGCCCGCCGCCGATACCCGGGAGCAGCCGCAGCGAGACGATTCCCCGCAGCGTGGAGGCGAGCATAAGCCGCGTCTGGAGCTGCTGATGCGGTGGAGAGAAGTCGATGATGCGGTTCACGGTCTCCGTGGCGTCGATCGTGTGCAGGGTCGACAGGACCAGGTTCCCGATCTCGGCAGCGGTGAGCGCCGCTGAGACCGTCACGTAGTCGCGCATCTCCCCGATGAACACGATGTCAGGGTCCTGGCGCACCACGTGCCGCAGCGCGTCGCCGTAGCTCTCGGTGTCGATCCCGATCTCGCGCTGGTCGATGACGCAACCCTGGTCCTCGTGAAGGACCTCGATGGGATCCTCGACGGTGACGATGTGGCCCTGGCGCGTGCGGTTGATGTAGTCGATCATCGCCGCGACGGTGGTCGTCTTGCCGGAGCCGGCCGTGCCCGTCACCAGGACGAGGCCCCGGGGCTCGTCGGCCAGCTGTTCGATCACCGCGGGGAGGCCGAGCTCGGAGAAGCTGCGCCGCTCCGTGGAGACCCGTCGCGCCGCCATCGAGATCGCGCCCGACTGACGGTAGATGTTCACGCGGAACCGGCCGACGCCGGCCAGCGAGTAGGCCATGTCGATGTCGTGGCCGTCCTCGAACATCGCGCGGTGGCGCGGTTCGAGGATCTCGCTCGCGTACGCCTCGGTGGAGGTCGCGTCGATGGCGGGCATGTCACGCAGGATGGTGAGCGTGCCGTCGAGGCGCACCGCCGGCGGTGTGCCCGCCTTGATGTGCAGGTCGGAGCAGCCGCGCGCGGCCATCATCTCGAGCAGTGCGTCGATCTGGGCCATGGTGTCGGACATCCCCTCGTGCCGCGGCCGAACGGTATCGGCGGGGTGCCCGCCTCCCTCGCACATCCATGGTACCGCGAGTGAGGAGCCGATGAACGGGGCGCTCAGACCTCGCGCAGCGCCGGCATGAGGAATCCGAGCACGCCGATCCCGATGATGTAGGCGCCCACGACCCCGATCATCGCCGTGACGCCGTAGACCTCGGCTGCGATGCCCGCGCCCGCAAGACCTATGACAGAGGCGACGCGGGTCACGGTCATGCGCACGGCGAATACGCGCCCACGGTTGTCGTCCTCGGTGTGCGTCTGCATCATCGTCACCATGGGGATCCCGAAGAACTCGTTGGCGACGCCCATCGCGAAGAGGATGAGCGCCGCGACCCCTATCTCCCTGGCGAAGCAGAGCGGCAGCATGAGGGCGCCGAACGCCACCATGCCCCAGACGTACTTGAGTCCCGCGCGGCCGGACCCGCCCATGCCGATGGCGATGCTGCCGACCACCAACCCCGCGGTCGTCGAGAGGTCGACCACGGCCATACGCAGCGCATCGGGGAGCCCCGAGCCGGCGAAGACCCGCAACGCCTGCAGGATGCTCAACGTGATCGCCGCACCGAGCCCGATCGCCACGGCGCCGTAGGTGAACAGCAGGCCGCGCAGGACGCCGTTGGTGCGGATGCGCTCGAATCCCGTCCGCAGGTCCCCGAGGATGACCGCGAGGCCCACAGGGGCGACCTCGCGGGGCGCGGCGCGGTACCGGAGCCGTAAGACGAAGACCGCCGACACGACGAACGTCACCCCGTCGATGTAGAACGCGTACTTGGTACCGACGCCGGCCACCAGGGCCCCGGCGATCCCGATGCCGAGCAGCTCCGCGATCGAGCTGGTCGTCACGTCGAGGGAGTTGGCGGCCATCAGCTCGTCCTGCTCGACGACCGAGGGCACCAGGGCCATGCGCGACGGCTCGAAGAACAGCGACACCGTGGCGCTCGAGAAGGCGAGGAGGTAGACGGCCCACACTCCGAGCGGGGCCGCGAACGGGATCGCGACGACCAGGCACGCCCGGACCAGGTCGGCCGAGATCATCGTGCGGCGCCGGTCCCATCGGTCGACGAAGGGGCCGGCGACGAGACCGAAGAGCGCCGCGGGAAGGAACGTGATCGCGAAGACCAGCCCGGTCTGGGCCGGCGATCCGGTCGCCTGCCACACCATGATGCCGAGGGCGACCTGGCTGAGCTTGTCGCCGAGGATCGACACGGTCTGGGCGATCCAGAGCCTGCGGAAGTCGCTGCGTCGCAGCGGTGCCAGAACCCCTGGTGTAGTCATCCCTTTGCCGCAGCCCCTTGGACAGTGCGACCGAGCGGCCGTTCCTCTCTAGGGCCGACAAGCCCCCGAGAACCCTCTGCCGTCGATCGGATCGATGCTCACCACGTCGCCCGTGTGCGGAGCGTGCACCATCTTACCCCCGCCGATGTAGATACCGACGTGGTGGATCGGACTTCCGAAGAACACGAGGTCGCCGGGCTCCAGGTTGTCGCGGCTGACGCGGGCACCCTGGCCGATCTGCGAGCCGGCGTGGTGAGGGAGGCGCACGCCGACCTGCGCGTACACGAACATCGTGAACCCTGAGCAGTCGAACGTGCGCGGCCCGGAGGCGGCCCACACGTAGCGGCACCCCAGGTACCTCAGCGCGATGGCCACGACGCCGGCGCGCGGCGAGCGAGCGGGGTCGCCCCAGTTCCAGCCGGTGCCGCCACCGCCACCGCCGCTGGCGCGTGCGTCCGCGGCGCGTCGGGCGCGATCGGCCGCCATCAACGCCGCGATCTCGCGCTCGACGCCCTTCAGCAGGGCCTTCGCCTCGGCCTCGTCGGCGAGGATCGAGCGCCGTCGCGTCGCCATCACGTCGTAGACTTTCTTGGAGGCCGCTTCGGCGGGCTTGAGTTCAGCCTGTACGGCGAGCGCCTCGGTGCGCAGTACCTTGAGCTGGGCGACCGCCTCGGATTCCTCCTTGTTCATCTCGTTCAGGAGGTCCCAGGTGGTCGCGAAGTCGTCGAAGGTGGCGGCACCCAGCAGCACGTCGAGCAGGCCGAGCGGCCCCGAGCGGTACATGCTGTCGGCGCGGACGTTCAGAGAAGTCTGGAGGACGTCGGTCTTGGCCTTGTTTGAGGCGAGCTTGGCGTTGAGGCGGACGACCTTGGCGTGCAGAGTGTCGTACTCGATCTTCGCCTGGTTCCAGTCCTCGGTAGCGATCTCGGCCTTCGTCTCGAGGGCGTCTATCTTCGCCTTGATCGTGACGGCCAGGGCACGCTTCGCGGTGATGGGCGCCGCGAAGGCCGGTGCAGGCATCGATGTGAGCGCCACGCCCAGGGCGAGGGCAACGGCGACGAACCGCAGGATCCGTCCCATGGTCGCGCCCTCCCTTACCGTGATCGGCGTCGACGTGTGACCGGCAAAAACCGCGTCACTGTAGCACAGACGGCGCCTGGCCCGCGAGGCCGAGGCACAGCCCGTCGATGAGAGAGACGGCCAGCGCCTGGAGCGTATGTTCGTCCTCCGCCGGCTCATCGACGTGCACGATCACGTGCGCATCCATGGGATCCGCGGACGCCACCGCGGCCGCCAGACGCCTCGACAGCGCCTCGCCGCCCTCGCGCACCGCCACCGTCCGGGCCAGACCCGAGGAGACCGCGGTGAGCTCGACGACCAGCGCTCCCGAGCCCGCACGGGCCGAGGGAGAGGTGCTCATCCGGGCGCGCGGTTCGCTCGCGTGAGCGAGGTTGACGATACGGTCGGCCAGCGCCGACGAGGGTCCGTCGGGCACGAGCACGACCGCGACACGACTCAACACGCCTGCGTTGCGCGCCGGCGCGGCCCGCAATTCGACGGGCGGCAGCGAGGGCTTGTCGCTCCACACGTGGCGCAGCCCGTCGATCGCCCGCACCGTGCCCGGACCGACGATGCCGTCGGCGCCCAGTCCTGTGTTGCTCTGGAAGTCGCGGACGGCGCCTTCGGTGAACGCGCCGAATATCCCGTCCGCGGCACCGCAGGCGAATCCCATCGCGTTCAGGGCTCCCTGCAGCGCGCGCACATCCGCACCATGAAGGAAGGGCTGACGGAGATAGAGGAGCCGGTCGCCCATCGTGAAGGTGGCGTCGACCAGTGCCGCCCAGGTGTGGGCGCCGACCTCGCCGTCCTCGTCGAGACCGCGGTCGCGCTGGAACGCGCGGACGGCCGCGTAGGTGGCTCCGAGGAACACGCCATCGACACCGGTCGGGCCCAGATCGACCCCCAGCGTGATCAGGCGCTTCTGGACATCTTCGACCGCGGCACCGCGGTCGCCCTCACGGATGGGTCTCACTCAAGGCCTCTCACCGGCGCCCGATCGAGACACCGCGGACTCGTCAGCGGTACCCGTAGCGGCCGCGGAACTTCGCCAGGTTGTCCTGCGCGAGCTGGCTGTGCTGTCCGGACTTCCGCAGGTATCGCTGAACATCCAACTCGACCGCGGTATCGCGTTCATAGCGGTAGGCTTCGCCATCGGCCCTGAGGACGTACCCCGTGGCCAGGCTGGATAGTATCACCTCGACCAGGTGCTCCGAGCGGCTCAGATTGCCCGCTGCCTCGCTTGCGGTGAACCGCCGGCCGGCGTGCGAAGTCATGAACTGCAGCACGTCGCGAACGACGTTCTCGGTGGCGCGGTCGCCCGGCAGACCCTTCAGCGCTCTGTCCAGGCTCATCGGCCGTCCACCTCCGTCTCACGTCGATCGCCCTCTTGCTCGTGGTACCCGCGAATGGCTGCGTTCACTCGCCCAGCGGGCAACTCCCGATGACCGGGGGTGCAAGAACGATGCCGAGTGGCGGTCTTGCCTAGTCGGGCCACCTGACCGTGTTCTTGCCGCTCCTCTTCGCATCGTACATCGCCTGGCCGGCCGCCACGATCAGGGTCGCCCCGGTCTGCGCGTGGTGCGGGTAGGAGGCGACGCCGACCGAGACCGTCTTGTGTACGTCGTCCACGATACCGAAACCCTCGTACGACAGCATCGCCACGCCGGCCCGGATGCGCTCCGCGACGGCCCGAGCGCCGTCGAGGTCGGTCTCGGGCAGGACGATGACGAACTCCTCGCCGCCGTAGCGCGCGGCGATGTCGATCTCGCGCAGCATGCCCGAGATCGTCATCGCAACGGACTGGAGGACGCGGTCGCCGTGCGGGTGGCCGTACGTGTCGTTGAACGACTTGAAGTCGTCGATGTCGAGCATGATCAGCGAGATCACGTGGCCGAAGCGCTGGGCCCGGCCGATCTCCTCCTCGAGGTGCTGCATGAAGTAGCCGTGGTTGTAGAGCTCGGTGAGACGGTCGGTGACCGACAGGCGCTCCAGCTCCTCGTGGAGAAGCGCGTTCTGCAGCGCCAGCGAACTCTGGTTGCCGATGACCTGCAGCCGCTCCATCTCGGCGGGCGTGAAGTCGCGTGCGTTGTGCGAACCGATCACGAGGACTCCCACGACGCGTTCGCCGCTTCGAAGCGACACGGCCGCATGGGAAGCGAGATCGCCCGGATCGTTCGACCAGGCGGCCGAGCCCGGGACGGCCGAGGCGTCGGCCTCGACGGCCACACCGTCGCGATACGCGCGACCGAGGATCGTGGTGTCCACCGGGACGACCTCCACGAAGTAGCCGGCGGGGCGACCCTGCGCGGCGGCGTAGCGCAGCTCCCAGTGCTCGGCGTCGAGGAGGTAGACGCACGAGATCTCGGCTCCCAGGATGCCGTTCGCGCCGTCGACCACCAGCGAGGTCACGTCGTCGACCGTGGTGAACGAGGTCAGCGCCTTGAAGAACTCGTGGGTGAAGAAGATCTCCGAGAGTCGGCGCTCGAGCTCGTCGTTCGCCTGCTCGAGCGCGACCGTACCGGCCTGCAGCATGTTCTCGTGCCCGCGCATCTTCTCGTAGGCGACCTCGAGTTCGGCGAGCAGACGCTCCTGCTCCTCGCCGCGCTTCTTGGCCATGAGCAGGTCGCGGATCAGTTCCGCGCCCTTCGCGCCGACGATCTCGACGGCCGCGGGACGGTAGGCGACCAGGCGGGCGCGCAGTTCGGGGTCGTCGGTGAGATCCAGGATGACGCCCAGGCCGTCGACGGCCGCGAGATCGGCGACGTCATCGGACGTGGCGATCCCCAGCTCACGGGCGGCCACGGCTCCGGCCGCACCGGCCCGCGACTCGGCGAGCGCGACCAGTTCGATGCTCTCCACCTCGGCCAGAAGCCGCACCATCGATGCGGCGCGCAGGTCGCCCCCCGCGATCGCCACCTTGAGCGGTCGGCGGGGGTGCTCACCGTCGCCTGTGCCGCCGGGCTGATCGGTCACTCGCGACATCCGCGCCTCTCCCCCGGTCGCTGCGTCAGATCTCGTGCATGCCGTACGTGTAACTCCGTATCAGCAGGATACCCGTGCCCGGGGAGAGTTCGATAGTCCGCGCATGCGATCCGCCGGTGTCCGCCGCGCTGACCGGTACCCCGGCGCGCTCCAGCTGGTCTCGCACGGCCGCGACATTCCGGTCACCGATCGTGTCCGTGCCCGACTCGCCGCGGAACATCGAAGCCCCGCCTGCGAGCTTGGCGACCATCCGGCGCCGGCCGGCGCCGAGGTCGACCATACGTTCCACCAACGCAGGCACGGCGATATCGGCGAAACGGTGCCGCCGGCCGGTCTGGGCGCTGCCGAGCGCCGTCGGGAGCATCACGTGCGCGAGACCGCCGACGCGCACGCGCGGGTCCCACAACGCAACGCCGACGCAGGAGCCGAGCGCCTGCGTGATGAGGATCCGCGGCTCGAAGGCGCAGTCGATCTCGCCCACGCCGACGATGATGCGGTCGGGATCTTCGAGAAGGACCATGTCGCGTGCTGCATCGGTCAACTCGCTCATGCGACCCCGAGTCGCCCCAGGAGCACGCTCAGTCCGGCGGGATCGGGCAGGAAGAACAGGTAGGAGTCGACGGACGTGTCCGAGCCGTAGAAGCGTGTCTTGAGCAGCAGCGCGACGTCGGCACGCATGGCCGCGTCGGCGGTGACCGCGTCCATGATGGCGCCGGCCATGTCGAGCGTGGACGACGCGCGAGCGGGGAGCAGACTGACGTCGGCGAGCCGCCCCACGGCCGCCAGGTACGCTGCCATCAGGATCGAGGCGACGTGGCTGACCAGCGCCTCCTCGTCGGCGCTGAAGGCCTTGGCGGTACCGACGGGACGCGCGTGCATCATGTCGACCAGCGCCAGAGCCGAGGCCCGCTCGGCCATGAACAGCATGCTTCCACCGATGTCGCCGAGAACGCGCACGTGCACGCCGACGACCAAGACCTCGGGACCGCCGAACAGGTCCGGGACCTCTCCGACGCTCAGCACCTCGAGCGTGGGCACGTCGATCGAGACCGCGTGTCCCACGAGCTGCGAAAGCGCCGTGGCGGCATGCCCTGCACCGATGCTCCCCGTCTCCCGGAGGGCGTCGGCCTGCATCTCGGTGAGCGCGTCGAACCTCATCTGGAGCCCTCTCCGGTGGAGAACAGTGCGCGCGGGTCGATGATGAGCGCGACGCTCCCGTCGCCCAACACGGTCGCCCCGCTCAGCCCCCGAACGCCCGCGAAGATGCCCGAGAGCGGCTTGATGACGATCTCCTGGCGGCCGACGAGCCCGTCGACCCCGACGGCCCGCGCCATCTCGCCCCACTCGAGCAGGACGATGTTGCGGCTGCGCACCGGCGAGCGCCGATCCGCCTCGAGACCCACCACCGCGTCCAGCGTGTCGAGCGGCACGACCCGCCCGTCACGCAGGGTGAGCACCGGGTGCAGGTCGACCGTGCCCACCGGCAGATCGTCGTAGGCGAGCACCTCGGTGACCGCACCGAGCGGGATGGCATAGGTGTGGCCGGAGCTGCGCACGAGCAGCGCCTGGATGATCGCGAGCGTCAGCGGAAGCGACAGCACGAACTCGGTGCCGCTCCCGGGGCGCGAGCGGATCGCCAGCGCGCCCCCGAGCTGCTCGACCTTCGCGCGGACGACGTCCATGCCCACGCCGCGTCCCGAGACCTTCGTCGCGTGCTCGGCCGTCGAGAACCCCGGCGTGCAGGTGAAGAGCAGGATGTCGTCGTCACTCATGGTGTCACGCTCGCCGGCCTGCGCCAGCCCGCGCGCCACCGCCGCCTTCCAGATGCGCTCGACGTCCATGCCGCGACCGTCATCGGCGACCGTCACGAGCACGCGATCGCGCTCGCGCGCGGCTGAGAGCCGCACCAGGCCGCGTGCGGGCTTGCCCGCGGCCACGCGGGCTTCCGCGGGCTCCAGGCCGTGGTCGATGGAGTTGCGGAGCAGGTGCACGAGCGGCTCCACTATCTCGTCGAGAACGGTGCGGTCGAGTTCGATGTCGACGCCGTCGACCTCGAACGCGAGGTCCTTGCCCAGATCGCGCGCGAGGTCGCGGACCATGCGCGGGAATCGGTTGAAGGTGTTGCCGACGGGCACCATGCGCGTCTGCATGACCTCGCGCTGCAACTCGGCGGAGATCCGGTGTACCTCCTCGACGGCGGCGTTGAGATCGTGGTCGTCGATCTTCTCGGTGATGTTCTCCAGGCGCGACCGCGCGATGACGAGTTCGCCGACGATGTCGACCATCTCGTCGAGGTGGGTCAGCGCGATGCGGACCGTCTGCGTGTCGGCGAGCTTGGGGACGGCCTTGGCGGCGCGGCCGAAGGCTGCGTCGCGGTCGGCTCCGACACCTGCGGCGTCGGCCGCGGGTGGCCCCGGGACGGCCGGGGCCTCGACGACCTCCGGTTCGGGGGCGCGCTCGACGACGCTCGCGGTCTCGACCTCGGTGATCGCGCGCACCGCGTCGACGAGCTTCTCGCCGGGGCGGTCGGTCTTCACGCGCACGGTGAAGGTGCGGTCGAACTCGCCTTCGTCGATGTCCTCCTCGGACGGGACGGTGCCCACCACCTCGCCCAGCTGGCGGAGGCGCTTGAGGACCATGTAGGCGCGTACCGACGCCAGCTGGCAGGCGGACTCGATGGTGACCGAGAGCGTGACCACGCCCGCATCGGCCGCCGCGGCAATCGGCGCCTCGGCGACGGCGGACTTCGCCGCCTCCTCGGCGGCGCGGTGCGCGACCTCGGTGTGCTCCTTGAGCTCCTGCACCATCAGCTCCGGGTCGACTTCCGCGCCGCCCGAGGCCTCGTGGTTGATGAGTTCGCGCAGCGTGTCGGTGGCCCGCAGGACCACATCGATGAGGTCACCGGTGACCGGCTGCTCGCGCTTGCGCACCGTGTCCATGAGGCTCTCCATGGTGTGGGTGAGGCTTGCCGTGCGCTCGTAGCCCATCGTCCCCGACATGCCCTTGAGGCTGTGCGCGGCGCGGAACACCGCTTCGACGGGCTCGAGGTCCTCCGGATCGGACTCCAGGGTGAGCAGCGCGTCGACGATGCCCTGGAGGTACTCGGCGCTCTCTGAGAGGAACACCTGCCGGTACGCCCCCATGTCGAGTTCGTCGCTCACGCGCCCACTCCGTTGCGCAGGGCGCGGCGGATCTCGACCGCCACGCGGTCGATCGGAGCGACGCACTGAGCGGCGCCGATCTTGACGGCCGCGCCGGGCATGCCCCACACGACCGAGGTCGCCTCGTCCTGAGCGATCGTCTGACCCCCCGCCTCGCGGATCGCGAGCAGGCCGAACGCCGCGTCCGAACCCATGCCGGTGAGCACCACGCCGACGGCCTTCTTGCCGAAGGTCTCGGCGGCGCTCTCGAGCAGCGGATCGCCGGCAGGGATCAGGCCGTGGATCGCCGGGCCCGGCACCAGCTCGATGCGGGTGTGCGCGCCGGGCGCGCCGGCGACACGCATGTGGGTCCCGTAGGGGGCGACGTAGCCCTGCCCCGCCAGCACGCGCATCCCGTCCTGGGCTTCGGAGACCGGGAACCCGGCGACCTTGGCAAGGCGTGCGGCGAGCGAGGCGGCGAACCCGACGGGCAGGTGCTGCACGACGAGGAACGCGGCCGAGAGGTCGGGCTGAAGCCCCGCGAACACCCGATCGAGGGCCAGAGGGCCACCGGTCGAGGACGCGATACAGACGACGCGCTCCGGATCGCCCCCGGCGGAGGACTCGTGCGGGACCGATGGTTTGACCGGCACCGCCGTCCGGGTGCGCTTCTCGGGAGCGGCGGCGTAGGCGGCCCTGATAGCCCGCACCAGATCGATCCCGAGTCGGTCGATCGAGGTCGCGAGGCCCTCGCGAGGCTTGAGGATGAAGTCGGTGGCGCCCGACTCGAGCGCCTTGTACGTCGTCTCCGGGTCGTCGACCGAGGTGAGCATCACGACGCGGGCATCGGAGTCGCGCACGATCAGGCGCAGCGCCTCCATGCCGTCCATCTCGGGCATCTGGATGTCGAGGGTGACGACATCGGGCTCGAGCGCCCGGACAGCCGCCACCGCTTCGACCCCGTTGCGGGCGACGCCCACCACCTCGATGCGCGCGGCGTCCCCCAGCACGTGCGTGAGTATCTGACGCACGAGCGCCGAGTCGTCCACCACCAGGACGCGGATCGTTGCCATGTCTGCTCTGCCGCCGCTCAGCGCGCGTCGGAGGCGAGGCACTTCTTGACGGTCTCGAGCACCTTGGTCGGCTGGAACGGCTTGACGAGGAAGTCCATGGCGCCCGACTCCAGAGCCTCCAGGATCATCGCCTGTTGCCCCATGGCGCTCACCATCAAGACGCGCGCCTCCGGGTTCTTGGCGCGGATCGCCTTCAGCGCGTCGATCCCGTTCATCTCCGGCATCGTGATGTCGAGGGTCACCAGGTCGGGTGCGATCCCGTCGTACTTCTCCACCGCGTCGTGGCCGTTGACCGCCTCTTCGATGCGATAGCCCTCTTTGGCGAGTATGTCGCGGATCATCATCCGCATGAACGCGGCGTCGTCGACGACCAGGATCGTGCTCGACATCTAGACGTCCCCCTCCGAAGTCTCCGTGCCGGCGAGCTCGTACTCGGCCTTGGGCAACACGCGCTCGAGGTCGAGCAGGATGATCAGGCGTCCGTTGAGATGGACGACGGCCTCGAAGGCGTCGACCAACTCGCGGGGCAGCGCAGCTTCTGGAGCGGCCATGAGCTGGTCGGGCAGGAAGGTCGAGACCTCGCTGGCAGCGTCGACCGCAAGGCCGACCGCGCCCGCCGACGTTTCGGTGACGATGATCCGCGCGCGGGGCGTGGGATCGAGCGTGGTCCCGAACAGCCGCTTGCCGAGGTCGACGACGGGCACGACGCGCCCGCGCAGGTCGATCACGCCTTGGACCGAGGCGGGAGCCCGGGGTACGGGCGTCACGGTCTCGTAGCGGATGATGCTGCTGACGTTCCGGATGGGGAGCCCGTACTCCTCGGCCCCCACCCGGAAGAGCACGAACTGACGGCCGTTGTCGTTCACGCTTCGTCGCCCTCGAGGCGCAGCCTCTTGACCGACTCTTCGAGGCGGTGGGACATGTCGGCAAGGTCCTGAGCGGAGGACGAGATCTCCTCCATGCACGCGGTCTGCTCCTCGGCGGCGGCGGCGGTCTCCTCGACGGCGGCCGCGTTCTCCTCGACCACGGCGGCGATGTCGTGCATCGCACGGTCGACGGCAGCTGTGCGCTCGCGCTGATCGGTCATGGACTGCGCGATGCGGTCCGCGAGGTCGGCGGTGAGATGCACCGCCTGGTCGATCTCGGCGAGCGCGGCACCGGTGCGTCCCACGACCTCGGTGCCCATGGTCATCTCGCGCTGGCCGATCTCCATGAGGCGGACGGCCTTGTTGGTCTCGTACTGGACTTCCTTGATGAGCTCGCCGATCTGCTCGGCGGCCTTGCCCGAGCCCTCGGCCAGCTTGCGCACCTCCTCGGCGACGACCGCGAATCCGCGGCCCGACTCGCCGGCGCGCGCGGCCTCGATCGCGGCGTTGAGGGACAGCAGGTTGGTCTGGTCGGCGATCGAGGTGATGACGTCGACGATCTTGCCGATCTCGTCACTCCTGCGGCCGAGCAGCGCGACGGAGGCGGCGAGCGTCTCGATCGACTGCTGCACCTCTCCGATCTTGGCGATGGCCTCGTCGGTGGCCGCGCGGCCATGGTCGGCCTGACGCGCCGCCTCCTGGCTGATACGCGAGGCCTCGACGGCCTGGACGGAGACGTCGTTCACGGTCGCGGCGATCGCCTCGACGGCTGCGCTGGTCTCCTCGACCTTGCGCGACTGCAGCTCGGCGCCGTGCGCGATGTGCTGGACGGAGTTGGAGATCTCCATGGTGGAGGCGCTGATCTCCTGCGACGAGGCCGAGAGCTCGGTGGCCGCCGCGGCGACGGACTCGGACGAGCGCCGCACGCCGCCCGCGATGTCGGCCAGCGACTCGATGAGGCGGTTGCACTCGTCGGTGACGAGCCCGATCTCATCGGGGCGATGGATCGCGGCGCTGACGGTGAGGTCGCCCAGACCGGCCTGTGTCAGCACGTCGCCGATCTCGCTCAGCGGCGTGATGATGCGCGCAGCGAATGACTTGTTCCAGGCCCGCTGACCGAAGAACGCCGCGATGGCCATGGCAACCGCACCGGTGCCGAGGAGCATGAAGATCTCCACGAGATCCGGCTCGAGCAGCCAGACTGCGAAGGCGGAGGTCACGAAGAGACCGATCGCCACCGCGGGACCGATGGTGAGCCACGTCTGCGCCATGAACGTGCGCGCCAGGCTCTCCTCGACCTTGATGGTGCTGCGTTGCGCCACCTTCGACACCCTCCTCGTCGAGGGGCCACACGCGTCTCCGCGGCCCCGGCCAACTCCCCGTCAGTGATTCTACTCGTAGCATCGGCATAAGAGCCACGGATACATGAGCACCGACCGCCCGGAATGCGGGCCGTCACGCCTTGCGGTAGACCCTCTCGCGACCCGATATCGGCTCGAAGTGCTTCGTCGACTCCGCGGCCATCTTCTCGGTGCGCCCCAGAACGAGATAGCCGCCCCTCGCCAGCGCCCGGTGGAACACGCCGGTCACGCGCTCCTGCTGCTCCCGGGTGAAGTAGATGAACACGTTGCGACACAGGATCAGGTCGAGCGCCATCGGCGGCTCGTCGGCGAACAGGTCGAGGGGGCGGAAGCGCACCTTCTCCCTGACCTCGGGGTTGATCTTGAAGCGATGGTCCTCCACGGTGACGAACCGCAGGCGCTCCGCCGTCGGGATGTGGTCGATCTTGGCGATGTCGTACTCGGCCTGCGCCGCCGTGTTGAGCGCGATGGGGTCGAGGTCGGTGGCTGTGACGCTGAGCAGCATCCGCTCAGGCTTGGGCCCCTTCGCCGCCAGGACCGACATGGCGATCGAGTACGGCTCCTCACCGGTGGCACACCCTGCTGACCACGCGCGCAACGCATGCTGGCCGATCGCGGCCTTGCGGGCGAGGATCTCGGGTATGACGCTGCCGCGGATGACGTCCCACACCGGGGGATCCCGGAAGAAGTCGGTGACGTTGACGGTCAGCGCGTCGAGGAGACGGGCGTATTCGCTGTGCTGCGTCGTGAGGTAGACGGCGTAATCGCGGTAGGTCGGAAGGCCGAGCGCCCGCAGCCGGGTGCCCAACCTGCGCTCGACATAGGAGGTGCGGTACTGGGTGAGGTCGACGCCGCGCTCGCGCTCGATCTGCGCGATCAGCGGACCTATGTTGCCGCGCAGGCTGAAGTCTTCCGGGTCGTCCATCGGGACCTTCCGCTTGGGCGGCACGCGCCTCGCTTGGTGGGGTCAAGTCTACGCTCACGGGACCCGCACAGTGGAAGTTCCGGGGCCTTCTGCGATCGGCGCGCAGGCTTGTTGTTGCTCAGATAGGCGTAGTACGCGACAACGCCGAGCGTCGACATCGCGTCCTTCTTGGTGATTGCGAAGGCGCGCCAGTCACGCTGCTTGCTTGCGAACGCGTACCACAGCCGCCAGATGTAGGTGGCAATGACGATGACCATGGCCACGTAGTGGCCGTACCGGAGTGTCGTGCGGCCGCCGTCGATGAACGGGAACCGGATCGCCAACCCCGTGAAGCCGAGCACGAACATCATCACCAGGTGCTGGAAGTGGATGTACTTCGGCAGCGGCGGCGGATGCGGTTCATCGTGCTCGGGCCAATGGCCCTCGATGAACGACTTGCGAAACCGCCCCTTCGGGATCGAGATCAGGAAGTGGATCGGTATCGCCACCAACATGATCACAAGGATCGAAGTGAATACGACGTCCAACCACACATTTACTTGAGCAAGAAGAATCGCGGACACCCCCCGTTGCGTCGCTTGGTCGCGCCAGGCTGCCGGGCCTGTCCCTGCGCGTCCCTTACCGGATGAAAACCGATCGAACCGAGGGCAGCGGCACTGTGCACCATCCTCAACTCGGGATGCACACCCCCGGACTGTCGCGACGCCGATGCTCCATCGGCCGCCGCACCGCATCGAAGCATATGGTCGCAGGGCTGTTTCGTCAACGAACGGACGAACCCTCGGAGGAGGCACCGCGGATCGGAGGCGCGCAACACGAAGGGGGCTCCGGGAACAAGCCCCGGAGCCCCCTGAACGGGGTGATGCTGGTGGTGCTCCCTACCTCGTGGAGACCCTCACGTACCCGGACGTGCTGGGCCCGAAGCCGGAGGCTCCGGCGTAGGTCGCCTTGAAGTAGTACGTGCCCTTGCCGGAGAGCTTGAACCTGTAGGACCAGGCTCCCGATGCTGACGCGGTGCGGTTCGCGAACGTGTTCCAGACCACCGAGCCGGCCTTCCGATAGATGATCCTCACCGCGGACCCTGCTGGGGCGCCGCCTCCGAGCACGCCGGAGAGCGTCATGTAGGAGTACCGCTTCACAGACGAGGAGCTCGTCTTGATGGTGAGCGTCGTCGGCAGCGTGACCGCGGCCGGTGCGACGATCGAGAAGGTCTTCGTCCCGTGCACGGACTCGTTGCGCGCGACGTCGTTCGCCCAGTACTCGACCGTGTGCGAACCGAGACCCGTGACCGAGAAGGTCCGGGTGCCGGGCAGCGGAGTGCCGGTGGGCTCAGGGCCCGGGCCCGCGAGCTCGTGGCACATGCCGCACGCGCCGAGGTCGGCGTGGGGCGGCTTCTGGTCGAACGTGACCAGAGGCGGTGCCGCGAGCGCCGCGACGATCGGAAGGCGCGCGATGGCTGCCTTGGCCGCCGCTGCCCCTGCGGGAGCGATGACCTGGACGATGTTGCCTCCATCGAGACGGTAGAAGAGGCTGTCGACACCGGAGCCACTGAAGTTGTCAGTGGCCGAGATGGTGATGGTGGCGCTCGTCACGTACGACGTCCCCGCGTTGCACGCGGCGACCGGGCGGACATCGTCATCCACGAAGAACGGGATCTCCATGACCGTCTGCGTGGTGCCCAGCGAGTTGGACTTCCACGTCGCGTATACGCTCAGGACGTGCGGACCGTAGACGCTGGTCGTGACCGACGGCGCTGCGCCGATGATCCAACCGTCATCGAGCTTGTAAGCGCGCGCGGGCGACATGTTGATCGTCGCGCTGTTGATGTACATGGCCTTGGCGTCGGTGACCGTTGATGGCACCGCGAATGCCGCTGCCGGCAGCAAGCCGACGACGAGCGCCAGGCAGAGCACGACCGCGAGGCGGCCGCTGATGCGACCGCGGCGATGTGTGCTGCGCGTTTCGTTCATGCTCTCAGATCCTCCCTATTGATTGGAGTTGAGGTGCTTATCGACTTCGTCCCATTGGGCGAGACTCATCGCCCGGGACTCGGTCAGGTACCTGTCGGAGTAGAGACAGACCATGCCGTTCGATACCGTGACGCTCTTGATGTCGGCGTACTCCTCGAGCGACCCGATCACCGTGATGTGAGCAAAGATCTCCTCGAGCGGGAGGTTGAACGGATCCAACTCGAAGAATGTCACCGGTGTGGGCCTCGGATACGTCTGTGCGTTGTCACGGACCGTCTGAGCGATCAGGTAGACCGGGTCGTCGGCCTGGGTGCGGAGCAGCAGGCGCGCGTAGGGTACGACAAGGTAGTTCGTCGAATGCAGGAACTCGGCGCCGCTCTTCTCGTCCGGCGTGCGGACGATGTCGGCGAACTCCGGGTCGGACGCGATCGCTCCCCATACGCCCTCGAGCTGTTCCTCCGTATAGGAGAACGGCTCTTCGGCGAAGGTTGCCGGCGCGACGATCCGCGCCGCGCGCGACTCGCGACGGATGTGGTCGGTCACGATCGTCAGGCGCTTCCGGGCCGCTTCGGCTTCGGCTGCCTTGGCGGCGGCCTCGTCGTCGACCTCGGGCGTCTCAGGCGTCGCGTCGTCCACGATCTCCTCGGCGACTCTCATGTCATCCTCGTGCTCCACTGCTCGTACGTCCCGTCCTCTGTGGTCCGGTCATCGGTCCCGATGCGCCTCGACGGCTCTCGGGTCAGGTCGTCTCATGCTCTCCCGGCTAGCTGACCGGGTTCAGAGGCAGTGCCTCGAGCTCGTCGGCGACGTACGCCAATCCCATGCTCGTGAGCGTCGCGCGCGTCGGCGCGCCCGTGGTCTGGTCGAAGCCGAGCTCCGCATAGAAGAGATCCAGAGCGAGGTCCCAGTCTGCCTGCGTCTCGTAGTAGTTCGTGCCGTTGAAGGCAACCTTGCCCTCATGGTGGTCGACAAGACCCCACGGCGGGAGCTGGTCGTGCAGGACACGCATGTTCCTCGCCTTGAAGGCGCGAAGCGTGAGCGCGCGCTCCAGGGTGTAGAACCTGATGCCCTCGTCGTCGAACTCCTTCGTGCTCATCTCGACACCGGTGGCGGCGGAGAACAGCTTCGACTCCAGCGAGATGTCCCCGCGATAGCCGCGCTCCTTGAGCGGGGAGACGATCCACGGCCACATCCAGTTGCACAGGCCGGTGCTGTCCATGATCTCCTTGCGGGCGATCGACCACCTGGCGGCGACGGCCTTCTGGCGGTTCATGACGCTCGACGTGACACCGCCGAACTCGCACGCCAGGCCCATGTTCTCGTCGTAGCCGTTGGCGGCGAACTCGGCCTTGGCGCAGGCCGCGGACACTGCCGACGGCAGGCCGTTGCTGAGGAAGTTCGACCAGCTGTGGTTCTGGGCGTCACGGTTGTAGCACGTGTTGATGAGCCCACCCACCTGGCCGCCGTTCTCCATCGAGTGGTGCTTCGGGAACCCGTTCGCCCACCACAGCACGCTGTTGTCGGCCTTATAGGCCGCGGTGAGCCCGGGGGCCTTGAGCTCCCACGAAGCCAGACCGGCCTCGACCGGTCCCGCCATGAACGTGCCGAAGACACCGACCTGGTACGCCATGAGGCGGCCGAACTCCTTCATGCAGTTCAGGTCGCCGGCGGCGTACATGCCGAGCAGCGTCGTGGCTGCCGCGGTCGCGGTGAGTCCGGCGAGCGAAGCGTACTCTGCGCCGATCGCAGCGGCGGTGACGGTCGTCCAGTCCCACGCCGGGTTGATCAGCACGGTCTGCAGCCAGCTCAACTTCACGTTGGCCTTGCCGGCCGTCTTGAGCGTGGTCGCGTCCGCCGTCGGATGCGTGGCGGTGCCCAGGGGGCCAAGCGTGAGGACGAAGACCCAGCCACGGTCGGTCGTGCCGTAGTTGTTGGTCAGGCCGAGATCGTCGGTCATGTGCTTGCCGACGACGTACCCCTCCAGAGCCTTCAGGTTCGCATCGTTCTTGCTCAGACCCGCGATGACCTTGTTATTGTCCATCAGCCCGCGGCCCCACCAGCCGGTGCAGGTGTTCGCAGCGGTTGTCGGGACGCCCCACTTGGCGACGGTCGGCACGCTCAGGGCCTGGTGACAGCGGACCGGGCACGAGTGGCACCCGTCCATGCGCACGGTATAGGCCTCGGCGAAGGCGCCGGGGTCGGACTTCAGGCAGCGGAGGCCGACGCTCTGGCGATCGTGCGGGTCACAGGTGCCGGTCTCGACGGGCGGGTTCGCCGCTCCCCAGAACTGGCCCTTCTTCGCGTACCAGCGGACGCTGGAACTGCCGACGTACTCGGCCCACGGCTGCGGGCTGTTCGGCACGACGGCCTGGTTGTTCGAGCCGATGAGCTGCATCGAGTTGTCGATGAGCGCGCGCCACGCCTTCTTGCCCGCCGCGATCTTGACCGCGCCGGTGCCGACCACGCCGATGGCCTTGAGGTTCTTCGAGCCCAGGTTGGCACCAATGCCACCCGCAGAGTGCGAGTAGTTGGTCATGACGACCGACTGGGCGACGAGGTTCTCGCCGGCCTGGCCGATGGCCGCGACCTGGCAGCTTCCGCCCATCGCCTGGGTGATCTCGGCGGTGGCGCGATAGATGCCGTTGCCCCAGATCTGCGGGCAATCGACGATGGTGACCTTGTCATCGCGGATCGCGATGTAGACGGGGCCGTCGGCCTTGCCGACGACGATGATCCCGTCCCAGCCGGCGAACTTGGCTTCGGCGCTGAAGTGCCCGCCCATGTGGCCGGTGGTCACCGCGTGGAACGGATGCTGCAGCGACAGCGACGTGATGGCGGTACGGCCACCGGACGGAGCGCCGGTGCCGGTCAGAGGACCCCATCCGAAGATGATGGGGCACTCGGGATCGAGCGGATGGGTTGCAGCGGTGGTCTCGTCCCACAGGACCTTGTAGGCCATGCCGGTGCCGCCCCAGAAATCCTTGTACTTGACGAGGGTGTCTTCGACCGTAGACGTGCGCGTGGTGAGATCCACGCGCAGGGTCTTGCCGGTCCAACCTCCATAGGTTGGCATGCTCTATCTCCTCCCGAATGTATCGGTGTTCGCGCTCGTGAGCGACATCATCACGAGTGACAGGGGGCGCAGTACGCGCTCGTGGACGGGTCCGCCATCATGCCGGGCTGGACCGGCGGCGTGGACAGGCGCAGGTCGGTCCAGGCGACGTACTTCAGCGCTCCGGTCGGGCACGCGCGAGCACATTCGGGGCTTCCGTCGCACAGATAGCACTTGCTGGCCTTGTGGGTCTCGGGGTTGACGGTGATGACGGCCCATGGGCACGCCTTCGTGCAGACGCCGCAGCCGATGCACAGTGCCTCATCGACCTTGCGGGCGCCGGTCTTCTCGTCGGCCCTGATGGCGCCCTTGGGGCACGCCTCGGCGCAGGGGACGGGGTGCGGGCACTGCTTGCAGGTGTCGACCTGCATGCGCCAGTCTCCGCCCTTGCCCTCCGCCATACCGGCCGGCGCTCCACCCATAGCGCCGAAGTTACGTGCGACCTTGACGCGCGACAGGTAAGAGCTTGCCGCGCCGTCGTTGAACTCGGTGCAGGCCAGCTCGCAGCGACGACAAGCGACGCAGCGGGTGATGTCGTGCAGCAGGACGCCCTTGGAGTCGGACATAATGGGCATCTTGAGTGCGCTCACGAACGGAACGCGGCCGAACATGGTGACGGCGAACATGCCGACGCCGGTGGCGCCGCACACCTTCACGAAGTCTCGTCGGGTGAACCCGCCTACCCGACTCGGGGAGCCGACGTCATCGCCGAGCTCTGGGAGTAGTGCTGGAAGATTGGACATTGCGATGCAATCCCTCCGATCACTGACGGAATCGTGTCTTCTCGTCTGTGACGCGTGAGTTGGTTGCTTCGCCCGTGTACCCCGATGCGGGTATCCGGCACAGGCCGGGTCCCCCTTCCTGCCGTCGACGTGAGTCGGACGGCGCGCGACATGAAAATCCCTTGTCGGATCTTCAACCGCGCCCCCTTTTCGAGGTGGAAGGCGCTCCGGTTTCCCGTGAACACCCTGACGGTCCTGTGGCCATGGCCGAAGCTGTAGGCCGGCAGGGCTCGGAGGCGATCTTCGATCGAGCTGGTTCCCCTGCGAGTCGTGAGCGGATCTTCGCCGTATCCCCGCCGAAGTGCTTGTGACTCCATTCACATTGAAGCACCGGCACCCGGAGCGGTCAATGAAAACACGACCGATCGACACGTATACGTCCGGGCAATCGGCGAACGGTCGGAAGGGGCGCTCCCAGCCGGTCAGACGTCGTCGATCTCGGCAGTGGCACGCGGCGGGAGCTCGGCTCTCATGAGTGCGGCCTCAGCGGTTTCGGCGTCCTGCGGCGCAACGCGCAGGGCGATGCCGCACAGCTCCCCGAGGGCCCTCGGCGAGGGTATGGCGGTGACCGCCACCTCCCCTGCCTTGAGAGCGTCCTCGGCAGCCATGGCATCGTGCACGGAGGCGAAGCCGTAGATGACGAAGCGGCGGGGCTCGGGGCTCACGTGAGCAACTCCCTCAGGGCCGTCAGGACCGCCTCGACATCGTCCGTGGAGGTGCCGTGGCCGACGCCCAGACGGACCGCTCCGGTATCGAGCGTGCCCAGTGTGCGGTGCGCCCAAGGCGCGCAGTGCAGGCCACTGCGGACCGCGATCCCGTAGCGGCGGTCGAGTTCGAAGGCGATCCTGTCGCCGTCCATGCGGTCGGAGACCAAGGAGAGCGTCGGAACGCACGGTTCATCCACAGCGGGGCCGAGGACCGTCACGCCGGGGATGGCCCCGAGCCCCCGCTTGAGTTCGAGGAACACCGCCTGCTCTTCGACGCGCCACTCCGCGCCGTGCGCGATGAGCAGCCGTGCCGCGGCACCGAGGCCCGCGATGCCCGGCGTGTTGGGCGTGCCGGCCTCATAGCGCTCGGGGCGCCCCTGCGGCTGGGACTCCTCTTCACTCGAGCCACCGCCGGTGCCCCCTTGCAGGAGTTCGGCCGCATCGAGGCCGGGGCGCAGATACAGGACACCGACGCCCTGGGGGCCGAGCAGTCCCTTGTGTCCCGACGCCGCGTACGCGTCGACCTGCAGGGCTGAGAGGTCGACATCGAGATGCCCGACAGCCTGCGCTCCGTCGACGAGCAACAAGGCGCCGTTCTCGTGGGCGATGTCCGCGAGGTCCGCGATCGGCTGGATCGCGCCGGTCACGTTGCTGGCGTGCTGGCAGATGACGGCGCGAGTCGTCTCGGCCCGGACGGCGCGCTCGAAGTCGCCGGCGTGCACCAGGCCGGTGTCGTCGGCCCCCACCATGTCCACGCGGACGCCCAAGAGCGAGAGAGCGTGCAGCGGCCGGGTGATCGCGTTGTGCTCCATCGAGGAGACGACGACCCGGTCGCCCGGCGCCAGCAGCCCCTTGAGCATGAGGTTGCAGGCCTCCGTGCAGCCGGACATGAAGACGAGATCGCGAGCATCCGGGATGCCCAGCAGGTCGGCGCAGGCGCGCCTAGACTCGAATACGACGCGCGAGGCGGCGAGCGCCATCGCGTATGCGCCGCGTCCGGGGTTCGCACCGCTCACCGTCATCGCTCCGACGACGGCCTCGACAACCTCGGGCGGCTTCGGCCACGACGTTGCACTGTGGTCCAGGTAGGCGCGGGGGCGCGGCGAGCGAACCTCAGTCATGCCCGCCGCCCGCCATCATCTCTACGGCGTGCTCGAGTTGGTCGGCGACGAAGCCGAATGACTCGCGGGCGGCCTTCACACTTCCGGGAACATTGATCACCAGCGTGCGCCCGCGCAGGCCCGCGACACCACGGGAGAGCATGGCCCGTGGGGTGACCTTGGCGCTCTGCGCGCGGATGTGTTCGGCGATCCCGGGTGCGAGGCGGTCGCAGGCGTCGATGGTCGCCTCGGGCGCGATGTCGCGCGGCGAGAACCCCGTGCCTCCCGTGGTGAATACCACGTCGGCGAGTTCGATGTCGGCGAGTTCGACGATGGCGGCGGTCAGCGCTGAGCGATCGTCCGCACACAGGCGGTAGCCGGCGATCGTCCAGCCTCGCTCCTCTGCCAGCGCCTGGAGTGCCGGACCCGAACCGTCGGTGTTCTCGCCACGAGCGCACGAGTCCGAGGACGTGATGATCCCGATCCGCAGGGCGGTCATCTCGCTACGCCTCCACGCGCGCGCTCGCACCCGCGGGCGCGCAGGGCTCACCGGCCGCGGCGGCCTGAGCGGCCCGCTCGGCGGCCTTCTCTGCCTCGAACTCGGCGATGGCCTCTGCAGGCGTCCGATCGCACGTTCCGTCGCCCAGTGAGATCACCGTGATCTCGTCACCGACCGCGACCTCGCCGGCCTCGCGGACCACGGCGAACAGACCTTCGCGGGGCATGACGCAGTCGCCGGCCTGGTAATAGATAGCGCACTTGCTGTGGCAGACCTTGCCGATCTGGCTGATCTCGAGCACGGAGCCCTCACCGATGCGGATGACGCTGCCGACGGGCAGCGCGAGCAGGTCGATGCCGAGCGTCGTGATGTTCTCCGCGAAGTCGCCGGGGCCGACGTCGAGGCCCTTGTCGATCATCGACTGGATCGACTCCATCGCGAGCAGCGACACCTGGCGGTGCCAGTCGCCCATGTGGGCGTCGTTCTCGAAGCCGCGGTCGAGCACGAGAGTGGCCCGCTCGCCACGCGCCTTGCGCATGGTCTTCTTCGGGCTGAGGTTCACCGAGATGACGTGCGCGGGGGTGATATCGGTCATATTAGAGCTCCTCTTCGCGGGTCCACGAGCCTGACTTGCCGCCCTCTTTGAGGAGCAGCCCGAGCGCGTCGACGGTCATTCCCCGGTCGACGGCCTTGCACATGTCATAGATGGTGAGCGCAGCAACGGCCGCCGCGGTCAGCGCCTCCATCTCCACCCCGGTCTGGCCGTCCGTCTCGACGGTCGCCGTCACACGTACCGCATCGTCCATCGGCTCGAGATCGACGCTCGCGTGGGTGAGCGCCAGCGGGTGGCACAGCGGGACGAGTTCGCTCGTGCGCTTGGCGGCCATGATGCCCGCTACGCGCGCGACCGCGAACACGTCGCCCTTCGGCGTGCGGCCCTCCACGATCATGGCCAGGGTCGACGGCAGCATGTGGATGGTGGCGCCTGCGACGGCGCGGCGATGCGTGACCTGCTTGCCGGCCACGTCGACCATCAGGGCCTCGCCCCGATCGTTCGTGTGCGTGAGACGCGCTTCGGACACGGTCACCCTCCGATCTGGGACATGCGCCGGATCGTGCCGACGCGCATGTTGTGAGACTCGGGCTTGGCCGCGAGCGCTGCACGGATGAGTTCGCGCACGTCCCCGCCGCTGCGGAGCACCTCGCGGGCGTCGAGCTCGTCGTCGGAGAACAGGCAGGTGCGCAGCTTGCCGTCAGCGGTGAGCCGCAGGCGGTTGCACTCGGCGCAGAAGTGATGCGAGAGCGGCGAGATGACGCCGATCGTGCCGACGGCGCCGGGGAAGCGGTAGTAGGTGGCGGGGCCCCAGCCTCCGGGCGCCGCGTCGCGGGCGACGGTCTCGAGGGCGCCGAGTCCCGCCGCGATGCCCTCGGCCGACAGACGCGCGACGATCTCGTCGCTCGGCACGTGGTCCTCGATCGTCCAAGCGCCCACCGCTGTCTCCGAGCTGCAGGCGCCGCCCGTCGTGGGCTCGCCCTCCCCGCCCACCGGCATGTACTCGATGAAGCGGATGTGGAGCGGGCGGTCGAGCGTCATACGCGCGAACGAGAGCAGGTCCTGGTCGAGCGAGCGCACGACGACACCGTTGACCTTGACGGGGTCCATGCCCGCATCGAACGCGGCCTCGATGCCCGCGAGGGCATCTTCGAGGCGTCCTCCGCGCGTGATGTGCTTGTAGACCTCGGGGTCGAGCGTGTCGAGCGAGATGTTGACGCGGCTGAGCCCGGCGGCGGCGAGGTCCTTCGCGTAGCGCGGCAGAAGGACGCCGTTGGTGGTCACGGCGATCGCCTCGATGCCGGTGATGGCGCGCAGGCGCGCGACGTGGTCGACGATGCCCTTCCGCACCAGCGGCTCGCCGCCGGTGAGACGGATCTTGGAGATGCCCTCCTCGACCGCGGCCGCCGCGAAGCGCTCGATCTCCTCGAAGGTGAGGATCTCGTTCGGCGCACGCCACGGCACGCCCTCCGGCGGCATGCAGTACACGCACCGCAGGTTGCAGCGGTCCGTGACCGAGATGCGCAGGTAGTCGATCCGCCTGCCGAACGAGTCGGTACCAGTCACTACTCTTCACTGCCCTTCAGGAACGATTCCTCGATCAGTTCAGCGACCGAGGAGTGTGCGTCGAGCGGGAACACGGGGACGCCGGCCGGCACGATCTCCGGCATGTCGGTCATGACGGCGAACACAGCGCCGGTCTCGCTGATCATCTCGTCGGAGCGCGCTCGGCGGACGACCTCGATGCGTACGTCGCCCGCACGCTTGAAGCCCTCGGTGAGGAGCAGATCGGCGTCACCGGCCGCCTCGACGAGCTGTTCGAGCGTGCGCTCCTCGGAGACGCGCCGCACGACGGCGAACTGCGTCGGCGACGAGATCATCGCCGCGACGGAGCCCGCGTGCGCGTGGCGCCAGGAGTCCTTGCCCGGGACGTCGACGTCAACCTCGTGGATGTGGTGCTTGACCGTCGCGACGCGGTACCCCATCGCTGAGAGCTCCCTGATGAGGCCTTCCATCACGGTGGTCTTGCCCGAGTCGGACTTGCCGACGATCGAGACGACGGGTATGCGGTACGAGGCGGTCATCAGTCTCCTAGAAACAGCCGAGGTCGCAGTTGTGCACGCGCACGCCGGCGAGGTCGGCGGCGGTGCCGGCGACCTTGTAGTTCACGCCGTTGTCCTCTGCGAACTTGCGCAGCACCGGGCACGTGACCTTGCCGTCGACGGCCTTCTCGAGGATGGCGGCCTTCATCTCATCGGTGACCTGGGCGACCCAGCGGGGATCGGCGGTCTTGGCGTCCTGGCTCATGGCGTTCCTTCTTCCTGATCGAGACGGATGCATTCCACAACGGTTCCTGCGGGGACGGACGAGAGTCCCTCCGGAAGTGAGATGAGACAGCCGGCGCGGTGCATCGAGCTCAGCATCGCCGAGGACTGGCGGCCCGAGAGGCGGGCCTCGTAGACGGGAGCGCCGTGCTCGACGCCCTCGACGCGGTTGAGGACGCCGCGCATGAAGTAGCGTCGGTCGGACTTCTTCTTCGCGTGCTCGGCGAGCGTCGCCCACACGCGCGGCCGGTCCAGGGACGCGAAGCCGCGCATCTTGCGGATGGCCGGGCGGACGAACAGCTCGAAGCCGACCATCGTGGACGTGGGGTTGCCCGGCAGGCCGAAGAAGGGCGTCCCGTCGATCGTGCCGTAGGTCTGCGGCGCGCCGGGGCGCATCGCGACCTTCCAGAAGTCGAGCTTGCCCATCTGCTCGAGCACGCTCTTGACCACGTCGAAGTCGCCCATGGAGACGCCGCCCGTGGTGACCATCAGGT
>Ga0209540_10000734_pt1 | contig 27791 bp, 36 predicted proteins | sample BarGraIncu01121A_FD_184501 | JGI IMG/M metagenome (GOLD analysis project Ga0209540, IMG submission 184501) | Arctic peat soil microbial communities from Barrow, Alaska - Barrow Graham LP Incubations 011-21A (SPAdes) (version 2) | ecosystem: Environmental > Terrestrial > Soil > Wetlands > Peat... | reverse complement strand
TCCGGCACTAAGTGAAGCGATCTGGGAAGCCTGCGGAGATCTGTTGGGCAGAGCTATTCATAAATTGTAAACGTTGCTCTGAATAACTGCAGGCAGTCAAATGAATGTTTGGCAGAGCTTGAAAAATGCTTTAAAAGAATGATTTGCAAGATAGGGGGAAAAATATGCGGAAAAATTTATTTAATAAAATAGCGCCTGTATACGGGATGTTTTTCGGATTTCAGGTTAAAAATTTCAGAACAGTCCTGGACAAGGCTGTCAGTGGTATAAACATACCCGAACACACAAGCTTCCTGGATATCGGCTGTGGGACAGGCGCCCTCACTTTTGCTTTGTCCGAGCGCGGCTATCTTGTAACTGGCGTTGATGCAGCACCGCAGATGATAAAGAGGGGAAAAGAGCGTAATGCCGGTAACAAGACAGCATTTGTCGTGGGTGATGTGTTAAGCGGATTGGACTTTAACAGCAAAAGCTTTGATGTTGTCATTGCATCGTATGTGGCTCACGGCATGAATGAAATGGATAGAAAAAACCTGTATGATGAGGCGGGGAGGCTGGCCCGGAAAACGATTATTTTTCACGATTATAATCAAAAAAGGACATTGGGAAGCGACCTGATTGAATGGCTTGAAGGCGGGGATTATTTCAATTTTATAAAAATTGCAGAAATCGAAATGAAGGAATATTTTGGAAATGTCCAGGTAATTCCTGTCGGTAAAAAATCCGCTTGGTATGTAGTTGAATTATAAATGGAAAACGGAGGAAAGCATCATGGAAGAAAAAGAGCGTTACGGGTTTATTATGTGTGTGTGCACAGGGAAGTGTCCGGGATTTAAAGCAATGGACATTTGGGATTTTATCAATCAAGTCAGAATTGAACTTCCGGTTGAATATGGAATTATTCATCCGCAGCTTTGTGAAGAAGATGGAGACCGGTTTCTCGCCGATTATTTGAAGGCCCATAGAAAGGTGATTATCGGAGCCTGCGCACCAAACATGCAGAAAAAAATGTTCAGGCAGGCATTTAAGGATGCCGGACTTGATGTGGAAAAGGATGCCGTTATGCTCGACATACGAGACATGACCAATGAAAAAGCTTTTGAAGTCGTTAAAAATGCAGTCAGGGAATTGGGCTATGAAACGGAGGAAGAATCATGAGTGAATCATCATTTATGGGTGTGCCAAGGGAAGAGATCGATTGGAGTCCCCGCGTTGACTTTTCCAAGTGCAACTATTGTATGGAGTGTGTTGAGTTTTGTCCTCATAAAGTTTTTGAAGTGCACGAAGAGGCAGATCAGAAGTTTGTTGTCAAGAATCCCAACAACTGTGTGGTATTCTGCCGTGCCTGCGGGAAGACCTGCGGACTCGACGCTATTAGTTTTCCGGATAAGAGCGAAACGACAGCTCACATAAAAACCATCAGAAAGGAAGCGGAAAGCAATGAGTAAAACCTATGCCGTTCTGCCCTGTAATGGACTCGATAAATGCGCGGGCGGTGTCTCCAAAGAGGCCGCCGTCATGCTAGCAGAAAATTCTGACAGTGAAATCATATGCCCGGTTTTGCTTCATGCTTCCGATGCAAGATACGAAAAGATCACACAGGAAAAACCTCTTCTTGTCATAGATGGATGCGCTACCCGCTGTGCGAGTAAACTCGCAGCGGAGAAGAAGCTAAAGATTACTGAAAAAATCAACATCACAGAGGAAGCAAAAGCAAATGGTATAACACTTGGGAAAGGTCTGCATATTGGCGAGAATGAAATGAAACTGGCAAAAATAATCGTTGATAAACTGACTCAAGTTCAGGAATCATCTAAAACGGAAGACTCCATTGAATTTCCATCCAAACTGACCTATGAAGTCTATAAGAAAGATAAATTTGTTTTCCGGTTGCCCAAAGAAGAAGGGTTCTATTTTAACGAGAATGATGTGTGGGCATATGTTGTCGGAAACAAAGCGCGAATTGGCGTAACTGATTTTGTGCAAAAAAGCTTGTCGGACATCATGTTTTTCACACCTCCTGCAATAGGAAACCAAATGGAACAATTCGAAGATGCAGGTAATATTGAATCAGCCAAGGCGGTATTTGAAATCATTTCGCCTGTGAGCGGAACGATCCTTGCGATTAATGAAAAATTGATGGAAGCTCCTGAACTGATCAATCAAAATCCGTATGAGCAGGGTTGGATTGCTGAAATGGAACTGTCTGACTTTGAAAACGATAAGGAATTGCTCCATACATTTGACGGATACTTCGAAGTACTGAAACGAAAGGTGGATGAATTTCATGTCAAGCATTAAAGTAATTGCCTGCAGCGGAATCGGCAAAGCTATGGGCCTTATGGCACGGGAAGCAGCCCTTCAGGTAACAGACAAACTAGCTCCGGACGTGGCAGAGACAGTCTGTCTGGCCTATATCGTAACCGGAGACGAGGATGCGCGAAACAAGGTTGAAGACCTTAACTGCATTACCGTTGACGGCTGCCCTGCGATGTGCGCGGCCAAAAGTGTCGAACACGCAGGCGGGATAGTCCAGGCGAAATACCGGGTAATTGACGAAATGCGTAGTCATAAGGGTGTAAATGCCGGCACGGGAACTGCCCTTACAGAAGATGGCTGGCAGATTGTAGATGAACTGGCCGAAAAGATCGCCGGGAAGGTTGCGGAGCTTATCAGGGAGGACCAAAGCAATGGATGAAAAACAAGTAGGGGTACTTTCCTGCAGCGGGGAAGAGTGCCTGGGCGGAACGATAGCCAGACTTGCAACAAGAAAGGTCATGGAAGTACTGCGCCCGGATAATGTTGTTACCCTTTGTCTTCCGCTATATATAGCCGGAGGAGAAGAGGAACGTGATTTTGCTAAAACATATCCTGTGATTTCTGTAGATGCCTGTGATAAGTGCTGTGCTAAAAGAGCCACTATCAAATACAGCGGTGCGGTGAAAGATTCACTTGTACTATCTGATATTTTGGGCGAAGATGTAGTTCTTTCAAAAATAGTATCAGCAAGGGACTTGAAGGAAGAACACTACAAAATGGTAGATGAAGCTGCAGAAGAAATCTGTAAAAGAGTTGACAAAATATTGGCTGAATAACGGCATTAAAAAATGAATCAGGTGACAAAAATGGATTGCACAAAATGCACGATCAAGGGATGTAGAAATTCTTCCCCATGTCAGGATAACAGTGACAAATACGTCGAGAATTATTCTTTGCCGGAAAATCAATCAAAAGCGAGAGCTGCTTCGCTTTTGATTGACAACGGCCGGGCCGGTTCATTATCACGGCTGGAGGAAATTGTCGAATATATGAAAATACAGGGATATACAAGGATCGGATGTGCATACTGCTATGGTATGGAAAAAGAAGCTGTTCTTTTAAGAGAATATCTTGTTGCAGCCGGTTTCAAACCGATAATGGTTTCCTGCACAGTCGATCAGGTCAGGGAGTCAGCGATCAACACAAACAAAGCCAATCAGGCCGTATCCTGCAACCCGCTCGGCCAGGCCTATCTGCTGAATTCTTCAGGAGTTCCATTTACAATTCTGATGGGATTGTGTCTGGGACACGATATTTTGATTCAAAAAAATCTAAACATGGATTTCACTACTTTTGTTGTAAAAGATCGTGTCTACAAAAATAATCCAATACTGGGATTGCCCGGACTTTCTTTTTGACCTGACAAAAACAGAAATGACAACAGGATATGGGAGCCAATACACTGTGAACTTTTCAAAGTTCACAGTGTATTGGCTTTTTTGTCGTTTTTGCTAAATGAAAAAATTCAAAGTCGTAATGTAACTTAGTCACAGAAAAGCCGCAGGGAAAGATGTATCTTGATGTGGTTATCAGCACATGAATTATGCAATGCAGGAGGAAATATGCAGAAGGTAATCGTTAAAAGATACACCAAAGAAAGCGCGAAATGCAGCAGTCTGAGCTGCGGAAGCAATCTTGGTTACCTGGATATTGAACTGGGAGAGAGTGTTTTGGATCTTGGCTGCGGCCGTGGCAGTGAGACGATCGAGGCCGCAAGACTCGCAGGGCAAAGAGGAAAAGTTGTCGGTCTTGACATTACCCCTGCCATGATTTTACAGGCAAAGGCACAGGCTGTCAGCGTCGGTATGCAGAACATTGACTTCGTTCACGGAGATATTGAGAACCTGCCGTTTGAAGATTCGACTTTCCATGCGGTTATGAGTAATTGTGTAATTAATCACGCCCGCAGCAAAAAAACGGCCTACAAAGAAATCCACAGGGTCCTCAAAACCGGAGGACGCTTCGTTATTTCTGATGCGGTTACCAAAGAAGCTTTGCCGGATTTCGTCAAAAACGACCCGCAGGCGTGGGCGGACTGTTTTGGCGGTGCCGTTACTGAGCAGGAGTATCTGGATAGCATTCATGACGCCGGGTTCGAAAAGGTTAATATTCTTCATCGCCGGGAGTATGTTAAAAACGGTTATGATTTCATCAGTCTGACGATTCTTGCACACAAATGACTGCCAAGACATCCATTCGGTGTTTCCCGCAGCGAACGGATCTTGATATAGATATTTTGATTTTGACAGGAGGTGAGATTTTGAAGAAAGTAACAAAAAAAGCTGGAGTTACCTGCTGCAGCGCATCCTTTACTACAGCTCAGTGCTGCTCTAAGTCCTCGAAAATTGTGGCTGGCTGTCACAACTGATCTGAGATGAGGCGGCTCCCCCAAGCCGTCTCATCTTATTTCTCTACATAATAATGGAGGTTCCCTATGATTTTGGCAAAAAATAATATCGTAGTTAAAATTGAAAAATCTGACCCGCAGTCCTATACAATTATGAATCCGGTTTCCGGCAGCTTTGATATCATGGGAGAACGTGAGAATCAGTGGCTCAAAGATATCTCTGCAGGAGAAAAAGTTGATTCGGATTTTTCCGGTTATTTACTGGAACGCGGGTATGCATATATAGACAAAAATGGTCAGGATGATGCGATCGAAGAAGCATACAAGGCTTTTAATGAAGAGATCGGCCAGTCCCAGGTACAGCTGATGCTGGTTCCTACATACGGATGTAATCTCTCGTGCACATATTGCTATGAGCACGGAATAGATGACCGGCCGGTGCTGATCACAAGGGAGACGGTGGATGCTTTCTTCACATATGCAAGAGAGACTTTCGGAAGTAGGTCCCCCAAACCATTCATCACGCTGTTTGGCGGAGAACCGTTAGTCAATTCGCCTGCACAGCGGGCGATCATAGAATATATAATCGACAAATGTGCGGATGAAGGCTATGAAGTGGCTGCTGTCACCAACGGGTACGATTTTATCCATTTTGTCGATATGCTGAAGAAAGTCAAGGTCAAGGAAATGCAGTTTACATTGGACGGGACAAAAGCCGTCCATGACTCGCGGCGGGCCACCGCAAATAAAAAGGGGACTTTCGATCAGGTTGTCGCCGGAATCGAAGCGGCGGTTAATAACAAAATACCGGTTAACCTGCGCTCTGTTGTTGATCTCGAGAACATCCAGGATCTGGTCAACCTTGCTGAATTCCTTGATTCCAAGGGCTGGCTTGATCTGCCGCCTCAGCTTTTCAAGACGCAGCTTGGCCGCAACTATGAACTGTTTGCATGCTATTCCAAACCACAGCATCTTATGACCGAGGTCAAACTATGGGGTCAGTTTGCGCAGCTCAGCAAGACGTATCCCATTCTTGCCAAATTTCACCGTCCGGATTTCAAAGGAATGCGGCGTATTGTTGAAACGGGTGAAATGTATATGGCAACATACGATACATGCCCGGCCGCCAAAACGGAATGGGTCTTTGACCTTGATGGAAACATATACGGCTGCACCGCAAGCTGCGGACGTGAAGAATATCTTCTGGGAACCTATTGGCCGGAGGTTAATCTAAAGCAGGACGTAATAGATCAATGGCAGCAACGTGATACCAGACACATCACCAAATGCTCGAGCTGTTCCTATGACGCTATCTGCGGCGGAGGGTGCGGCGTTGTGGCGGCAAACCGGGATCATGGCAATCTTCTTGCGCCGGACTGCCGTCCCGTTCAGGAACTTCTGGAGATTGGAGTCAACTATTATGCGGACGAGCTGCTCGCTATGGTTGAATCCGAAGAAAACAGCGAGGCACCCGCTGATTCGTGCTGCTGCGGCTGAGAGGCAAAAGACATATGTATAGCAGGACACTAAGGGAAGCAATTCATCCGGTCAGAACAGGTATCTCTTTCAGGATAGAGCAAAAAATGACGGAAGGATGCATGGTTTGCGGGCAGGATTTGATTTATCTGACAGAAAAGACAGAAGAACCCTGTCTGATCTGCGGACTGTCATTTCCGACTCACACCAGATGTACGCAGGGCCACTACGTTTGTGATTCCTGCCACAGCAAAGATACACTTGAACGAGTCGAGGCACTTCTGGTAAACAGCCGGGATGCCGATCCTGTAAGACTTGCCCTTAAAATATTCGAGATCCCCGGTCTCAATATGCATGGACCCGAATACCACAGTATCGTACCGGCGATTCTGATAACCGCTTATCAGAATATCAATGAGGACCGCAATATTTCTGCTGTTCGTGAAGCAATCGAGAGAGGCCGCTCCGTCAAGGGCGGAAGCTGCGGGCTCCATGGGAATTGCGGAGCCGGTGTCGGAGCAGGCATAGCCGTGTCCATTCTTGAGGAGGCAAATCCGCTTTCTTCAGCGGAAAGAAGCGCCGCCAATCGTGCCACAGCTCTTGCCCTTCTTGCTATCAGCGGGAATGCCGGACCACGCTGCTGTAAGCGTGATGCCATTACATCCATTGAGTCCTTTATAGACTCGACAGCCTATTTTGAAGACAAGCCGCATGATACTTATACCTGCAAACAATTTGCTGCAAATAAAAGTTGTATGGGGAAAGCATGTCCTTATCATCCTGCAGCACTGCATAAAAGACCAAACGAAGTTCTAAAGGGAGATTTAAATACATGAATGACAAAATTCTGCATATAAATGCCGTTGATTTTCAGTCCGTTGTCCTTGAAAGTCCGATACCGGTTATTGTCGACTTCTACTCGGATGAATGTCCTCCCTGTGAAGTTCTTGCACCGATTTTTGAGAAGATGGCTGATAAATATGGTGAGCATATCAAATTTGTCAAAATCTTTCGTCAGGATAACAGGGAGTTTGCAAAAAGCATAGAGGTTACCGGAAGTCCGACCGTTCTTTTCTATCACAACGGCCGTGAAGTCGGCACACGCCTGGGGGGATTTCTGAATAAGCCTCAGGTCAGAATAGCGATCGAAGAAATTCTCGGCGATGTCATTCCCAAAGAAGAAATTAAAGAAGTTGACTGCGATATCCTGATCATTGGGGCCGGTCCTGCCGGACTGTCTGCGGCAATCTATGCGGCAAGAGCCAAAATGAACACAGTCGTCATTGATGAAAGTGTACCGGGCGGACAAGCCGGCTCAACATTCCATATAGCCAATTATCCGGGGACAGCGGGTGTTGTCCAGGGAACCGACCTGGTAAATAATATGAAGAGTCAGGCGGAGTCGTTTGGTGCCAGAATCGATGATCTGAAAGAAGTATTTGAAGTTTCGCTGATTGGAAATATAAAATTCGTTCGAACGGAAGATGTGATATACAAAGCCAGGGCTGTGGTACTCGCGTCCGGATCCAGGCCGCGGGTACTGCCTGCCGAAGATGCCGAACATTTTAACGGACGAGGTGTACACTACTGCGCAACCTGCGACGGAGCCATGTATCAGGACCGCAGCATCATTGTGGTTGGGGGAGGAACATCTGCGATGGAGGAGGCTGTGTATCTGACAAGATTCGCCTCGCACGTAACCATAATCCATCGGTCCGAGAATTTCCGCGCCACAGCAGCTGACGTTGAGCTCGCCCGTAAGAATCCCAAAATCGATATATTAACGAATACAGTAGTGAAAAGGGTCACGGGAGAAGGGTATGCCCTGACAAGTGTTTTACTTGAAAACGTAAATACAGGAGAATTGACAGAATTTCCGACAGAAGGCGCGTTCGTCTATATCGGGGCAGAACCGCTGACAAAGATGTATCAGCGCCAGGTGGATCTTGATGAAAATCAATATATCCTTGCCTCTGAAGATACTAAAACAAACATAGCAGGTGTTTTTGCAGCCGGAGATGTCCGCACCAAGGCGATCAGGCAGGTTGTCACAGCAGCATCTGACGGAGCTGTTGCGGGAATTATGGCAGAAAGATATGTATCCGCTCATTAAATACAGTTTTAAGGAATCGAGATCAGATGCAGAATTTTAAATTGGAGCCATAGGGAAATGGATATAGTAATGAGTCATCAGGTGCGTGATGAAATAAAAGAGACACTGTTAAAATCAGGAAAAACTGCCGCAAGATTTGTACTGAAGGAGTATGGATACTGCGGGGCTCTTTTTAATGTGGAAATGAGTGATCCACGGGAGGGTGATTTTATTACAGAAGTGAATGATATCACATTTGTTGTAGACAGCAAATTCGTATTTGCACTCAAATATCCTGAAATTGAAAAGGTTGGAGATCAGTTTTGTGTGAAAAGAACTGTCTGCGGCGGCTGATAAACTTGCAAAAGCGCACTATTTGCACAGATTCATAAAGTCTTTTGCGCTTTGCGTTATAAATTTGTTTTTGTGATAAATGATGTTGAATTTTCTTTTTAGCGAGATGTCCTTGATTTTTATCGTTTCTATCTCATTTCTTTCAATATAATCCTTAACGAGGAGAAACGGTAAAATTGATAAACCCAAACCGGCACTGACAGCTCTAAGAATAGCCTGTGTGCTGATGCTTTCCCAAAGCGGAACAATTTCAAAGCCAGATGCGGCCATAATTCCATCGAAAATTTCTCTGCCGGCACTTCCTTTTTCCCGAAGGATAAAATCTTCGGATTTAAGCATATCAATATCAACTTCACCAAGTTTTGCGAGATGGTGCGTTGTGCCGCAAATCAATACCAATTCATCATCCATGAAAGCTTCAGACTTGATGTACGTACTGTGAACTTCGCCCTCAATTAACCCGATATCGAGATGATTATTAAGAATTTCCTGCTCTATTGAATAAGAATTATTAATGACAGCCTGCACTTTAATATGGGGATGTGTCTCCTTGAAAGCTTTTATACACTGTATGAGTAAGCAATTGCCGATAGTAATGCTTGTACCGATACGTATCACGCCGGTTGTATCATAGTTTTTTACTTCTTTTTCCATATCGTCAAAAAGACTCACAATATGGGTCGCATACTGTAGAAAACGCTTGCCTGATTCTGTGATGTTCATTCTTTTAGAAATCCGATCAAACAACTTCAGCCCGTAAAAATTTTCGAGTTCTGAGATTGCAAGACTGACTGAGGGCTGTGCGATATATAGTTTTTCACCGGCCGCTGTAACGCTGCCTGTTTCGCATACCGCAACGAATATCCGCAAATGCCGAAGTGTCATCATAACCCTCCTTGTATAATAGAATCATTATGAACTTAATATAAATATACTATTATACATATTGAAGTGCAAGCGTGATAATTAGTATGCAGAGGAAGCGATTTTCGCGCTATATCCTCAATTCGATCAATAATGGGAGGATCAAATGGATCCAACAGCCATAACGATTTTGGGCTATGATATCAGATGGTATGGAATATGCATTGCTTTTGGGGCGATACTGGGAATTCTTGCTGCTAAATATTCATGCAAAAAGAAAGGTGTCAATTACGGCACTTTTACTGATCTTGTACTTATTTCACTTCCGATCGGACTTGTCGGTGCAAGACTCTATTATGTTCTCTTTTCATTTTCAGACTATAAAGATAATCTTCTAGATATTTTTAACATTCGCGAAGGCGGTCTTGCAATCCACGGCGGGATAATATTTGGACTTTTGACTGCGTTTGTATTCACCAGAATAAAGAAAATCAGTTTTCTAAAAATTGCAGATGCAGCGGCTCCTTCGGTCATATTAGCTCAGGCGGTGGGCAGATGGGGAAACTTTTTCAATCAGGAGGCTCATGGAGGTCCTGTTTCCTACGACTACATTAAGCACTTTCCAGCTTTTATACAAAAGGGAATGAATATAGACGGAATCTATTATCACCCGACATTTTTGTATGAATCGCTATGGAATCTTTGTGTGTTTGTCGTTCTCATTTTGATCATAAGAAAAAATAGAGCGGATGGTTTGGTGGCCTTCACATATCTGGGACTATATTCAATTGGAAGATTTATAATTGAGGGGTTAAGAACTGACAGTCTGATGGCAGGACCATTCAGAATTGCCCAACTGGTTAGTCTGTGCGGAGTTGCTATCTGGATCGTATTTTTGATCATCAGAGCCAGACATAATAGGAAGACAGCATAGACATTTTCTAACCAGAGAAAAGGAGAGATTTACATGGATGTGAATCTAAAAAACACTTCCGAATATAAAAAAATCTCTGCTGATGGTACATTGCTTTTTTTAGAGACATCCATAGATGGATTGTCTTCAGAGGAAGCAGCTGCCCGTGCTTCGAGATATGGACTTAATGAAATTCCGGAAATAAAGAGGAATACATTTCTTGATTTTGCTAAGCGATATTGGGGCCCGATGCCCTGGCTTCTGGAATTTGCCATTATTCTTACGATAGTCCTGCAGCACTATGTTGAAAGTGTCATTATCTTTGTGCTGCTTACCATAAATGCTGTGATCGGATATCTGCAGTCACAAAATTCTCAGAAGGCAGTTGAGATCCTCAAAAGGAAATTGAAGATAACTGCCAGGGTGCTGCGTGATGGAAAATGGGTTATACAGGATGCGAAAAACATTGTGCCGGGGGATGTAATCACTGCAAAGCTCGGTGATTTAGTGCCTGCTGACGTTGTTATTATAAGCGGTGACGTTTCTGCAGATGAATCTGCATTAACAGGCGAATCTATGCCGGCAAATTTGCACGAGGCAGACATTATCTATTCAAGTTCCGTTATCAGGCGAGGAGAAGCCAAATGTGTTGCAGTAAATACAGGAGTCAATACATTTTTCGGAAAAACGGTTGAACTGGTCAAAATCGCAAAGCCCAAATCAAAGCAAGAGGAGCTGATGCTCACTATTGTCAAATATATGATGTATTTGGGCGTCGCAGCGTCAATCGTTGTTTCTATGTTTGCGCTTTATCTTCAAAAGGATATTCTGTTTATACTGTCCTTTGTTGTAGTTTTTCTGATAGGAGCCATTCCAGTTGCTCTTCCGGCCGTTCTGACAATCGTGCAGGCGGTTGGTGCACTGGAATTATCGAAGAAGGGCGTGCTGGTAACCCGGCTTGATTCAATAGAAGATGCAGCATCCATTGATGTTTTTTGCTTTGATAAAACAGGTACAATAACCCAAAATAAGCTGACAGTAGCTGACAGCATTTCTTTTGGAAAATATAAAAAGGACGACGTTGTCAGATTGGCAGCCCTTGCTTCCAAAGTGGAAGGGATGGATTCCATTGATTTGGCTATTATCAATTATGCCCAATCTATCCGGACGGACTTCGGCAAATACAAACAAATATCATATACTCCGTTTAATCCTGAAGATAAAAAGACAGAGGCGGCCGTTGAATCGAACGGTATTATTTACACAATATATAAAGGTTCTTCACAGACAATTTTGGAGTTATGCAAAGAAACAGACAGCATGACGCTGGCTGAAGTAAACAAGGCCATCGATGGATTCTCACTCAAGGGATCCAGGACGATTGCTGTTGCAATAGCACAAGAGAGCAAAATAGAACTGGTGGGAGTACTGGCAATTGCGGATCCCCCCAGGATTGATTCAAAAAGCATGATTGAAGGAATAAGAAATCTTGGAATAGAATGCCTGATGCTTACCGGAGACAGCCTTGCCATTGCTAAGGAAATTGCCGGACAGGTTGGAATCGGACAAAATATTGTGCGGGCGGGAGAACTTGAGGGGAAGAGCCATGAAGTTCAACTTGAGTTAATCAGGGATAGCGACGGCTTTGCGGAAGTGTATCCTGAAGACAAATACAAAATCGTGAAGCTTCTGCAGGACAGCGGACATATGGTTGGAATGACCGGAGACGGTGTTAATGATTCACCGGCATTAAAGCAGGCGGAACTGGGAACGGCTGTCAGTGACGCGGCAGATGTAGCGAAGGCCGCAGCCAGCATCGTGTTAACCAGGCCGGGACTTGGTGAAATAATCGACGCTGTAAAGATAAGCAGACAGACTTATCAGCGAATGTTAACCTGGGTTATCAATAAAATAACAAAGGTTGTCGAAATTGTTATCCTTCTTACGATTGGATTCTTCTGGCTTCATGATATGGTTATTTCTCTTTTAGGCATGTCACTTTTGGTATTTGCCAATGATTTTGCGACCATGTCAATAGCAACGGATAATGTACATTCAACTAAATCCCCGAACAAGTGGAATATCAAAAACATAACAGCAGCTTCGGCAATTCTCGGCGTATTTTTTGCTTTGGAAGATTTGCTTATTATTTTCATAGGGATAAACTTCTTCAAACTGGAATTGAATGAACTTCGTACCGTTGTACTGCTGAGTCTGGTATTCAATTCTCAATTCAGAATGCTGATAGTAAGGGAGCGGCAGCACTTCTGGTCATCGGTACCCGGAAGAAATTTGCTTCTGGTGAACATAACAACCATAGCAGTTTTTGGATTAATCGGAATTACCGGGTTGTTTATTCCAAGCCTTCCGATCATTCAAGTGATTATTTTATTGGGGATAACCATAATTTTTATGCTGTGTCTGGACTTTATAAAATACTATGTATTTAAAAAACTAAATATTTGAAAATGGAAAAAAGGAGCACTATCATGGAGCATAGACAAAACAAGCTAGAAAATCCGGAACGCATTGCTGAACTAAGCCCGAAAGAAACGTTGATGAGAATCGGATTAGGTGAGCAGGATATTATCTGCGACATTGGTGCCGGGAGCGGCATTTTTACTATTCCTGCAGCTCGCATTACTGTCAATACAGTTTTTGCACTGGATATAAACGATGAATTTCTTGCCGTTATTAATGAAAAAGCAGCGGTACAGAATTTGCCTAATATTATAACGATGAAAGTTACGGGCGATCATTATGACATTGAGGCGGGTACTGTGGATGTTGTCATTCTGGTTACGGTTTTGCATGAAATCGATGATAAAGGAGCCCTGCTTGCTGAATTTAAGAGAATTATGAAGAACAAAGCCAAACTTGCCATCATTGAATTTCACAAGTGTCAGACGCCGATGGGACCCCCTTCTGCGCATCGTCTCGGCAAAGAAGAAGTTGACGAAATGTGCGGCGCGTTTGGATTTGTGAAGACAGTTGAATTTGATTTGGGAGATAATCTATATTGCCTCCTGTTTGAGAGTGGAACAAATGAGAACAGATAAAGGCAGACAATTGTACTCAATTCCAGAAACATACCGTCTTTTTTACAAAGGACTGCGAACGATAAGATACATGTCTGCGTCCAGGAAAAACAACGAGTTAAGTCTCGAATTTATGGAAAGAATCATGCTGGCGGTGACACAGGTTAATGCCTGTGCGTTATGTTCATATGCCCATTCAAAAATGGCTCTTGAGGCAGGTATGAGTAGTGAAGAAATTCAAAATATGCTGGCAGGGAATATCGGAGATTCTCCCACTGATGAACTTGCCGCCGTCATGTTTGCACAGCACTATGCCGATACCAGAGGAACGCCTTCGAAGGACTCGTGGGAACGTATACTGATAGTCTACGGACCTTCTAAAGCAAAAGGAATCCTTGGCGCGATTCGTATTATCATGCTGGCAAATTCATATGGGATTTCAGGAGGCTCCTTTATTAACAGATTCAAAGGCAAGGCTGATCAAAGAAGCAATTTGCTGTATGAAATATCTATGCTTATAACCAGCCTTATATTTGTACCGATTGTACTGATACATGTCCTATTCGCTTCGTTATTCAGAATTCCGGCAATCCGAATCTGAGTATATTCACTGTGCATTGATTTGAAAGGAAAATTATTGTGTGACTTGGGTCACTGTAGATTTTTAACCTTCATTCTATAATCAAGTTAATTCGAATCAACAAATGAATGGAGATAAAGACCATGGCGAACAATAATGTACTTACAATTACCAAAGAAAATTTTGAAAAAGAGGTTATTCAATCTGAAATACCCGTTCTTATTGATTTCTGGGCTTCCTGGTGTGCGCCCTGCCGTATGCTTTCGCCAACTATCGAGAGCCTTGCGGATGATATGACGGGAAAGATAAAAGTGGGTAAAATTAACGTTGATGAGCAGCCTGAACTTGCTTCTGCCTTCCGTGTTTCCAGTATTCCGACAGTCAATATGGTAAAAGGCAATCAAGTGATTATGCAAAGCATAGGTGTGAAATCCAAACAAGCACTTAAGGGTGAAATTGAAGCCAAAATTGAAATAGCATAAATCGTTGTTCGGAAATATTCTTGTTTGGCAAAAGAGGTAAAAGATGACACTGGAAGAATTGCTGGACCATGATGAAGCACGTATTGACGATATGGAAAAATATTTTGCCACGGTAGGCCTCAAGCATGTGAATAAGAAAAATCTCGATCAAATCATTGAGAAATTCGGTCTGGTGGTTTTCAAGTTGTATTGCTTTTCAGAGGTCTATAAAATTGTCCTGGAAAATGAGACATCAAAAAACATGCGGCGTTGGACCTATTTGATTGGTGTCATGACGGTTTTGTATACTCTACTAACATTAATAATGTTGTTAAGATGATCTGCAATCGTATTAGCTGTACGCACAAAGCGCGTGTAAGGCCTCTCTCGGGTACATCCTTTGAGGGGCTTTTTCATTATTTTAGCTCCAAAAATGGTATGATTAATTATGAACCGAACACGTCGTATCATTGGAGGAGATAGCATGATTACATCCGAACAAATTCGCAGACTTGACGATTTGTTTCCCGTATTGAAGCAAATACCGGAGGCAGATCGCCAGACGATCTTTTCGGCAGGTCACATGGTCGTTCTTCCTAATGAACAAATGCTGATGAAACAGAACCAGGAATGTCAGTTCATCCCGATGGTTATATCAGGGAAGCTTAGAATTTACAAACTTTCGCCTAACGGCAGGGAGATGACGCTCTATCGAATCGGAGCGGGGGAGACATGCCTGATCTCCATTGCCTGTCAAATCAAAGGAGACGACTTCCCGGCCATGGCACAGGTCGAGGGAAAGACGCAATTGTTCATGGTGCCATCCATTGTATGCCATAACGTGCTCGCCAAAAATCTGGCCTGGAAAGATTTCATCATTACATCGCTGTATGGACATCTGACTGAAGTGATGGAGACGCTCGAAGCGGTTGCATTCGACCGTACGGACCATAGGCTTATTCTGTGGCTTCTTGGAAAAACCAACGATAAAAATACCGCAATTCTGTGTACACACGAAGAGATTGCAGTTGAACTCGGAACAGCCCGGGAAGTGGTGTCGAGATTACTGGCCGACTTAAAAAATAAAGGGATACTGTCACTTGGCCGCGGGAAAATCAAAGTCATTGACCCTGCGCAATTGAAGAGTCTGGCAGAAGACTGATTCATTTTTGGCATTTCTTCTTCGAAAATAGAGTAGATACTATCTTTGAAGACTGTTTTTATGAGGGAATAAATAGATGATACGATTTGCAAAGGACGAGGATCACCCGCAGTTAGAAGCACTTTGGCAGGTTTGTTTTGGCGACTCCGAAGCAGCGATCCGTTTCTATTTTGCAAACCGTCACCAAAATCAAAATATGCTTGTGTATGAAGTGGAGGGAAGCATCGCCGGCATGCTGACGATGCTTCCTGTGCAGCTGGCCTTTGGTCAGGATATCCGCAGCGGGCGATATATCTATGCGGTAGCTACGGCGCCGCAGTTTCGTGGACAAGGAATCAGTTCGCAGCTTCTCCTGGAATGCCATGTTCTGATGGAAAGAAAGGGTGAGGCGGCTGCGATTCTAAACCCTGCATCCGACAGTCTGTTCACATTCTATGGAAAGCGGGGCTATAAGACGGTATTTTATGTTGACAGTACTTCACTGGATCCCTCTGATCTTCCGCCGTGTCCTCCGGAAGCAGTTTGTACGCCTTGTCATACTGCGGATTTTTTCCGGCTTCGTAATGCTTCGTTCTCAGACTGCAGTTTGTTTGTACGGTGGGGAACTGATCAACTTGAATACGTAATCAGAGGTGCGCAGGCGTTTGGTGACGGCGTCTATTATTTCCGGACAGAATCAGGCGAAGGATATGCTGTATGCGGATGGCGGGAGAGAAGCATATTCATCAGGGAGATTGGGCTCATGAACTTGGAAATACCCGCTGCACTATCAATTCTGCACCAGAATCTTGGCGCGGAGGCATACAATCTTCGTCTGCCTTCAGGTACTGTGGAAGGCGCTGCAGAGTATCCATTCGGGATGATTCATTATTTGGGGGACGAACCTGTATTGGAAGGAAAGCCTCCGTATCTCTCGCTTGTGTTGGATTAACATTTACGGGATTCTGATGCCTGTACTACCGCACTTACTTCGTCTGAAATATAGCCTGCATCGGGCAAAACATTACGCACTTTGCACAGTGAATGCACTTTTCCTGATCGATAACAGGAAGCTCATTTCCTTCCTGACTTATAGCGCCAACCGGGCACTGCTTGATAGCGGGGCAACGGTGGTTCTGCGGACAACGTTCTTCATTTATTGCAATATTCATGTATATCTCCTTCGACTAATGTTGCTATAACAATAACGCAAAAGACAGAACCTTACTGTGACTAAGTCACTGGAACGGGAAATACTTCCCGGATATCGCACAGAAACGACAAATAAGGGAGATGCATTTGCATCTCCCTTACGTATTCAGCCGTCTGGGGCTGTGACTGAAATTATTTCAATCTTAATCAGGATAGGAAAAGATTTTACTGCTTTCAGGAAGCAATTGTGGTCTCGGAAAGAGGTGCATCAGGCATAATAGTTGTCTCTGCAGACACTGTTGCCGCAGGTACGGTTGTTTCAGGCACAACTGTCGTTACTGCGGGAACCGTTGTTTCTGTTGCTGCTGCCGTTGTCTGTAAAGCCGTTGATGTTACTGCGGGAGCTGTTGTTGTTGCCTTTGTATCAGGGGGTGTGCAGGCTGTAACCGCTGCACCGAGCATCAGTGTTAATACCAGTGTAAGTAGAATGCGTTTCATCTTAATCATTTTTGAATCCTCCTCAAATATACTTTATGTCGTTTGCTTGGACAGTAGTGGTCTGTATTTCACAGGGCGGGAATCATTGGAATGTACTGTCCGCTGTTGTATCCGTTTTCGCCCTCAAACCATTGTCACATTTGAATCTGAGAATTGGATGAGAGTAAAATGAGAATTTGCAGACCCAAATAAAGGCAGGACCGGTATGTGTCCTGCCTTGCACAACAAAACAGGTGAGAATCACACATAATGCATCTCACCTGCCTGTCAGGTTACTTTTTTAGTTTCGAAGAAAGATAAAATAAAGGACAGCACACAAAGTGCAGCGGCCGCATATAGCCAAGGCCTGTTTGGATCGATCGGACACATACCGGCAGGCAGACTGCGGTAAAGCAGATATGTTTTAACTGCTGCATAAATTCCGATGGCCGCTCCCGCAATCAGAGAAATATTACTTGTGACGGCAAGTGCTTTTCGAAGTAGCATCATTTCTTCTTACGGGTATCGATCTTGAATGGCATGTAGAGGGGACATACACCAACTACCGACGTAATGATCAGAATAATTCCCAGAATTCCCAGGAATTTCCAGTTGTTGTTCAATAAGAAGAGAAGGCTCGTCAGGCCTGCGCCAGCCACGAGACGGATAATTCGATCTATATTTCCCATGTTTTTCATAATTTGCACCTCCTGCTGTTTATAATTTGATTATAAGGAAAAGAATTTGATTATTCTGTGACAAAGTCACATCAAATAAAATCTTTGCTTGATGTAGAATCATTCAAATGAATAACTCTTTTCATTCAGACAAAACACAATTCAATTGAATTTCTCTGCAAAGAGAGTACAATTGAATTGAGCATATGCTCAATACGGGAGGCGTTATGCCAAGAAAAAGATGCTGTGGTCAAATCGATGAATATCCCATCTGCCAGAAGTTCGTATCTGCTGAATCCGGACAGTCTGAGACGGTAACGCTTGCCATTGAAGAAATGGAAGCGCTTCGCCTGAAGGATAAAGAGGGATATGATCAGGAAGAATGTGCAAGGCAAATGGGATTAACACGGCCAACTTTTCAGCGGATTCTGATTTCTGCCCGCAGGAAAATAGCGACTGCATTGGTTGAAGCCCGATCAATAAATATAGAAGGAGGACATTATCAGATGAAAAATCGTGTGTTTGAATGTTTGGACTGTGGGAAAACATGGGAAGAAGTCCCTTGCATGGAGGGCGGAAAACATGGATATGAAATAGCCTGTCCCCAATGCGGCAGCATGAAGAAAACCAAGATCGTTGATGGAGCTAAGCATGCATGCGGGGAAGGGCACAGTCACGAGGAGAATGGAACAACGGGCGGCTGTGGATGTACTCATTAAGTGATACGGATCAAGTGATGCGGATCAAGTGGCTCTGACATATATATTGAATATACGGTAAAAGGGTCCAAAGCGGAATTGCTTTGGACCCTTTTACTTGGTTGTGTCCCAGCAGAATGTTTATACCGGACGGCAGGTATCAAACCAGAAGACTGTCTTATCCGCATCGCTTATGACACCAAACCCGACAGCATGCTGTTCAAATATGCTTTTTACTATTGCCAGGCCCAGCCCCGTTCCCAGCGGCCTGCCGGAATCAATCTGCCCTGCCCGGTAGTACCTCTCCCAGATCTGCGGCAGTGCATCCGGGGGGATAGGCTCACCTTTGTTTTCGACTTCTATATGGCAGATGCCATTTTGACTGACTGCACTGATTTCTATAACGGAATCCTGCAGGGCATGGTTGATCGCATTATTGAGCAGATTGTGAAGGACCTGCTCAAAGCGATCCTGGTCAAATGTCACTGACAGGGCCGGACAGACGGCATGAATCTTTACATGATGCCTGTTAGCCTCAATCTCGTATTTTTTCATCAGACTTTCGAAAATGGGACAGACGGAAAATGCGGTCGGATTCAGATGTTCCACACCGGCCTGCAGCCGTGAATAATCAAGGATATCCTTAACAACCCGGGTAAGACGTGATGCTTCATCCGAGATAATGTTCAGCTGTTCCGTGCGCTTCTCTTCGTTTGGCCAAGTGACATCGCGGACAGTCTCTGCATAACCCTGGATAACGGTAAGGGGTGAACGCAATTCATGTGATACATTTGCGATAAGTTCCTGACGCAACTTTTCCGTAGCCCCGAGTTCGGCCCCCAAATCATTGAGAGCTTCCGTCAGCTGGCCGATTTCATCATGGGACTGGACCGGCAGACGTACATCAAATCGCCCGGATGCCAGTTCGCGTGCAGCCCGTGTGACCGCGCGGATCGGCCGGGACATCCGTCCTGACAGAAATACGGCAAGTATTACAGACAGGACCACAAGAACAATAGTGACTATCCATAACTGCTGATACAGGATCGTGGATGCTGCATCCAGATCAGCCATGGAAAAGACCGCGAATATAAAATTGCCGTCTGCCATATCCTGCCCGAGAAGGACATAGCGTGCTGAACCGGACATAATGCTAAGATAATGGGGTGTTCCGTCAGTCTCGGAGGGGATCATAGCCACAGCAGTCCTGACTGTCATCATCATCATCGGCAGACCCTGGGACCGATATAGGGTATTGCCTTTTGCATCTAATACAATCAAGCTGGCATTCAGCTTTTCAGCCAGAACCGCATAATCCGTCACTTCACCACCGACCGCTTTACTGAGTTCCTGATTCACAGAATCAATTCGCTGATTTTGATATATGCCTCTGGTGAATCCGCCCTGAAAGATCCACAGTACCCCGATTGTAAGGATTGCCATACTGATGAATCCGAGGAACAATTTGAGTCCTATATGTTTCATTTGCAGCCTCCGATTTCAAACCGGTATCCGGTTCCCCAGACTGTTGCAATGAGCGTCCGGCAGGCTCCTAACTTGTCACGCAGACTTCGTATATGAGTATCAACTGTCCTTGCATCACCATAGTAATCGTAACCCCAAATGTGGTTTAAGAGTTGGTCACGAGTGAAAGCAATTCCCGGACGTGAGGCAAAGAAGGACAGCAGTTCATATTCTTTTGGGGTCAGGGCTAATGTCTGACTGTCAAGCATTGCTGCATGCGCGGCAAGGTCCAACTTTAAACCGCCGAAAATCAGTGTCTGCATATCAGAAGTAAGCGCACCCGAGCGCTTCAGCAGCGCTTTCATGCGGGCAATTAATTCCCGCGGGCTGAAGGGCTTGCTTATATAGTCATCCACTCCCAGTTCGAAGCCCAGCAGGCGGTCATATTCTTCATCCCGCGCTGTGAGAAGAATTACCGGGACGGAACTGTCCTTACGGATTTGCTTAAGGGTTGCCCAGCCATCAAGTCGGGGCATCATTACATCCAGTACTACTAAGGAGAATTCTTCATCAGCAAAACACTTGAGTGCTTCTTCGCCGTTCCCGGCCTCTGTGAACTGCCAGTTCTCCGCCTGCGCATACTCTCGGATAATTGACCGGATATGGGGATCGTCATCAACCAAAAGAACATGAATCACCGCAAGTTCACCTCACTATATTTGATGGTATTTGAAATATCTACATGAAAATATTACTTCTTTATATGAATTCATTATACCGGTCAGATGTGTTGAAATCATGAAGTTACAAAGCAAGGGTACTACTAGCAAAGCGACACAAATCTGTGTTTTTCCCTCACAATTTCCGTACATATTCGATTTAACATTAAGTTACAGGCAAGGGCAAGAGGCTCTGCCGGAAAGAAAGGGTGGACATTATGCAAAAGAAAAGAATAATTCTCATGTTAAGTATCGCTACGATCCTTGTGATCGGTATGAGTACCGCAGCATTTGCTGCAGCCGATTACCAGACACCGGCAGAAATTGCTGCCGGATTGACAGGCAAAACAATCGATGAGGTAAGAGCTGCCCGTCAGGCAGGCACATCGTACGGAGCCCAGGCCGGTGAAGTGGATAAGCTTGATGAATTCCAAACAGAACGACTGGCGTTATGCGAGCAGAACCTTGATCAGGCCGTTACTTACGGGAACCGTACCCAGGCAGAAGCCGATAAACTTCTCGCTGAAATGAAGGATCGGATGGAAATTTGCGATGGTACAGGGACGGGACTTGGACAGACTTCGGAAAATGGAACCGGAGTAGGTCAGGGAATCTGTAATGGAACCGGGGACGGCTCCGGACGCGGCACAGGCACAGGCACCGGCACCGGCAACGGCGGCGGAATGGGAATGATGCGCGGCGGCGGTACCGGCTCCGGGCTGGGATGCGGATCATGCACCGACGCTGATGACATCGAATAATTAATCCGATGCACACGAAGGGTAATTTATCCTTCGTGTGTTTGGGTATTAAGTGACAAAAGAAAATCGATGAAATCTACATAATATCTTCACATGAACGTGGCAGGATAAGGGTAAAGAACACATGTACCTGAAAGGACAGTGGCTTATATGATGAGATATGGATTTTGGGAACTCGGCGGTTTATGCCGTAACATGGGATTTGGAGGTGGTATATTTATGATGATCGGCGGATTATTGCTTCTGGGATTGGTAATCTATGTAATTGTTGTGTTAACCGGGAAAAGGCAGACAAATCACACGGTGCCGGTAAGCACTGTATATCAGGATACAGGAAATGCATTAAATATCCTAAACGAACGGTTTGCCCGCGGTGAGATCAACGAAGAAGAATACGCAAGGAAAAAGGCAGAACTGAGAAGATAATCTACAAAAAGAACGCAAATGCAACAAAAAGTCACGGGGACATACCTGTGACTTTTTGTATGTAATACTCCGACTGCATCATATTGCTGCTTGTGATAATTGTCAATAAAAAGTGTGACAAAATGTTTTGTTGATAATTTATTTTACATAGATATATGTATGCAAGTTGGAATTAAGACGCAAGAAGGTATTAGCTGGCACAAGCAAGTATTATCAGCCATAAGTCAGCATAAATAGAGCAGTTTTATACGTGTTTTCGATACAATCATTTTTCAAAACGGCTGTTATACTATGCTGGAAGACACGCCTTTTCAATTGTACATGTTGATCAGATGCGTCAGATTCTGTATTTTTCAAACACACCGCAATCCAAATCCCGGCACCCCACACACCGATCAGACTACTCTAATGAAAACAATGGAGGTTTGTATGGCTTCATCAAATTCGATCAGAGCGACGCAAAATCGATGGATTCCAGTAATTGCCAGTATCTTTATCCAGTTGTGCCTCGGCACGGCCTATATCTGGGGAGTATTCCAGTCTTACCTGATTATTAGTAAAGCAACACCGAATGCCCTGTTCGGCTGGCCGGCAACATACGGCACTTTTGCATATGCTGCGCTGCTGCTTGTCCTTACTCTTGGCAGCACAGTCGGCGGTAAAATTCAGCAGAAGCTCAAACATCCGAGTGCCGTAATTATGGCCGGCGGAATCATACTGGGTATAGGGTTCTTTCTGGCACAGTTCACGACAGAATCAACACCCTGGCTCCTGTGGATATCCTACGGTGTACTGGGCGGATTCGGCATGGGAATGGCATATACAACAACTATCGGAACCTGTCAGAAATGGTTTCCGGATAAACGCGGCATGGTTACAGGAATTATTGTTTCCGCACTTGGATTTGGCGGACTGATCTTCACTCCGATTGCCGAAGCCCTGATAGGCCGGTTCAATGTACTGAAGACTTTTGCTATATTCGGCGGACTCTTTATTGTAGTAACGGTAATTGGATCTTTCTTCATCAAAAATCCGCCCGAAGGATACAAACCGGCCGGCTGGACACCGCCTGCCGCCAAACCGGGCGTCAATGTGCATAACTTCACTCCTTCACAAGTGCTTAAGACACCGCAGTTCTATATGGTCGCAGTTGCATTCATGTGTGCAACTGCAGCAGGATCCATGATGATTCCGATGGCCAAGATTCTTGGACTGCAGCCGACAAGCGGATTAACCAAAGAAGCTGCTGTCGCCGGAGTAATGATTATCGCGGGATGTAATTCATTTGGACGGCTTTTCTGGGGATGGACATCTGATAAGCTCGGCCGTAGAAAGACGATTCTCGTTCTGATGGTCCTTGCATGCCTGTCTATTATAAGTATTTCTTTTACCACCGGCTATTGGATGCTGGCTGTCATCGCTGTAATCGGCTTCTCGTACGGTGGTTTTCTGGGTGTTTTCCCTGCTTTGACCGCTGATTTCTGGGGTCCCAAATACGTAGCTACGAATTATGGTATGATTTTGTTCGGATTTGGAATCGGTGCGGTCGCTTCCTCGTTTACCGTTGCCTATCTTAGTCAGGCAAAAGCATTTTCTACCGCTTTTCTGATTGCGGGCATTGCGTCCGTATTGGGATTCATCATCATGTTTGTCCTGAAAGCACCGCGTACGGAAGGGCTGGAAGAAGCTCAAATTCCTGCCGCAGTACCGGATGCAGCAGCTGCAGACTGATATAGAAATGCAGATATGCAGATATAAGCAATAGCGATTTATTCACGGCGCCGTATTCTATATGAAAGAATGCGGCGCTGTCTCGTTGACACGCCTTCTCCCGTACGATAGAATCAGCCAAGGGAATGAAGTTCTCCCGGGCTTTTGCCGAACTGCCGAACAGCTGATGACTTCTGTGTATTCACAGGGGAATCGGCTTTTTTTGAGAGTGAAAAGAGATGCGGAAATATGTATTTATTGCAGCAGGGGGTGCGGTGGGCGCTGTCCTTCGGGCTGCCTTCAAAAACATTGGTTTATTTCAAAGTGCGCTCATTATTCCATTTGACACACTGCTGATTAACGTTTTAGGCAGTTTTTTCCTAGGGCTGTTTTTGACATATACGTATGACAGGCTGGATTGGCATCCGGATATCCGTCTTGGCATTGCAACCGGATTTATTGGTGCATTTACAACGTTCTCCGCAATGTGCAAAGAAATTGCGGCACAACTATACAGCGGCCGTTATTACTATGCAGCTCTATATATATTTCTGTGTATCTTTGCCGGCGCAGCATCTGCCTGGCTCGGTGTACTGCTGGGACAAAAAATGGCAGATGACAGAAGACGCCGCAGAAAACTGATCTTGTCCGGGACAACATCAGACATAGGGGCGATTGGCGGCACATCCGCATCGGATGGCACAGGCGCGTCGGATGACACAGGCGCGTCGGACAATAGCACAGCTTCTGATGACAGCGAGTCGGCAGGGGGAAAGCACATATGAATTATTTGCTTATCGCCGTCGGCGGCGCAGCCGGAAGCCTGGCCAGATACAGTGTCGGCAGAGCAATATCGAAGAAAGCACATTCCGGATTTCCGGCAGGAACATTCTGCATTAACATACTGGGCGCGCTTCTTCTGGGAATCGTGAGCAATATTCACGGCAGCACGAATTTTTATCTGCTTATGGGTGATGGATTTCTCGGCGCGTTTACGACTTTTTCCACCTTTATGTATGAAGGGGTTACTTTGTTTAAGGGCAAGGAGAGAATGAACGCAATTGTTTATATTGGTGTATCATTAATTCTAGGAGTAACGGGGTATTTTCTCGGCTTATTTATTGCCGGCAGACTTAGCCTTATGTAGGAGGATTACATATGCAAAACCAATTTGTTAAGCCGGGGCCTGTTCTGAATAATAACGGTTTGCCAATCCCGGGTTATTCAACCAAAAGCATTCTGACCTACCGTCGTAAAGCAATCAAGGCTCCGCCATACCGGATCAAGGAATGGGATTTTTATCAGGTAACGGACCGGCGGATGTGCCTGCAGTTCACAATCGGACATGCTGCATATGCAGGCCAGGTAAGTGTGATGCTTTTTGATTTTGAAAAGGGTGAAAAACTGGCGGAAAAAGGCAAATTTCTTGTTATGCCGTTTGGGTCTCTTCATATGCCTGAGGACGCCGAGAGCGATAACCTGCTTTGTTTTGAGAAAAAGGCCGGGACAATGCGCTTTGAAACGGTTGGAGATAAGAGGCATCTGTACTGTAAGTGGGATGATTTTGAAGCCGATATCATGCTGGAAAGACAAAATTCGAATTCCCTGGTCATCAATGTGCCCTTCGATGAGTCACCGAAAGCATTCTACTATAACCACAAAATCAACTGTATGACGGCGCAGGGCTCGGTCAGATACAGCGGGAAGGAATACCGTTTTGCGAATGATGAATCTTTCGGACTGCTTGACTGGGGGAGAGGCGTCTGGCCTTTTCACAATGAATGGTACTGGAGCAACGGAACCGGCTATATAGGAGAGAAAATATTCGGATTCAACCTCGGCTGCGGCTTCGGAAACACCGGATCGGCGACGGAAAATATACTTTTCTATGGGGATACCGTGCATAAATTAGGTGAAGTGCAGTTTGAACTGGGTGCTGAATATATGGAGCCATGGCACATCTCAGATAAAGAAGGCAGGTTAGACCTTATGTTTACACCTGTATATGACCGTACCACCACTACCAAATTGCTGTGGGTGAATAATTGCTGCCATCAGATGTTCGGCACATTCAACGGCACATGCATTCTTGATGACAAAACGAAACTGGTAATAGATAGCTTGACATCTTTTGCAGAACACGCAGTTAATAACTGGTAAACCTGTGATCGTGAATCAGACCGGCATTTTGTGATATGCTCTTATCTATTACTTGCACAATCTGCGCGATATACAAAAAGGAGGATGAACTATGGGATTTTCAGCATCTGATGTAACTCTGGGTACAACGGGGATAATCGTTCCGAAGAATGGTTTTGGAGCGTTGCCTATTCAGCGGATCGGACAGGATCAGGCAGCAGTCCTGCTGAAGAAAGCTTATCAGCACGGTATCCGGTTTTTTGATACTGCCAGATTCTACTCAGACAGTGAGGCCAAAATCGGATATGCCCTGCATGATGTGCGCGGTGACATCTTCCTCGCCTCCAAAACGATGACGATGCATGCGGATGAATTCTGGACGCAGCTGCACACGTCCCTTTCGGATCTCCGGACAGATTATCTGGATCTGTATCAATTTCACAATCCCGCCGTCTGCCCTAAGCCGGGTGACGGTACCGGACTTTATGAAGCGATGCTCGAAGCAAAAGCCAAAGGGCTGATCCGGCATATCGGAATTACCAATCATCGTCTTCCCGTTGCCCTGGAGGCTGTGGAATCGGGACTGTATGAGACGCTTCAATTCCCGTTCAGCTATCTGGCCAGTCCCAAAGAAATTGAACTGGTCAATTTATGCCGCGAAAAAAACATGGGATTCATTGCCATGAAGGCTCTCTCCGGAGGCCTCCTGACGAATTCGGCCGCTGCATACGCATTCCTTGCGCAGTTCGATCATGTTCTTCCCATCTGGGGAATACAGCGCGAAAGCGAACTGGATGAGTTCCTTTCCTATATTGACCACCCGCCCGTCCTGGATACAAAACTTACTGCGATCATTGAGAAGGACAGACAAGAACTCGGCGGCGAATTCTGCCGGGGCTGCGGATATTGCCTGCCATGTCCTGCCGGAATTGATATCCCGACTGCAGCAAGAATGTCCCTCATGATACGCAGAGCGCCCGCATCCGCTTTACTGAGCGATGAATGGAAGATGAAAATGAGAAGGGTAGAAGACTGCATCCACTGCAACCACTGTGCCGAACATTGTCCATATTCGCTCAACACACCGGAACTGCTGCAAAAAAACTGGGAAGATTATCAGCACTTCCTGTAAAAACCAAGGACGGCATCGTTATATTCAGTAATGATGCTGCTTTGCATATCCAGAAACTCAGTCATCTCACTTATTCGCCGGCGTTTGGTTTGGCGCTGTGCATTATACTCCTGCGTTTCTTGCTTTATTGACCTTAGCCTGTGAAATTTCTGCAGCTAGGTTATATCCAATCGGCTTTGACACTACTTAAGACGGATTCGAAACAAAAAATATTTAAGTAATAATTTCAATATTGAGTATGTTTTCGATACGAATAATAGTTGTCTTGGAAATGCTAATGTTCTCTTTATCTTTTTTATCTATGAAATTTATTTTAACCCACTCATCATCGACATCAATAATCTGACATTCCACAATCGTATTTCTCTGGATCAGCGATGGTTGAATATTATCACATGTAATTAAACATTTTTGTCCTTTTAAATCGTCTATTAACCTTGACATTACGTTTTCCCCTTTCGTAATTCCCTTTAAAACTTTTGTTTTCTCTTTCGAATTGAAATATGCAAGGCTAATAGCAACAGCAAGACCCATAGCAATCCAAGGAAACGCAGCATTAGCAAACTCAGTCATTCTATTTACCTCCTAATTTTAATCTCACCTAGATCTTTCATCAGTTCCGCTGTCATAAATACTCCCCCTTACTATCGCAGTTTCACGTTATATCCAATTGAGCAGAGATAAATTCCTTTTCGAGTCCCATAAGCATTATTAGTCCACTCGTACTTTCCCCAAACTATTAAAGTATCGTAAATTTATGATTGATGAACTATAAACGAAAATAGCGAAGTAACTGCAAAAACATATAATGCATAATTGGCAGATTATATCTTTGTTATATCAACAAAATA
>Ga0209540_10000733_pt1 | contig 27872 bp, 29 predicted proteins | sample BarGraIncu01121A_FD_184501 | JGI IMG/M metagenome (GOLD analysis project Ga0209540, IMG submission 184501) | Arctic peat soil microbial communities from Barrow, Alaska - Barrow Graham LP Incubations 011-21A (SPAdes) (version 2) | ecosystem: Environmental > Terrestrial > Soil > Wetlands > Peat... | reverse complement strand
AGGATTCTTAACAGAACCTTTTGATACTACTATAGAAATTGTTGAAAATGGGGTTAAATATTATGTTGATATTGAAGATGGTCAAAAGACTGGATTTTTCTTAGATCAAAAGGAAAACAGAGCAGCTATACAACGATTATGCAAAGATGCTGATGTTTTGGATTGTTTTACACACACAGGCTCCTTTGCCCTTAATGCGGGAATAGCTGGGGCTAAAAGTGTACTTGGAGTAGATATATCTGAGCATGCTGTAGATTTTTCTAGAAAGAATGCAGAACTTAACGGGCTTTCTGATATCGTTAAATTTGAATGTCATAATGCCTTTGATATTTTAAGGGAATGGTCAAGGGAGAAAAAGCAATATGATGTGGTAATACTAGACCCTCCAGCCTTCACAAAGTCACGCTCTACCGTGGACGGTGCAACCCGCGGATATAAGGAGATTAACTTACGTGGTATTAAATTAGTTAAACCAGGCGGATATTTTGTAACTTGCTCTTGCTCTCATTTTATGAAGCCTGATTTATTTAGGGATACAATAGCCGATGCTGCACTTGATGCTAAAAGGACACTTAGACAGGTAGAATTTAGAACTCAAGCAGCAGATCATCCAATACTTTGGAATTCTGATGAATCTTATTACTTAAAATTTTACATATTCCAAGTAGTCTAAATTAAAAAAGTATATATTACTAGGAATGCTTTCACTACGCCAAGTAATTCTAAAATTTATTATTTTTATATCTGCTAAAAAACACAAACTCGCTATGCTCAAACATGTGTTTTTCTTCACGCAGATATAAAAATAATAAATTAGAATTACTAGGGCTTGTTCAAATGCATTCTACGTAATATATACTTTTTTATTCCGTTTAATATTATATCTTTTGTAATTACTTATTCCTCTATAATTACACATTTTTCTATATAGCACAGTGATCTTACTAAACTATAATACCATCCTTATATTCTGGTACAATTTCTATAATATCTTTTGTGCAGCAGTATTCTAAGTCTTCCAAAAGGCCTAGGGACGTAATTGTTTTATAGTGACTTGCGTGTTTTATAAAACTATAGATATCCTCATTGTTTTTATATATGTAGTGTGAGGTGAATGCTATGTCTGTAAGCTCCGTTTCTACTATTTTTAATACACAGTCAATTATGTAGCCACTACATAAAAAATCATCTATAGAAAATTCACCATAAGTCCCTGCGTTAACCATTACCACATCTTTATTTAATTTTACTATTGTTTTTGCAATTGCCTTCGCATTTATCATAGCACCTATTAAAATACTTCCGGCTCCATTGCAGCCTTTTATAGCTTTAGTTCCATTAGTTGTAGTCATAACAAGTGTTTTGCCGTCTATTGTTTCCCTAGTATATTCAATAGGAGAATTAGAATAGTTGAACCCCTCTATTTTTAATGCATTTCGCTCTCCCCCTAACATAAACTCTTCTTTACTATTTTTTACAATATTAGCCGCTTCGTCTACTGTTAAAACAGGGATTACACCTTTGCATCCGTTATTAATTGCAGTAACTATTACACTAGTAGCCCTAAGCATATCTATTACTACAACTGTTTTATTTTTTATTTTTTCCTTTTTTATATCATCAGCAGAAACTATTATATCTATCTTCATGTACCTTTTTCCTCCTTTAATACTTTTTTCTTACTTCTTACTTCTTACTATTATAATTATACACAATCATATTGGTTATATGTTGTTTTAAAATATATTTTATACTTTTCTGGCAAAAATTAATATAATAAATACCCAACAATACTTTCAAATAAGTTATCATATGCCTATCTCCACTAATTCTAATTATTTAAACTACGCAGGCAGTTGGGTAACTAAAAATAATTTAGTGCAAGACTTTAAATATGGTATTGTAGTAAATATAAGTGTAGACAAATATGGAAATATAAAAGGTACCGTTAAATTTTTATTTAATTAATAATAAAAATAATGTTTTATATAAGTTTCCTGATTTTTACGGAAATGCAAAAGGTATGTTTACTGATATCGAAGCAGTTTCCTTTTCAGATGTAAACAAAGATGGTTTAAAGGATATAATTGTTATAGCAAACTATTCTATCAATGGAAAATCAACTACAATCTGCAGTATATATTTTCAAAATGGTAAAAAATTTATAAACAATAAAAACTTTGATAATAAAATAAATAATTCATCAAATAATAAGAGTGTAGCTACGATACTAAAATATGCTAAAGAAAATTTGATTAAATAAATTCTTTCCCTTGATATAAATCCAATTCCTTTAATTTATTATCTATTGCATTTAACACTTCCCACTTTTTTAAACTCCACATAGGGCCTATTAAAAGGTCCCTTGGTGCGTCCCCCGTTAATCTATGGATAACCATATCAGGTGGAAGCAGCGTAATAGATTCACAAATTATATCTATGTACTCATTTTGCTCCAAAAACTTAAGTTTTCCTCCTTCGTAAAGCTGAACCATAGGTGTATTTTCCATAAGATGAAGCAAATGCATTTTTATTCCTTTTATATTTTTATGCGCCACATAATCTATTGTTTTAATCATATCAGACCTGCTTTCTCCCGGAAGGCCAAAAATGGTATGCACCACTACATCAATATTTCTTTTATTAAGTTCCTTAAGGGCCTCTTCAAATCTCAATAAGTCATATCCTCTATTTATAACTTTTGCACTTTCATCATTACATGTCTGGAGACCTAGTTCTATCCAGGTGTACACTCTATGAGAATATTCCTCCACAAGGTCTAATACATCTCCATCTAAACAATCAGGTCTAGTAGCTATAGCAAGTGCCACTATGCCCTCTTGTGATACCGCTTCCTCATATTTTTCTCTTAATACATCTACAGCTCCATATGTATTTGTATAAGCCTGAAAATAAGCAATGTATTTATGTGATTTCCATTTTTTACTCATCATCATTTTTATATCTTCAAATTGCTTTGATATTGAAAATATTCTATTTCCAGCAAAATCTCCTGAACCTCTTTCGCTACAAAATAAACATCCGGAACTATTAATAGTTCCATCTCTATTAGGACAAGAAAATCCACCATCTAAAGCAATTTTAAAAACCTTACCACCAAATTTTTCTCTTAAGAAATAATTTAAACTATGATATCTTTTGTCACTCCATATTTTCAAAGCAGATCTCTTCCTTTCTTCATTTAAGGACCATTCAAATAAATAACTAGTCCATAGACTAGTTATTTATTTGTTGATATCAAATCTATGTTAATTATACCCTAAATTCCTTAGAGATTGCATTAATTATATTTTTTTCACTTTAAAACTATTTAAATCCAATTGCCATTTACCAATACTATTTGATTTGGAACCACTAACATTTGTTCTAGGCGCTACTTCATAATACATAGAATCCTCACCAAAAGAGGAGAATGATAATTGAAATTTTCCTATTGGATAGTCTTTTTCAAAATCAACAGGAATTAGTTCCCCGGTGTCTACATTATAAATCCTAATATATTTCCCCATATTTTCCTTAATGTATTGTACAACCAGAAACTTTTCATCTAAAGAGAATGTCATAAATTCCACTTTACAATTAATCAATAAATCTATCTGAACTAAATCCTTTCCAATTGGTTTTTCCTTAGCTATTTCTTCTGACCCTCCTCCTTGTGAAGGTTGCCCCTGCGAATTTCCAGTATTACCTTGAACTGCTAGAGATTCATCAATGTTAACAATACCAATAAAGGAATTTTTATTATAGGTACTAACTGCAAGTTTATCTCCTTCATAATTGAAATTTATGGAACTGAATTTTTTTATCGGTACCATTATTTTGTACAACCTCGCTACATCATCTTTTGAATATGAATATTTAGGAATTCCTGATTCATCAATAATCAAATTGGTTTTTACATCTTTTTTATCTCTAAGTCTAATACCTATACTTTGTGCAAAAGCTTCTTTTTGTGGTGAACTAATAATTTCGTTTACTTTATATTGCTTCCCTTCTTTAATAACTTTAATAGAGTATTCATCCAAACAAGCTAGTGAACTAACTAAAGAGGTTCTTGCAACTCTAACCTTAAAAACTCCACTTTCACCAATTTCAATACTTTCTATAATTTTAAAACCCTTTATCTTGATATCGTTAAAGGGCATATTCGAAGTTTTCTTAGATAGCTCTTTAGTATATAATTTTTTACTTTTTTCATAATCCTCCTTCATTATATAACTCATATAACTGTCAACTACATTCGCCGCATCTTTTAGTTCAAACCCATTAACTTTCGAATTTTTTTCTTTCTTTATACACGCTGAGAAAGATAATATACAAAATACTATTAATAAACAACTTAGAATCTTTTTCAATATTTTCACTCCTTTTAATTTAATTTTATTTTGATTTAAGTAGGAATTTATAATTACTTTTATACTTACAATATATAAATGCGAATTGATTATTTAATTATAGTTTCCCTCTAAATAAATTTTTAATTTATAAAATCATTATTTATTATTAAAATTATTATTTATTATTATTAATTATTAAGTAACAAACATATATTTATAAATACAATCATCTTATTTAAGTATGCCTATTAATTTAATAATTATATGGAGGAGATATTTTGAAAAAAACAATAGGTTCAATATTTCAAATCGCAGCTGTTTTTATTGGTACCATAGTAGGTGCAGGACTTGCCTCCGGCCAGGAGATAACTCAATTTTTTAGTACTTATGGATATGTAAGTTTCTTTGGAATTCTTATATGTTGTTTGATTTATATTTTAATAAGTTCAATTATAATTTCAATTAGCCTAAAACATAAATTGAGCTCCTATACTGAGCTAATAACTCTTGTAAGCCCCGGTTTTTTTGGTGTAATCACAGATATTTTCACAAGTTTTTTCTTAGTTAGTGGCGCTGCAGTAATTTTAGCAGGAAGCGGTGCACTTCTTCATCAATATTTTGGTGTTTCAAAATGGGTAGGCATTTCCCTTATGTCTATAATTTCTTTATATACTGTACTTAAGGATACCAAAGGATTAATAACTATAAATTCTTTTATAGTTCCGACTCTTATTACAATTATTATAACTATATTCGTCTTATATTTAATATTTTATAAAGATATGGTAAGTGCTTCCTATATAAAACAGATACCCTCTTATAAAAACAATATAATGCCTGCTCAATGGTTTTTTTCCGCTTTACTCTATGCTGGTTTTAATATGCTATGTTGTAGCGGCGTGCTAGTTCCACTAAGTCATGAAATTAAATCTAAACGAATTCTTATTCCTGCAGTTATAATAGGTGCTTTAGGCCTAACTATATTATGTTGTTTAATAAATATAATGCTTTTATTAAACATACCTCAAATTTTCAAGTACGAAATCCCCCTCTTGTACATAACAAACCGTTTTGGTATGTTAATGCAGATTCTTCTACTTTGTGTGATTTGGTGTGAAATGTTTTCAACTGAAGTTTCTAATATTTATAGTGTAGGGAAAACCCTTGAGAAAAAATTTAATATTTCTTATAAAAAAGCTGTGTTAATAATACTTATTATTGCTTTGCCTATTTCTCAAATTGGCTTCAAAACTCTAATTAAGATTCTTTATCCTGGTTTCGGTGCTATAAGCTTTATTTTTTTAATTCAATGTATTATATTTTATAGAAAAACCACTAAAAAACAGAATTGACATTATATATAATGGACTGTACAATGCTTATATATTGTAATGAGTGAGATTACAAATCAAGGAGCTAAAGATGGTTAATGATTTATTTAAGATAAAAAATTCCTGTGCTTTAAAATTGCTAGAGAAATGCAAATTGTGTCCTAGGAAATGTTTAGTTAATAGATTAGAAGGCGAACTAGGTTTTTGCACCGCTTCTATGGATGTTAAAATAGCTAAAGTCTCCTTGCACCACTGGGAAGAGCCTTGTATTTCAGGTTCCTCGGGCTCTGGAACTGTGTTTTTTTCCAATTGTAATTTAAAATGTGTGTTTTGTCAGAATCATAAAATAAGTCATGAGGGCATTGGAAAAACAGTTTCTATAAATAGGCTTAGTGAAATATTTTTAGAGGAACAACTAAGAGGTGCCCTTAACATTAATTTAGTTACGCCTACGCATTATGTGCCTCAGATAATAGAGGCTTTAAAACTTGCTAAAAGTAATGGTCTTAGTATTCCTATTCTCTATAACTCTAATGGATATGAAAATATAGATACCATTAAATCCTTAAAGGGATTTATTGATGTTTATTTGCCAGACTTAAAATATTATAGTGATAAATATGCTCTAAAATATTCAAAGGCTCCTAATTATTTTAATACTGCAAGCGATGCTATTACCGAAATGGTTTCACAAGTAGGGAAAGCGAAATTTGATAATGATGGGATAATTCAAAGCGGAGTGATAATTAGACACCTAATGCTACCTGGATTACTATTTGACTCTAAAAAAGTAATAGATTTTATATATGCTACCTTTAATAATGATGTGTATATTAGCCTAATGAATCAATACATCCCTATGCAGGATGTTTTTAATTACCCCGAAATAAACAAGACTTTGAATCCTCTTCATTATGATGCTCTAATTAAGTACTGCTTAAACCTAGGCATCACTAATTGCTTTATTCAAGAAAGTGGAACTTCATCGGAGGCTTTCGTACCTGATTTCGATTTAAGCGGAGTATAAAGCTTATAATAATAGAATTGAAAAATAGCAGTAATTGCTACAGTTGAAGTAGCAATCACTTTGATTTAAACAATATGAAAGCATATATTTCAAGTAATATTTTATATGCTAATCACATCAAATAGTTAACTTATATTGATTTTACTTTCAACTTTATCAATATAAGTAAGTGATCTTTTTACATCCGCATTAAATGTAGTACTATTCACCATCTTTATTATTTTTTCAGTAAATACTTCCATATCAAAAGGTTTTACAACATAATAATCTGCTCCTAGTAATTTGGCCCTTTGGATTATTTTATCTTGACCAACTGCTGATAAAACTATTATACAAGGCTTTGGGTTTAAATCCATTGCCTTTAGCCTCTCTAGAACGCCCAACCCATCAAGATTGGGCATAATTATATCTAGTACTACTAAATCAGGTTTCTTTTCTTCAATTAATTTTAATGCTTTTACCCCATCCTCTGCTATACCAGTAACAACTATATCCTCTTGCATTAATAAATAATCATTAAGAATATCACAAAAATCTTTGTTGTTATCAGCAATGATCATGTTTATTTTTGGCTTATCCATTGTTGTACCTCCCTTAATTATATTTACTAATATACGTTCCTATATTTGATATTTTCAATAATTCATTCTCATTACATACTCCCCATAATTTACTAATAATGTAATCGTTTTAAGTTCCTATGCCTTTATAATACCACAAATTTACTATTATGTAATGTTTATTATCGTTAGTTAATAGATACTATATAACATCTATTAACTAACAATTTTAATACTTGTTTAACAACTTGAATTTCACAACCATACAATTAAATTTTTCTGCTAGTATATATCTTAACTTTGAAAATCCTTTATTATTTCTAACAGTGATATAAAAGACCTGCTTACTGAATAATAACATTTAATTATTCAAAAATATTATAATTCCGGGGTGTATTTTGGTAACAATGTAATTATAATAAAATTGGATTGATTGGGTGATTTGCAATGAGAGTAGGGGGTTATTTCCTTTACCCATAACATAAATTATGTCGCAATTCCTTTTGGTAGAGAGTCTATTACAATAATTGTCATTGCCGTGTTCTTCCTATTGGTACCATAAAACAACCTGATAATGAAGTAAATACCATTAAACTTCCCAAAGTTGTTTTACCATCTATCACCATTGTTGCGCCTAAAAATATAAGCACCAAATTTCTTATAGTTGATATAGATAAGGATATTCATCCCTGTATGTTAGATAGTACTCCCGTTTCAAACCCAATTCTTAGATTTCTTACATACTCTATTTCTAGCTTTTCTAAAGTCTTTAATTCAGCCGGAACGACGAACAAACCACTAAGATATATTTAACTATACTTCAGTGGCGTTACCCTGGCTAACACCAAGTTTTATGATTTTTATTCTTTAAGACTTCCAATCTTTCTACCTAATACTTCTAATAAATCCGCATATAGTATTCCACCTTCGCCTAGTCAACACTCATTTTCCAAACATTAAAGTTTTTATCTTCATTGAATACTACAAATGCTGAACATATAACTAAGAAATATGGGAGAATAGCGGCTATTACCCACCAATTCGTTATTCCCACATTAAGTTTTGCGCAGGTATATATTAAGTAACTAAAATAACATAATAAATTAAATATAATTAAGGCTCTAATACTTTTTTGCATTTACCTTTCTTCTCCCTCTTCCATTTTATATCCTGATGCCAATCTTATCTTTTATCCAATTTTTTATTTCATTTGAATTACTAAAATCATTCTTTACTGTATATACTTTTCCATTGTTTAGAAATAATATTTCATCAGCTATTTCCTGTGCTATATCAATTTGATGTGTTGATACTACAATAGTATTGCCTTTATCTCTATAATCTCTAAGAAAATCCATTATTACCTCTGATGATATGAAATCTATAGCCGCAAATGGTTCATCCATGAGAATATATTGATATTGCATCAGAAATCCTATAACTAATACTAACTTTTGTCTAGTACCTAATGAATATGTGGAAATTAATTCATTAACCCTGTCTTTAATTTGTAATTTTCCTAATAGTTCATTAAATACTTCTTGTTTTAGTTTTTTTCTCTTTAAATTAAAAATTAATTTGATAAATTCAATTCCGGTTAAATTATTATAAAAACTCATTTTATCTTGTATATATAAAATCTTTTCATTTATTACTTTTTCATCTAAAGTTATATTACTCTTTAAAAACCCTGTAAGACAATTAAATAGAGTCGTTTTTCCAGATCCATTTATTCCCATAAGGCAATATATTTTAGCTTTTTCTAGTTTAAAAGTAACCTGTTCTAACACATTAACGATACCATCATAAGAATATGTTAACTGATTAATCTCTATCATACTATATCCTCAACCCCTTCACTTCTTGCATTATTAACAGTTAAATGAAACATATACATAATTGCAGTTATTAATATTAAAACTAATTGACCTTGCAAATACTGTACTTTATCATCATATCTATACACCGATACAAATAAAATAATAGTGACTAATATTCCAACTAAATTAGATACACTTATTACTTCACCTTCACTATTCAATCCGTTTATTGACTTAACACGCCAAAGCTCCATTGTCTTTTTTATAAATATAAGTTGAATCATTGACAATAAGTAAATTAAGGCTAAATAATTATTGAAATTAATTAGGCTAGCTAATATTAGAATAGAAAAAATAAAATATATCTTAGGAAATATTATTGTTGATAAAATTCTTGTTTTAGCTTTAATAACATTAAACTTTGTAAATTTGATATTATATTTACCCAAAACCTCAAAGTCATTTTCAATATTAATATGCTTTTCAAAAGCAGCTTTACTTATAAACGTTGCTGCGATAAATTGTCCTACAATAATAACTGTTGTCAATTTTGAAATTAATATAGAACCTTCTACTGTATTTACTTTTTCTGAGAAGTTAAAGAAAAAAATAATAACAATATTAAATATATGATTTATAATAACAAACAAAATTGAGTATCCACTTTTTCTAAACATTTCCTTTATATCCTTATTAAAAATTTCTTTTTCTAATGTTGACAGAGAAATAGAATGTACGCTTTGATACACCCTTTGTATTTTATTTAAAGCATTGCCCTTATATTTAGTAATAGTAACCTGCCTATTAAAAATGAGCATTCTTGCCCTTAGATTAAAGTAATCTTTTGAATATTTAAAAATAACAAAGGATAATATCACTATTAATATAAACATAAAGAGTACAAATGCATTAAGTTCTACAATTTTTCTTGTAGTTTTGACTTTTAATGAAGATTCAAAGCCACTTAAAATCCAAACAGGGGTGTTAGATGTTAACATAAATAAAATGAATATACTAATTGAAAATATTACGTTACTTGTTTTAACATATATTTCCTTTGTCGTATTTATAAAATATCTCCAATATATCGCAATTAGTACATTAATAATAATTGCAAAAATTATTTGTAATAAAGAACATATATAAAATATTGACTTTGAATTCGCAAAAAACATCCCCAAAAACAACATACTTGGTATAATTACAGGAAGATATGCCTTTGTAAATATCATAAATACTCTTAATATTATATAATCGCTAGCCTTATTAGGCAAAAACCTCAAAATTACTTCTCTTTCTAGCTTCATAAAAAATTTCTTTTGAATGTAAACGTGGACAATACAAATATAAAAAGAATTTATAATTACTAAATTAATTATTGTGTCTTTAATCTTAAAATTAATATCCTTCTCTATGTTACTAACTATAGATACAGTAATAATTACAGGCAAAATATAATTATACACAAATTTAACAATCTGCTTTATATTCAACTTATAATTTCCTTTATTAAACTCCAGTACACACCACCAATTAAACATAACTCCTCCTATTCTACTCTCCATTCCATACCCTAATTTTTTTTATGATTTTATCATAAAAAGATATTACTATAATTGGAAATCTGTTCAATCATTCTTTCTATTTCAGCTTTTTCAAAAATGTCAATCCCTTTTACTTCATCCTGATTAACTAAACTTAATCCACTCTGTCCAAATTCTAGAGCTTTTATAATATCTTTTTTAATATAAAGTTCATATGCCATTTGTATTCGAAAACTACCAGTACTTTTATCATTTAAAAGTACTGGTGAAATTTGTATATATATTTCTTTTGATTTATTGATATCTTTTTTAATATAACTATACGAATATAAAATTTCGCACATTACATCTATCCTTGCATCCTTAGTATATTTATCAATATTTTCTTCAATTATATCCATACATGCTTCGGCTTTATTTATATCTTTATTATCTAGGTAATGATAAAAGTAATATAAACTCATAAAGTCGTGAAATTTTTTATAACTAGGTATTTTTCGATTACCAAGTATTTTTAAATTTATATTTCTAGGTCTAATACCACAAAAAAGTTGCAATGATATTACCATTTCCATTAAATCAATATCATTGGAATCTGAAGGGCTTATTAAAGTCAACATATTTGAGCCATCTGATTTCATTCCACTAATTTTACTTGGCATTGTATTTCTAATTAAATTGAATTCACTGACAATTAATAAAAAACAAAAAAATATTTTAATGAAAACATTACTCATATTAGGTACTCTATAAATTATCAAAAATAAATATGCAATTATAAATATAAAATTTAAACCTATGCCTCCGAGATAATATATTAATAAAGATATCAATAATTTTTCAAAAGTCTTTGGATACATAATACATGAACCAGCTAGTCCATGATTGTCAGTAATTTGGAGAGTGATTTTTTTATTTTTATTTTTTATTATAAATGGGAAAATGGTAAATGAATAAAATTTAAATTTCACTAAATTCCCGGCTATAAAATGACCTAATTCATGAATTATTATATCAATATACTCACAACTTATTAGTAAAACTAATAATATTACTATATTGCATTTAGGCATACTTTCAATATTAATAGATATGTTTTTAATATTATAAAACGCTATGAATATTATTAATATATTTATACCTGCAAAAACTGTACTCAAAATTATTAATGATTTTTTATTTATTGTATTATTCATAATATTAAAATCACCCTCTGCCAACTTTATTCTTAAATATAATCTAGACTTCTGAATTTTATATGTAACATTATGTAATCTACATGAAAATTACTTCTCTTTTTTCTCGAAAATTTGACTAACAAAGAATACACCTATCGAAACACCAATTGCAACAGAAACACTTCTTACTAAATCTATATCTGATGGTCTGAAAAAGTAGTCATACATCAAATTTGCAAAAGTAAGTAATGCAAAATACTCCAAGCAACCAATCACTCTTTTTTTTGTGACTTTCATACAAATCATCTCCTTCTAATTAATTTATTTTTTTGAATAAATAATTAAAAAATATACTTTTTATAGCTTTATTGTTAACCAACCATTTCCTGGTTTACAATCGTGATTATCTAAGTACCTTGCAACAGTTCCTCCCATTGCAAAATTCGGTAAAATAGTGGGCAACTTCTGTTTGCTAATACTTGTATTAAGCCTAATTTCTATTTTATAATACTTAAAAAGAACATCCCAAATATAATTATAGAAATACCATAAAATACTTTAGCCTCTGTCCTTTTCTCTTTTGCAGCAAAATTAATACCAATAATAATTTGCAGAATGCCAGCAATAAAAATCATAATAATATTTGATAATCTTCCGTTAATAACATCTATGAATCCAAGTAATCCAGTAATAAATATTCCTAGTCCACATATAATTCCTAACACTAATAATAAGTCATCTATTAATACTTTCATTTTAATCAGCTCCCTAACATCAGTTTTTTCAGTGTTTATATGTAATAAAAAGTCGTAGGTTATTTCACTACGACTTTTTATTAATACTCTGAGGACACTTTTTCAGTGGCCTCCTCTAATCCAAGTTATACTTTTTTCGTTATAATTAATCTAATAATGAAAGTAATTAAAAATATTGTTTGATTTCATATTGTAGCATATCGCACCATATAGCTATCTATATTTCTATATATTTTGTTAGGCGTTTGAAATGGTAAACAAATGTGATTAGGATACCACCAATTACATATATAAAGCTTTATAAATATTATTATGCATTAACTAACAATTATTGTATATATAAATACCATGAGACGCTAATTTTCAACCGTAAGTAAGCGCTTTTCTGTGATGTTTACTTCCAATTGAATGTTCTTCTGTATCAGCGGTGGCATATATGAATACTAAAATAAGACTTATTATATACATAATTACTACAACATTTTTATTTAACAATAAATTTAAACTAGTGTTTGCATGTACACCACATGAAAAAAATCGAAGTATACCAAAATTTATAAAAGCGACTAATGTATATATAAATAGCTTGAAAAAATATGCAATTAGAAATAAAATAATCATTTTAAAAGTATTCATTATTATTAATTATAATTTCTTGACTGAAAGTAGAATTTTCAATTTTAGTATTTAATAGTACGTTGGTATATTTATTATCAATAATATTTTTAACAAATTTCAAACCTAGACCCCTGCCAATACCTTTAGTTGAAAAATCTTTTTCATATATTTTGTGAATAGGCGGAGTATCTTCACTACAAGAATTGTTTATAATAAGGGTAATACTTAACTCAGTTTTAAGTATTAAAAAATCAATAACTTTATTATCACATAATTCCGCAGCTTCAATTGCATTATCCATCAAAATTCCTGTAATTCTACATAAATCAATTGAATTTATTGATAATTGTTCAATATCTTCAGTAATTCCAATGTTAACTTTAATACCTTTTGATTGAGCATTTATAATTTTAGAAGATATAAATCCTTTAAAAGGATTTAGTTTTATATGTTTAAGCAACATAAAACATATATCTTTTTCTAAGATTTTTTTGCTCTCAGGCAATAACTCAAATTTATAGAATTTTTTTAATCCTTCAATGTCATCTGACTTAAGGTATTGATTCATAATTTGAAGTATATTAATATAGTCATGTTTAAAGCATCTTAAGTCATTAGAAACATATTCTAACATATCTGTGTACTCTTTTAGTTTAGTTAATTCGATGTCTCTATATTTTTGTTCTAAATTTTTTTTCATATTTTCATTACTTGCTTTTGTAAGTAAAATTGTTAAAATTAAGAAACTCACTATAATAAATAAATTTAGTACAATCATTAGTTTATTAGATGGTTCATGTGAGTTTTTCCAAATAATCGAATAAAAAAATATAGAAATTATTGGTAATAATAAGCAATAATTTAAAACTAAAGTGTCTTTTGATTTAAATTTTAATACATCACTAAAATAGATTCTTTTAAAAAATATCCTTATACCTTTACTTATAACATAACAAATCAAAAAAATAATTAAACACATTATTAATTGGATTTTAAAGTTATTCATGATTTCAAAATACTTTAATTTTAAAATAAAAACTAAAATAGCGCCTGTAATTCCATCCCCTAACGCAAAAATTAATTGTGTAAAAATAGAAACTGCTAAACAATAATATATTTTTTTAAAGATATTATATAAATATATTATCATTACAATAGTAGAAATAGGAACCAGTAAATAATTTTGTTTATTTACACATAATAAAAAACTGATTGTAAAAAGAATACATTCAAAGATTAAAACCTTTTTAATAGATATTTTAATAATACTAATATTGTAAATTATATTACTTATATTTGCTGTCAAAATAAAAATATATAGTATAGTTAAAATTAAACTAGGCATTTTTTTATCAATCCTTTTAAATACATTGTAGAAACAAAACAAGTTTCATTATTTACAAATTGGATAATACGATTTTTTTTATCAATTGAAATTATTGTAGCTATGTTTACCAAATAAGATCTATGGGTTTTATAAAAACATGAATTTAATTGAATTTCTAACTCTTTTAATCTTCCATAAAACTCAAATTGTCCATTAATTGTATGAAGCCTCAATTTATGACCTATGTTTGTTGTTTCAAAAAATAATATGTCACATAGATAGAATTTATTTATTCTACTTCCAAAATTTATTGTTATAGTAGCTTTTTCTTCAGTGTTATTCTTATAATAATCATTGAATGCTTCTAAAATACACTCATTAACTTTATTCTTAATATTTTTCAAGTCACTTTTTATAATATAATCTAATGCTTGTACTTTATATTCAAAAGTTAAAAGAGACATCTCTGAATGTGATGTAATAAAAACAATATATCCTTTCGAATCATATTTTCTTAGAATCTTAGCAAGTTCTATTCCTGATATTTGATCTTTTAAATCCACATCTAAAAAATAAATAAAAGTTTTCTTTCTATTGCTTTTAACATAATCAATAACTTCTTTATAGTCTTTTGTGCATATATCAATCTCTAAATTAATTTTTAAATTTATTAATTCAGTTTTTATTATATCTTCAATTTGTTTTTTTTGGATTTCATTATCTTCGCAAACTATAATACTAAGCATTTCCCCACCCCTAATTATATTTATATTTATAATTACACATTATAACATAATAATGTAAATTATATATATTAATTGAACATGTGTGAATAGCATCCAGTTTGTGCATGCTAAGAATTCATGCTGCGTAAACTCCAAATTTATACACCTCTAGTAAACCGTTAGTTTTGCATAGTCTTTAATACACCTACAAAAGGTCCCCATGAATTCTAACCATGGAGACCTTTTGTATATTGTCATTCTATGTGCTAATCAATTTGCACTTATAGCTGTATGAGATTTTTCTTCTGGAATGTCTTTAAATTTTAGGTTTTTAAAACAAAAGTATAATATATAAGCAAATATTATGCCGGAAATCACATCTGCAAAATAATGTTGCTTTATAAACACAGTAGATATACTTATGGAGAGAGCCATAACAACACAGACTACTTTAGTCCATATGCAAACCTTCTTCGATTCGCAGGTATACAAAGCAATTAAAACAGAATCTAAAACATGAATACTTGGAAAACAGTTATAGGGATTATCCACCTCATATAAACTTAAAATCAAATTGCTAAAGACATCAGTTCCTGATACCAAAGGTCTTGGAACATATGTTGGATAAAAGTAATATATTATATAACATGTAATCATTCCTATATTTAAAGTTATAAGTAACTTTAAATATCTTTCTCTATCTAATATACATAAAATAGCAGAAAAAATAGTTATAAATATATACCAAGATATATAAGGTAATATAAAAAATTTATTAAAAGGTATTAGCTTGTCTACAAATATGAATACAGAGTTCATATCCCCTCTATAATGATTTAACAACGGATATGACATACTTATTAACGGTATGCTTAGTCCCAGTAATCCTCTTTTAATAATATCCTTCTTTTCTTTCGTAATTACATTCTTTTGCAATAGTTCCATTTGTTTTCTCCCTACAACCTTAATAAAAGCTAAATCTTGTATTTTTTTAAATCTTCTTTAAATGAGCTTGTTATCTTTTTAAATTCAAATATACTGTCAATTAGCTTCTTTATTTCATTTGTATAACTTCCAACACTTGCACTTACCTCTTCTGAGGCTGCAGAATTCTCCTCGGCAATTGCAGCTAAAGACTCTATTGTTTCATATATATTTGCAATAGATTCTGCCTCTTTGTCTAAATCATTTATAGTACTTATCATTGCAGTTGAAACCGTTCTAACGGACATTGTAGCCTCGTAACTTATGTCCCTTACTTCTTCTAGTCCCTTAGTCTCATTTTGCAAAATATCAAACTGATCACCAATTTTATTGACAAGTGTATTTATCTCTTTAACAAATTCTATTAAATTAGTATTAATTTCTTCCACAGCACTTTTTGACTGTTCTGCAAGTTTACGGACCTCATCTGCAACTACAGCAAACCCTTTCCCCTGCTCACCTGCACGAGCAGCTTCTATTGATGCATTAAGGGCAAGTAAATTTGTCTGCTCTGAAATTTGAGAAACAATTGATACTATACTAGTTATGTCTCTAGCCTTTGTTTCTAGTCTAACACCATTATCCTTAACCTCTTGAAATTTCTCGAGTGTTCCAAGTATATTTTTACTTGTACTATCAACACTTTCATAACTATGGTTGATTTTTTTAATAGCTTCTTCTAATTCATCTTTATTATCATTTTCATTTTTAACAATATCCTTAAGTGACCTAATATTATCATTTAAAATTAGAACAGCATTTTCTGTATTCTCTGCTTGACTTACAGAACTGCTCGCCATCTGCTCAACCACTCCTGATATATCCTCAGACGTATTATTCATACTGAGTGAGATTATGTTTATGTTTTCGGCAAATGTATCCATCTCATCAGTTACGCCTTTAAAATCAACGAAATCTGCTCTAAATCCTTTTTTATATTCCTTAAGTTTTTTATATAATTCCTCGTATTCATCACCAGTAACTATATCTCCGTCTTCAACATAATTATTGCTATTGATTTGGTCTATAGTTTGTGAAATTAGATTTTTGGGTCTTCCCATTACGTACGACGCTATTATTGAAGCTACTCCCGATAGCACGGCAACTCCTAATATTTTTGAAGTGTTGCTTATCTCGATTATTGGAATAGCTCCGAGTAAAGCTATTATAAAGGTAACTAAACCTACTTTTACATGTATACTCTTAATAAATCCCAAAGATAACATTTTATTTATTTTATAGGTTTTTTTATAATAAATATCTTTTTCAAAAGTAAGTTTAAGTTTTAGGCTATCTGCTGTTTTCTCTAATTGCTCAATTTCTATTTTTTCATTAAAATACTCACAAGTACCATCTAAAAGTCCTAGAAAATAATCAAACATTGCTCTCTTAGAATTATAAGTAAAAATAGCCTCTCGACTAGAAATAGGATTTATACCTACTAGTGGTGGTTTAGCTCCATCAAACTTTTTTGTCATTACTACATGTATATCAAATAGTGACTTTAAAAATGAATATACATTTTCAGTCTGAAAAAACGCAGGAAAATCTCTATGAAAAGCAGTTACATTATCTTTTCCTATGGTTCTCCACAATTTTTCAATAGGTATGTTTTGTTTTTTTGCTATGTCAACAATTACATTTTTAACTTGTCCATCATCTACATTCTCCACAGGAGAAAATATTTTGCGAGAATTCCACCCCACAGATTTCATCGCATCGTTAACTACACTATCGCTATAAAGCTTTCTACAAGTTTTCATCCAAGTAGCCACTACTGTTCCTTTCATAATATTAGTTCCCTCCCCTTCTTATTTATTATTTTCTCATTATCCAAATTGCTAAGTAAGTTTTCTATTTAATTATTCACTAGAACCACTTATTTACCGTATAATATATATTATAAAGTATCTATTATACATTATAAGCCATATATTATATATTATAAAGTATCAATGGTGTTTTATTAATATTATTAATTGTTAATATTCAAATTTTTATAATTAGTAATAAATTTTACATTTTTATTATGAGTTTATATCAAAATGCAGAAAAAAAAACAGCACCCTTAAAATAAATCGAGGATGTGCTTTTCTTTATCAGCCGCATTACCACTGGCATAATATGATTATAACTTAAATTCTACTCTATCAAGTTTCGCAATTACTTTTATGTCATTATGTTGAACTGTATCAGTTCTTAACGAAACCCTATTACTTATTAACAATATCTTATTACTATCTAATTTTTTTATTTGTCTTAATACCCTTTCTCCATTATAATCCACAAGCACAATAGCATTGTTTTCTATTTCATGTGTCAAATGTGCAAAAGCAATATCACCAGTACAAATTCTAAACCCAAGCATATCGTCATTCTCTATTTCTAAAAACAATACTTTATCTTGAGCATATCCTTCTACTTTATTTGATATTATTGGCAATTGTTTTATTCCTATAGTCTTAACTAAATCATACTTATAAATAGCAACATCTTTTAAAACTGAACTAAATGCATCATTCCAAACTTCGTTTATTTTTTCTTTACTAGGTCTTTGTAATGCAGGCTTTCTCTCTTCTACATATTCATCAGCTTGAAATGATACAGATGTATCTTCAATTTCCTCCCCTAAAATTTTAGATATTTTCTCTAAAAATTTTTCATTTATAACCTTTCTTCCCATTTCAACTTCATTTATAAAACTTTCAGAAACTCCAATTTTTTTACCTAATTTCTTCTGACTTATTTCCTTTGCTTCCCTTACTTGCTTAATCCTATCTCCCAATCTGCTCATAATTCTCCGCCTTTCCACTTGAATAATTATTTCTAAAATATAAATCTCCTGCTATTGCAGAAGATTTATATTTTGTGGTTATTCCCTTTTTCTATAAGCTTCTCTCTCATCAATTAGATGCTGCATGAGATAACTAACCGTCCAGTTTATAGATGTTGGTGTAACAGCCGCTAGTATAGTTTCGGTACTTTTAATTTGTCTTATACTATCAATTAGATCATATAGCTGCTTATCATTATAGCCATTAAATAAAAGCAATTTTTCATGGGGTAATTCAGTATTACTTTCTTTGCCTTCTATATTACTTAATATTTTTTTAATTGTGATGTTACCCATGTTTTTCTCAATTACTTTGCAAGGTAATATATTTTGCTTTGACAGTAAACTATTAAGTTTTTCTTCTTCTTTGCATGTTAGTCCATATGCAAGGATAAGTTTTTCATTAATAAGCTCCACACCAATTCCCCCTACAATTTAATACTTTTATAATTAGATATCTCTATCTTTTACATTTTTTCTGGCTCACTATACTCGATTCCTAAGGTATCAACGCTCATGCTTTTTATTTTTTGTTCTTTACATGGCTTATCTCTAAAATCTCTCTCAACCTTTGCTATCTCTAAAGCATATTCCATGCCCTCAGTTACTTTACCAAAAGATGCATAACTTCCATCTAAATGATGAGAATCAGCTACCATAATAAAAAATTGGCTTCCTGCTGAATTTAAATCATTAGATCTAGCCATTGATAAAACGCCGACTGAATGCAACAAATCATTTTTAAATTTATTAGAAGAAAACTCACCTTTTATTGAATAGTCTGGTCCACCAATACCTGTTCCCTCAGGGCAGCCACCTTGAATCATAAATCCTGGAATCACTCTATGAAAGATAATTCCATCATAAAATCCCTTGTTTATAAGGCTAATAAAATTATTTACTGTGTTAGGTGCAACCTCAGGGTACAATTCAGCCTTTATTACTTTCCCATCTTCCATATTAATTGTTACTATTGGATTCATATATTTATCTCTCCTTTTGTTATGTATTCATTATAAATTATATCACATATAATATCATTTACCATTTTTTATATATAACACACATCTAAAAAAATAACTAATTTACTTGTTAGTTATTTTTCAGATGCCATTCCTTGTGAAAAATCAGATAACCTGCTGTCCAACACTTATTTGTAAAATCATTTTTTTTTGGGGTTCCTCTAATTTAATATGGATATTTCCTCCGGGAAGTATTATTAAAAAATGCTCCTCTAGCATGTCTACCTCTCGATTTTTATCAATATTAATTATATCAATTTCTAAGTTACCCTCTGCCCCTTCTCCATCATATTCATATCCGATATTCAAACTACCAAAAGTAGTTATATTTTTTAGCTGTTTATCATCACTAGCTATGATTAAGTGTGCAATGTTTTTATTTTCTTCGGATTTGCATACCAGATGATTCATAACACATAAACAATTATTTTGCACTGGATTATTGATAATTATACAATTAATTTTTTTTGTTTCTTCAACTGTTATATTAAATACAATCTGTCCCAATTGCTCATCATTGTTCTTTTTCAATTGAAATACTCTCATTTCATCACCTTATTCCAGTTGTGTTTTGTATAATATATTTTATTCGCGCAGTCATGATATTGCTATAATTAATTTGAATTTATTTAATGATAAATCTAATAATTTCAAAAAACAGTCTAAAACTATTTAACTAGTTTCAGACTGTTTTTTGCATGTGTATAGTCGGTTTTTATATAAGATTTATAATTCATTTATAATTTTAATAATTTGTAGCTTAAATCTATTATACTTTTATCTAATAAAGAATTATGTATAGTTACAATACCCTTTGTTCTCTTTTCATTTAAAAGATTATTGATAATAAGCTGCCTTTTTAGTTGATTAACTGTACCTATACTTCCATCAATTATAATAGTTTTTTCTCCAACAATTTTAGCTAATTCATTCTTTATAAATGGATAATGAGTGCACCCAAGAACTATAGATGCTATTTCTATTTGCATAAATCCCTTGAGCTTTTCTCTTAAATATTTTTCAATTTGATGTCCTTCAATAATCCCATTTTCTATGAGTTCAACAAGCCCCGCACAGGGAAGCGATATTATATTCACTTCTTTATTATACTTCTCCATCAAATTACTAAACTTCTTCTCAGCTAAAGTCATGGGAGTCGCCATAATAATTATACTTTTACCACGACTTATTTCTACAGCAGGTTTTAGCGCTGGTTCTATTCCAATTATAGGTATGGACCTATATTTTTCTCTTAGCGAATCTATCGCGGCACTTGTAGCTGTATTACAAGCAATTACAACTACTTTTACTCCTTTATTTATTAAGAAATCTACCGCATTAAAAGTTAACTTTTTAACGTCATTTACATCTTTAATGCCATATGGAGCATTAATTGAGTCTCCGAAATACACAAAATCCTCATTAGGAAGTACTATTAAAGATTCCTTTAACACACTTATCCCACCAACTCCTGAGTCAAAAAATCCTATTGGTTTTTCTTTATTATTCATATAATCACCACCATGTTGAAATTAACAATCTTACGTATAGTTTATAATAAAAAATGTATATTACTATATCATCATTTTTTAGTAACAAAATCACATTTCATTAAATAATATATTATTAGGTCTATCCATTTAACTTAAATTATAACATAAAAGGAGGGAATGTTATGCCTTCACCACCTAATTTATATAAAATCAAAGATTCCATAAGCAATGGTTTGGAAATTATAACAAGCAAGTCTGAAGATTTCATTGAAATATCCAAACTTAAGTATAAAATTCATTCTGAAGAAAATAGTATGGAAGATATCTACAGAGATATAGGAAAAGAATTATATACAATATATAAAACTAATACTCACATTGACCACTCTTTATTAGATTATTGCAATGCTTTAAAGAAAATAGAAAGTCGCATAAAAAGCCTTGAAAAAGATCTTGAAAAAGTCAATAAAAAAAAATAAAAGCTATGAAATTATCATGATTCTTATAATACAAAGGTACCTATAGCTCAAACACTTTTTTTTCAAAGTGCCTATTCTATAAGTACCCTTTTATATTCTTCATTATTTCTTATCTTTTTATAAACTAATTCCCTTATCTTCACCATGTAATTTGTTTAGATGTTTAATTTCTACATATAAAAATATAGCTGTTATAATTGAAGCTAATGCATCTGAGCTGGGCCCTGACATCCATACACCATTTAGACCAAAAAATCTCGGCAGAATAAACAGTAATGGAATAAGGAGTATAACTTGTCTGCTTAAAGCTAGAAATATAGATATTCTAGCTTTACCTATAGCTTGAAAATAGTTTGAACTAACTATTTGAAACCCTATTACAGGGAGCATAAATAGATATATTCTCATTCCATGGATACCTATGGCTATCAGTTCTGGCTCCTTATTAAATATGCTTATAAGTTGTTTTGGAAATAACTCTACAATAATAAATCCGGTTGTAGTAACTACGGTAGCTCCTAGTATTGCTAGTTTTAGAGCACTCTTTACACGTGTAAACTGTTTTGCTCCATAATTATATCCAATAATTGGTTGGCTACCTTGATTTATTCCGAAAGTCGGCATTAACACAAGCATCACCAGACTCATAATAACTCCCATAGCTCCAAGGGCCAAATCTCCACCATATTTCACTAAACTTCTATTAGAAATAATAGTTACTGCACTTGCAGCGATTTGCATAGAAAATGGAGACATACCTATAGCAAAAATACTTTTCACAACCTTAGCATCTAATTTTAAATTTTTATAACGTATTTTTAATACACTATTACCTCCAAAAAAATAGTATAATACCCATATAGTATTTACTGCCTGAGATATAACAGTTGCTATAGCTGCACCTCTAGTTCCCATATGAAAAACAAAAATAAAAATCGGGTCCAAAATCGTATTAAGGACCCCACCGATTAGCATCGTAAACATAGCTACTCTTGGATTGCCCTCAGATCTTATAGTATTGTTGAGCCCAAACCCTATGTTTTGGAATACCGCACCTATAAGTATTATTGTTATGTACTCCTTAGCATATGGTAGCGTTTCTTTACTCGCTCCAAATTTTATTAACATTGGCTCTAACCACATAAGCCCTAAAGCGCTTACTATAAGTGAGATTATAACAATAAGTGTAAATGCATTCCCTAATATATGTTCTGCCTCTTCTTTAATTTCCTTTTAATTTGATTACAAATTTGCAACCCTTATCTATGCTTTTTGCTAAATATATATTTCCTCCATGTTTTTCAATTATTGCCTTTGATATTGCAAGTCCAAGTCCTGTACCACCAGTTTTGGAGTTTCTTATTGCATCTACGCGAACAAAAGGTTCAAAAATATTACCTTCAAAATCTTCTGGTATACCTACCCCATTGTCCTTGATAATGATTACAACCACGTCATTATCTAATAAAAGCTTTATACTAATAGTAACCCCTGGACTATTGTATTTAATACTATTTAATATAATGTTACTCAATGCTCTATCTAAGTTTTTTCTATCAAATAAAATCTCTACTTCATCTTCTGTAATATCAATTTCATATTGAACACCTTTCTTCTCCATCATTGGAACATAACCTGCAATAAGTTCTCTTAAAAAATCACCTATATCATGATTATCTATTTCTAATTTATATTCCGTACTTTCAATACGAGAAAATTCGAAGAGATCCTGAATTAAATCATTTGCCCGTTTACTATTATTATTGATAACCTTTAATAGCTTATTTTTTTCTTCTAGTACAATGTCTTCATTTTCTAATAAGAATTCCGAATAGCCCAATATACTTGTTAATGGGTTTTTTAAATCATGAGATATATCAAGAATCATTCTTTTTCTATTATCTTCAGCTTTTTTCTTTAGTAATTTTTCTTGCTGTATTTTTTCTGCCATTAAATTAAATGCATCCTTTAATTGACCTATTTCATTTAAAGAATCGATTTCAACCCTCGCTGAATATTCACCATTTTTGAAAGTATTAACCCCTTGTAAAAGTTTCTTTAAGGGTTTAACAAAAATCATTGAAGTAAGTTTAGAATAAAGTATCATTGTAGATAATAAAAATGCAAATATTATAAATGGAAATATTTTTAAAAAAGTAAGTCCTCGCTTTAAAGGTTTGCTAGCCTCCGCTAATTGCTCTTTATGTTTAATCCCCCAAGTATAGGCGTCAAATATACTGTTAGGCATAGCCGTAATTAAAATTAAATCCTTATTAGCAGCATATTTACTAGAATAAAAATAACCATCTTTTAAATTGTTAGTAATCATATCATTATAATACTTTTTGGGGTAAACAAATCCTACTCTATGTTTACTGCCATTTTCCATGACAACAACCAGGCTTTTATCAAGCACTTCAACATACCCCTTATGATTTATAAAGTTCGTTACATTTATATCCTTATAATTTTGCTTTATAATATACTCTGCCGTAGTATAATCTATTGGTGTATCCACATAATTAAAAGAAAAATAAAAAAATAAAGAGACCATAGTTAGCATAAATATTGCAACTAAAATTACTAAAAATATAATATAACTTTTAAATAGTTGAGTAGCCATCTTCTTACTTTTAAAGTATGTGGCTATTATTTTTAATTTACTTATATTAATCATGGTTCTTCTCCATTTTATATCCTATTCCTCTTATGGTTTTTAAATATTTAGGGTTTTTAGGATCTTGTTCAATTTTTTCTCTTATATGACTTATATGTACCATAATAGTATTTGAATCTCCATAATATGGGTTTTTCCAAACTATTTCATATAGTTGCTTTTTAGTATATACCTTTCCTGGATTCTCTAAAATAAACTCTAGTAAGCTATATTCCTTTGGGTTTAATGCTACCTCTATATTATTTTTATATATACCACAGCTCTCCTTATCTAGCATTAACTCTCCAATTATTACTCCAGTTTTATGAGTCTTGTTAGAATACTTATAATAACGCCTTAGCTGAGCGTTAACTCGTGCAATTATTTCAATGGGGCTAAAGGGTTTTAGTACATAGTCATCTGCACCTAGTCCAAGCCCAAGGATTTTATCTGACTCTTCCTCTCTTGCAGTTATAAAAATAACGGGTATTTCACTAGTTTCTCTAATCTTTTTAAGAACATTAAATCCATCAATTTTGGGAATCATAACATCAAGCAATGCAATGTCTATATCCTTATTTTCAAATATACTTAAAGCTTGCATACCATCTTCTGCTGTAAAAATTTTATATCCTTCTTTTGCTAAATGAATCTCTAGCAATTCCCTTATGTCCTGTTCATCTTCTACTATTAGAATATTCATTGTGCATCCCTCCCACCTTTATACATTGTAACCCCAAAGTACACTTTATCTCAAATAGAAACGAGAAAAATATAACTATCCAACATGTATGAATTATATTTTAACTACGAAAAAACCACCGAAATATATTTAACTATACTTAAGCGGCTTCCCTAATTAATTTAACATATATAGCATAATTTATAAATGCAAAATAAAAGATATTTATTGCAATACCCTCTTACTATCAAGTAGACGCGAAGTTTCATAGGACAATAAATCTAGCATAACTTGCTTTAATTTCATACTTTAAAATCCTTAGCATAATTGAAAAAAAACCCTACGAATAAAGATTAAGTACATTATTCACTTATACTGTATAGTATTTTCAAATTAATTCAATATTAAATGCACAAAATGCCTCTTTAATAACATAGAAATACAAAAATAGGATGGATTATAAATAAATCTCATAATCTCATTAACCTGTTTTACTTTTTCCTACCATCCCACTCCCCCTAAAAGGCTGCTTAAATACTATTTTAAAAACTGTATAATTATCTTCAAAAAACAGCTGAACCTCACTACCGTTCTTTTCAGCTATTTTTTTTATATTATAAAGTCCATATCCTCTATTTTCCCCTTTTTTAGTAGAAAACCCTCTCTCAAACATATTTTCTATTTTATCCGGTTTTACTGTTATTCCACTATTTCTAACCTCTATAATATTATTACTTCCTTCTGCACATATATTTAATACAACAACCTTGTCATTAGTACTATTCATAACCGCTTCAAAAGCATTATCCAGTAGATTATTTAGTATATCAGAAATTTCATAATCATTTAAACTATTTTCTAATGAATTATTTGTTACGTTAAATAAGAACTTTGTATTTACTCTATCCGCTTCACATAATTTATTGTATATTATAGCTTTGATTATAATATTATCTATGTATAGTATATCTTCTATATTATTATTTGAGTATTTCAATGACATAATGTAATTCTTTAATTCATGCTTAACTTCTTTTTCACTTGTTATTTCTACTATAGCATTTATGGTATTTAAATAATTTTTAAAATCATGCTGTTTAGATCTTATATCCTCTACTATTTCAATTAATATAGGATTGTACTTATTTTGCAACTCTGCAACCTTTTTATCTTCACTTATTTTAGCTATATAATAATATAAAAATATATTTAGTAGTAACATCATTAATACAATAAAAATATATACTAATAAATTATTCAATATTATGTTTTCATTATATTCCCATATTAATTTAGAAAATACAGCATATAACCCTAAATTAATTGCGAAATAGTATCCTATCTTAGACTCTAAATCAATAAACTGTCTTATGTTTTTACCAAAATTACATCTTAATATAACAATAACAAAAAACAATTCAAATAAAAGAAGAGTAATTCTCCATATGAATTTACCTGCATATGCCACTCCAATGAAAGATACAAAAGCAATAATACTTGCTTGCAATATCATATTTATACAACAAAATATAATAAATTCTAGTGTCGTCTTCATAAACAGTCTTCTATAAATAAATTTAATTGAAAATATTACACTTAAATAACTAATGAATACATTTAAGTACATATTTAAATTGCTCGTTATAATCATTACACATGTGCCTATGAATATTATTATTAAATTTTTGAACCAATTATTTTCATCTTTTAAAGAAAACCTTGACCATAATACCATAAAGACAGCTAATTCAATAAAATTAGCTGAAAATTGTTGTAATATCCCTAACATTTATTGCACTCCCTTCGAAATCTAGTATACTTTGCTTGTACACTAGATTCATTTTATTATTTAAGACGCAATTATACTCATTTTATCATAAATAATACGCTAAATTAGGGGAATGATGTAATCTTAGAAAATTAAAATATTTCAATTATAATTTTATTATACCATCTCTCGTAACAATACCTTTGATTAATGGCTTAGCTATGGTTTTTTCTTCTACTATTTCATATGCATCTAATACCATCTTTGTTGATGTTTTTTGTTTTTGATCACTACTTGCGTAAATAGTTGCAATAGCCTCTCCCTTCTTCACAAAATCTCCAATTTTCTTATGAAGAACAATTCCTACCGATAAATCAATTATACTTTCTTTAGTTTCACGACCTGCGCCTAATCCTAATGCTGCTATTCCTATATCGTCAGCCTTTATTGTTTTTACATATCCCGCCTGATTTGATATAATTGGCTCTACAAAAGACGGTAATGGAAATGTAGATGGATCATCTACATAATCTGGGTTACCACCTTGTGCAACTATTAGTTCTCTTAGTTTCGCGAGACCTTTTCCTGATTTTATAATATCCTTAAGTATTTCTCTTGCCTGCTCAGCATTCTTTGCTTTTTTACCTAGTACAAGCATATGTGCTCCAAGCGTTAAACAAAGCTCGGTAAGATCTTCAGGACCTTCACCTCT
>Ga0209540_10000732_pt1 | contig 27902 bp, 27 predicted proteins | sample BarGraIncu01121A_FD_184501 | JGI IMG/M metagenome (GOLD analysis project Ga0209540, IMG submission 184501) | Arctic peat soil microbial communities from Barrow, Alaska - Barrow Graham LP Incubations 011-21A (SPAdes) (version 2) | ecosystem: Environmental > Terrestrial > Soil > Wetlands > Peat... | reverse complement strand
CGCCTCTCGTTCCTGTCCGGCAACTTCGTCACGCTCACCAACCTGGCTGACGAGGACGTCGACCGCATCATCGGGCAGCGCCTCAGCCCGATGCACGTCTCGCTGCACGCGGTCGACCCCGATGTCCGCCGCAGCCTGATGTGCCCAACCAGCGACGACCGGGCCCTCGAGTTCATCGACAGGCTGCTCGCGGCGGGCATCGTGTTGCACGTCCAGATCGTGCTCGTCCCCGGCGTAAACGACGGCGATGTGCTCGAGCGCTCGCTGGAGTGGCTCTCCCGGCGCGAAGGCGTGGAGTCGGTGGGCGTGGTGCCCGTCGGGATGACGCGCTATCAGTCCCGGATCGCCTCAGGGTACGACACTCCGGGGTCCGCGGCCGTGGTCCTCGCACAGTTCGAGCCGTGGCGCGAGCGCAAGCGCACCGACCTCGCGTGGGTATACGCAGCCGACGAGTTCTACCTGGCTGCGGGCGAGCCGCTTCCTTCGTGGGACGACTATGACGACTTCCCGCAGTTCGAGAACGGCATCGGCATGGTGAGGGCATTCATCGACGAGACGGGGGAGGCCCTTGACGAGCTGCCTGAGGCGGCCGGCTCCGCGCCCGACGATTCACCCTGCGTCACGCTGGTCACGGGCACGTTGTTCGCGCCCGTGCTGCGCGCGCTGGCGGCCGCGCTTGCGCGCACGGGATGTCAGATAGAGGTGCTCCCGGTCCCGAACGACCTGCTCGGCGGGAACGTGAACGTGGCGGGTCTGCTCGGCGGCGGAGACATCGCCGCAGCGGTCGGGTCGCACCGCGATGAGGCGACTGTCTTCCTCGTCCCCGACGTCGCCGTGAACGACGACGCACTGTTCCTCGACGACCTGACGATCGCCGGCGTGGCCGCAGCGGCAGGAAGTGACGTTCGTCTGGTATCATGCGACGCCGCGGGTCTGGTCTCGGCACTCCTCGAACTGTCCACCGCCAAGAGCGGGTGATCCCTATGTCGCTTCCCATCGTCGCCGTCGTCGGCCGTCCGAACGTCGGCAAGTCGACTCTCGTCAACCGCCTCGTGCAGGGTTCGGACGCCATCGTCCACGCCATGCGCGGGGTCACGCGCGATCGCAGCTACCACCGCACCGACTGGAACGGCCGCGAGTTCATGCTCATCGACACCGGTGGCATCGAGCTGGTGACCGACGACGCGTTCGGTGAGTCGATCCGCAAGCAGGCGATCATGGCTGCCGAGGAGGCCGACGCGATCCTGTTCGTGGTCGACGGCCAGGCGGGCATCACGGCCGGCGACCAGGACGTCGCTCGCATCCTGCAGCGCAGCGACCGGCCCGTGTTCCTCGTGGTCAACAAGTCCGACAACCCGGGCAACGCCAACGACACCTTCGAGTTCTGGAACCTGGGCATCGGCGAGCCCTGGCCGATCTCGGCGCTCCACGGTCACGGCACCGGCGACTTGCTCGACGACCTGGTGAAGATCCTCCCGGAGAGCGAGACGGTCTCCGACGAGGGCGAGATCGGCATCGCCATCATCGGTCGCCCGAACGCCGGCAAGTCGTCGATCTTCAACGGCCTTATCGGCGTTGAGCGTTCGATCATCAGCCCCGTCGCCGGAACGACCCGTGACTCGATCGACACGGTCGTCGAGCGTGACGGCAAGCGCTACCGCCTCGTGGACACGGCGGGGCTTCGCCGGCAGTCGAAGATCGACGAGTCCGTCGAGTACTACAGCTTCGTGCGCGCGATGCGCGCCATCGACCGCGCGCAGGTGGCGCTGCTGGTCGTCGACGCGTCGATCGGCATCACCGACGGTGACCAGCGCGTCGCCCGGTTCGCCGAGGAGCGCGGCTGCGCGATCGTCGTGCTGCTCAACAAGTGGGACCTGCTCACCGACGACGACGCCCGGGGCGCCGTCGAGGACGACATCCCCCGCAAGCTCGGCTTCATCGACTACGCCCCGCTGCTGCGCACGTCGGCGATGACCGGCCGCGGCATCGCTAAGATCTTCGACATGATCGACGTCGTCTACGGCAACTTCATGCAGGACGTCACCACGTCCAAGCTCAACCGCTTCCTGAGCGACCTTCGCGAACACGGTCACACCATCTCGCGCAGCGGCGCGCAGCTCCGCGTCAAGTACGGCACCCAGACGCGCAACGGACCTCCGGGCTTCACCTTCTTCGCCAACCACCCCAAGCTGGTCGACGAGAACTTCAAGCGCTACCTCGAGAACCGTATGCGCGAGGCGTTCGACTTCACCGGAACGCCGGTGACGTTGAAGTTCCGGCAGAAGGACTGAGCCCCGTGTTCGAGATCGTCGTGCGGGTCGCCGTGGCCGTCGGCTTCGCCTACCTCATGGGCGGCATCCCGTTCGGGGTGATCGTGGGCCGGCGCCTCGGCGTCGACATCACGACCCTGGGCTCGGGCAACACCGGCGCCACCAACGTGTTCCGCTCGCTGGGCTGGCGTCCGGCGCTCGTCGTGGCGCTCCTCGACGTCGCCAAGGGGGCCGTTCCGGCGCTCGCCGCGCGCTTCCTGCTGGCGGACGCCGCGTGGGGCGTCGACGCGCGCGACCTGCTGACGATCTCGGTCGGCGCGGCTGCGATGGCCGGCCACATGTTCTCGCCCTACTTCAGGTTCCGTGGCGGCAAGGGCGTGGCCACGGCCGCCGGTGGGATCCTCGTGCTGATGCCGGAGGCGTTCTTCGTGCTCCTGGTCGTCTTCGTGCTCCTCATACTCATCACGCGGATCGTCTCCGTCTCCTCGATACTCACCGCGTTCGCGTTCCCGGTGGCCATCGCCCTTCTCTATCACGATCGTCCCGTGCTCTTCGGGTTCGCGATCGTCGCGGTCGCGCTGATCGTGTGGTCGCACCGGGCCAACATCGGCAGGCTGCTGCGCGGCGAGGAGCCGAGGATTACCATGGGACGGCCAACACAAGGTTCGGACAAGGAGCAATCGTGACGAAGGTCGCAGTCATCGGAGCCGGCTCGTGGGGCACTTCAGCGTCATGGCTTCTGGGCGGCAAGGGCCATGAGGTCTCCCTGTGGGCGCGTGAGCCCGAGATCGCCGAGGGCATCAACACGACCCACCACAACCCCATGTTCATGAGCGACATCACGCTCCCGGACGCCGTCGTCGCCTCGCACGACATCGAGCGGGTCCTCGATGGCGCGGAGGCGGTCGTCATGGTGACGCCGAGCGTCGGTGTGCGTGGCACCGCCGAGTCCATGAAGCCGTTCCTCGGCGAGAACGTGCCCGTCGTCATCCTGAGCAAGGGCGTCGAGAACGGCACGCTCATGCTGATGACCGAGGTCCTTGAGGACGTGCTCGGCAACCGCGAGCGCCTCGCCGGGCTGTCGGGCCCCAACCACGCTGAAGAGGTGGGGAAGGGAGTGCCGTCCGCGACGGTCGTCGCCAGCTACGACCCGGACGTCGCGCGCCTGTTCCAGGACATCTTCATGACCCGGTTCTTCCGCGTGTACACCAATCGTGACGTCATCGGCGTCGAACTGTGCGGCGCCAGCAAGAACGTCATCGCGGTCGCGGCCGGCATGTCGGACGGCCTCGGCTACGGGGACAACACGAAGGCCACGCTCATGACGCGCGGGTTGGCCGAGATGAGCCGCCTCGGGCACGCGATGGGCGCCAACCCGCTGACCTACATGGGTCTCGCCGGGGTCGGCGACCTGATCGCCACGTGCACCTCGAAGAACTCCCGCAACCGCGGCCTTGGCGAGTTCATCGGCCTCGGCGGCACCCTCGAGGGTTATCGCGCGCAGACCAATATGGTCGCCGAGGGCGCTTTCGCCTGCATCGCCGTCGAGGAGCTCGGCCTGCGTCTGGGCGTCGAACTTCCGATCACCCGCCAAGTGCGCGCCGTCCTCTACGAAGGTTGTCCGCTCGAGGTGGGGGAAGAGGCGTTGCTGGGCCGTGCCGCTCGCGACGAGCTCCACGGCCTCGGGCTGCTCGACGACTGACCTTCCGCGCACGCTCGCTTCAGAGGAGACGAACGTGGCCGACCGCATCCTGATGGCTCCGTCGATCCTCTCGGCCGACTTCACGCGTCTGGCGGAGGCTATCGAGTTCGTTGAGGGCGCGGGCGCCGACCTTGTCCACGTCGACGTGATGGACGGCCACTTCGTCCCGAACCTCACGATCGGGCCCCCGGTCGTCCGCGCGCTCAAGCGCGTCGCGACCCGCCCGCTCGACGTCCACCTGATGATCGACAACCCGGGCACCACCGTCGACTGGTACCTCGACGCGGGCGCCGACTGGGTCACCGTGCACGTCGAGACGTGCCCCTACCTGCAGAAGATGGTCCAGCGCATCCACGCGGCGGGCGCTCATGCGGGAATGGCGCTCAACCCCGCTACTCCCGCAACCGCTCTCGAGGAGGTCATCGCCGACCTCGACATGGTGCTGGTCATGAGCGTCAATCCCGGCTTCGGCGGTCAGTCGTTCATGAGCGAGGTCGTACCCAAGATCGCCGAGGTCGCGGCCATGATCGCCGCGAGCGGCTCTCACGCGGTGATCGAGGTGGACGGCGGCATCGACGAGCACACCGCGCCGATCGTGGCGGCAGCCGGGGCGCGCATCCTGGTGGCCGGCAACGCGATCTTCGGACGTGAGGACCGGGCCGCTGCCATGCAGGCGATCCGTGCGGCGGGCGAGCGGGCGATCGCCGGTGGCTGACCTGGGCAACTCGATTCGCGACATCACCTCGCGGTTCATCGGCCCCGAGGGGCTGGGCCGTTACAAGACCGTGCGCTCGGAGCGGCTCGCCGGGGTCTCCCGTCTGTCATGGCGGGAGTTCTGGCGGGATCTCGGGTTCCGGTTCCTGATCGCCGGCGCCATCGTCGCCGTCGTCGCTGTGACCATCGCGCTGATCAACCTCTTCCGCTGATGGCGAGCCATCCCGCTTCCTGCTAAGGTATCCACACGTTCTTCAGGGCGGGGTGAGATTCCCCACCGGCGGTGAAAGCCCGCGAACCCCTCGCGAGAGGGGCCGATCCGGTGAGACTCCGGGGCCGACGGTAGAGTCCGGATGGAAGAAGAAGGTTCCGTACGATGACGCGTCTTTTCGGCGACGCGTACGTGTCCGTCTCGGACCCGTACCTGCGTCGCGCCATCGAACTCGCAGAACTCGGCCGCGGCTGCACCGCGCCCAATCCAGTGGTGGGCTGCGTCCTCGTGCGTGACGGCTCGATCGTCGGCGAGGGTTGGCACGAACGCGCCGGAGGCCCGCACGCCGAGGCCGCCGCCCTCACCGCGGCGGGGACGTCCGCCCGTGGCGCCACCGCCTACGTCACGCTCGAGCCCTGCTCGCACACCGGCCGTACGGGCCCGTGCGCGGACGCGCTCGTGAGCGCGGGCGTCTCCCGTGTGGTCATCGGACTGCCCGACCCCAGCCCCGTTGCGTCCGGCGGCGCCGAGGTCCTGCGCCGCGCGGGCGTAGAGGTGGAGTTCGCCGCGGACCCCGCGCCCTTCGCGGCGCTCAACGAAGAGTGGTTGTGCCGCGTGGCGAGCGGCCGCCCGTTCGTGCGCGTGAAGGTCGCGCTCACGCTCGACGGCCGGCCCGCTCTCGCGCACGGCGTGCGCAGCGCCCTCACGGGCCAGAGCGCCCGGGACTTGACCATGCGCCTGCGCCGCGAGGCGGACGCGATCCTGGTCGGCGCCAGCACCGTGGCCGTCGACGACCCGGCGCTGACCGCGCGCGACGCCGACGGTTCGCTCGCCCCGCATCAACCGCGCCGCTACGTGCTCACACGCACGGAGCAGCCCTCGGCCGAGTCGCGCATGTTCCACGATGGCGCCGGGCCGGTGGGGGTCCTCGTCCCGGACTCGCTGCGGCTCGAGAGCGCACTGGGTGCGGCTGGAGCGCGTTGCGTGCCGTGGGACGCCTCAGCGGGGCTCCGGGAGGCCTTCCGCGCTCTTGGGGACGACGACGTGGTCTCCCTGCTGGTCGAACCCGGTCCGCGCCTGTTCAGCGCGCTGATCGCGTCATCGCTCATCGACGAGCTCATCGTGCTGCACGCCGGGGGCCTCGCGGGCGAGGAAGCACCCCCGCTCTATGTGGGAGAATCGCAGGACGACCCCTCGACTCTGCAGCGCGACTTCCGCGCGGTCGGGGCCGGCATCGTGGGGAGCGACGCCGTCACGGTCTGGCGCGCGCGCCGCGTGGTATCCGAGTAGGGAACGGTTCGGTCCGCACCAGTTCACCGAAGGAGTCGAGAGAACATGTTCACCGGGATCATCGAGAGCAAGGGGATCGTCGCTCGGACCGAGCGCGTCGGGGGCGGGATGCGCCTCGAGCTCTACGCGCCCGACTTCGGACGCGACATGACCATCGGCGACTCCGTGGCGGTCGACGGCGTGTGCCTCACCATCGTGAAGTTCCTGCGCGGGTCGTTCGTCGTGGACGTCAGCGACGAGACCATGCGCCGTTCGACCATCGTCGACCTGCGCCAGGGCTCCAACGTCAACCTCGAACGCGCGCTGCGCCTGTCGGACCGCCTTGGCGGGCACATCGTCAGCGGCCACGTCGACGCGGTCGGGACCATCTCGATGCGCCAGGCGGCCGGCAACTCGACCCTCTACCGCTTCACCGCTCCTCCCGAGGTCCGCGAGTTCCTCATCGAGAAGGGCTCCGTCGCCGTCGACGGCATCTCGCTCACCGTCGCGCGGTTGTTCGACGACGGCTTCGGCGTGGCGGTCCTGCCCCTGACCGACGAGGCGACCACCCTCGGCGGCAAGCCGATCGGCGCGAAGGTCAACTTGGAGACGGACATGTTCGCCAAGTACGTCCAGCGCTACGTCCGCACCTACATGGGCATGCCCGAGGCCGGGGACGCCAAGCCGGCCAAGCGCGGGTTGGGCGACATGCTCAAGGATCTCGGTGAGGGCCGGTGACCCCTGTGGACCCCATGTTCGCGACCATCGACGAGGCGATCGAGGAGATCCGCGCCGGGCGGATGCTCATCGTCGTGGATGACGAAGACCGCGAGAACGAGGGCGATTTCGTCATGGCGGCCGACCGCGTCACGCCCGATGCCATCAACTTCATGATCACCAACGGCCGCGGCCTTGTGTGCGTACCGCTGTCCGCGGACCGGGTGGACGCGCTCAAGATCCCGCCGATGGCCCACACCAACACCTCGGAGCAGGGCACGGCGTTCCACGTGTCGGTGGGCGCGAAGGGCCGCATCACGACGGGCATCTCCGCATCCGACCGCGCCGTGACCGTGCGCGCGCTGGTCGACCCGGCCACGCACCCGGAGGACCTCTCGATGCCCGGGCACGTCTTCCCGTTGCGCGCCCGTCCGGGCGGCGTCCTGGAGCGTGCCGGCCACACCGAGGCCGCCACCGATCTGGCGCACATGGCCGGGTTCACGCCCGCCGGGGTGATCTGCGAGATCATCAACGAGGACGGCACGATGGCCCGCCGGCCTCAGCTCGAGGAGGTCGCGAAGCGCTTCGGCCTCAAGATGGTCACCGTCGCGGACCTCATCCGCTACCGCCGTCGCACCGAGCGCCTCGTCGACCGTATCGCCACCGTGAAGCTCCCGACGGCGTGGGGCGAGTTCACCGGTTACGGCTACGAGAGCCGCGTCGACCACACCACGCACCTCGCGCTCGTCGTCGGCGATGTCGCACACTCGAAGAACGTGCTGGTGCGCGTCCACTCGGAGTGCCTCACCGGCGACGTCTTCCACTCGCTGCGCTGCGACTGTGGCGCCCAGCTGGACGAGGCGCTGCGCCGCGTGCAGGAGGAGGGGACGGGCGTGGTCCTCTACATGGTCGGCCACGAGGGTCGCGGCATCGGACTGGCCAACAAGCTGCGCGCCTACGAACTGCAGGAGGCCGGCGCCGACACGGTAGAGGCCAACGAGGCGCTGGGCTTCCCGGCGGACCTGCGGGACTACGGGATCGGGGCTCAGATCCTCGTGGACCTCGGTGTCACGACGATGCGCCTGATGACCAACAACCCGAAGAAGATCAGCGGTATCCAGGGCTACGGTCTGGAGATCACCGAACAGGTGCCGCTCGAGATAGCCTCGGGGCCGGACAACATCAAGTACCTGCGCACGAAGAAGGACAAGATGCGCCATCGACTCGACCTGGGCGATGCGGCGCGCGCCAAAGCGAAGGAGGAGCTGTGACCGTCTTTGAAGGTGACCTGATCGGATCGGGGCTGAAGGTCGGTATCGTCGTCAGCCGGTTCAACGAGCTGCTGTCGTCACGTCTGCTGGGTGGGGCGCTCGACGCGCTGAAGCGCCACGACATCCTCGAGGACGCCATCGACGTGGCGTGGGTCCCCGGGGCGTTCGAGATCCCGCTGGTGGCCCACAAGATGGCGGCATCCAAGAAGTACGACGCCGTGATCGCGCTCGGCGTGATCATCCGCGGGGCGACCCCGCACTTCGAGTACGTGGCGTCCGAGGTGTCGAAGGGCGTCGCCAACGCGTCGCTGCAGACGGGCGTTCCGGTGATGTTCGGCGTCGTCACAGCTGACTCCATCGAGCAGGCCGTGGAGCGCAGTGGCACGAAGCAGGGGAACAAGGGCTGGGACGTGGCGATGGCCGCCATCGAGATGGCGAACCTGCTCAAGAAGTTCTAGCCGGACCTACCCGCCACAAAGGCAGAAGCCCCGACGCGCGCCTGCGCTTCGGGGCTTCCTGCGTTCCCGGGGGAGTGGATCCGGAGGGTCCTCGTCACCCTGTGACTATCGACCGCGGGTCCTCACCCTTTGCGTCATTCGAAGGTCCTCCCCCCGAAGACGTGGGAGGACAAACTAACACGGCCCCCGGCTCGGGCGCAACGGGCCGGACCTGCGACGCGCCGGGCGGTCGCCGATGGCCGCGGGACGGGCTGAATAGGGGAGCGAGCGGCGTATCGTGCACGCGCTGCGGCGTCGGCGGGTCGCGCGAGCGTCGCCTCGCGCGTGATCCGCCGCCGATCGCCGTTGCGCGCGACCCTGCGAAGTCATATCATACTCCCCCAGTAGGGATTCCGATCCGGAGCGAAGGACGACCGCATGCGACTGACCGCACGGAGCGAGTACGGCCTGCTCGCCCTGATCGACCTCGGCGCCCGCTTCGGCGAGGGGCCCGTGAGCGCGCGGGGCGTGTCCGAGCGGCAGGGCATCCCGCTCAAGTTCCTCGAGCAGCTCCTTGCAGCGATGCGCAAGGCCGGGCTCGTCAGCGCGTCGCGCGGCGCGCGCGGAGGATTCACCCTCACGCGCGACCCGTCCGAGATCTCGGTCCTTCAGGTCGTCGAGGCGCTGGAGGGGTCGCTGGCGCCTACCAGCTGCGATGGCGGCCAACTGTGTGGCCGGAGCGGGGCCTGTGCCGCCGCGGCCGTCTGGTCGCGTGCCACCGAGGCGTTGCGCGACGTGTTCACCACCACGAGCGTCGGCGACCTGTGCGTGCGGCAGGCCGCGTTCGACAGCGCGAGTACAAACGATGCAGGAAGGGAAGTCTGAGCCGACCATGAGCGATGCCACCCCAAGGACCGTCTACCTCGACTACGCCGCCACCACTCCGGTGGACGAGCGCGTCGTGACAGCCATGCTGCCGTTCCTCACGGAGCACTACGGCAACCCCAACAGCCTCTACGGCCTGGGCCGCGACGCGTACCGTGCGCTCGAAGCCGCACGCGAGTCGTTCGCCCGCGGCATCGGTGCAGCCGATCCCGGGGAGGTCATCTTCACCGGCGCCGGCACCGAGGGCGACAACGCGGCCGTGCTCGGGATCGCCCGGGCGGGACGCGCCCGCGGGAAGGGCGACCACGTCATCGTCTCTTCGTTCGAGCACCACGCCATCCTCGAGCCGGCGCACCGCCTGGCCAAGGAGGGCTTCGAAGTCACCGAGCTCAGGCCCCGCGAGGACGGCCTCATCCACACGGAGGACCTGCGGGCGATCCTGCGCGACTCGACCGTGCTCGTCAGCGTGATGCACGCGAACAACGAACTCGGCACGATCCAGCCGATCAAGGAGCTCGCTGCGGCCACCCACGAGGTGGGCGGCTACTTCCATACCGACGCCATCCAGGCGCTCGGCAAGGTCGAGTGGAACGCGGTCGACAACGGCGTCGACGCCGCGTCCTTCTCCGCGCACAAGATCTACGGCCCCAAGGGCGTGGGCGTCCTGTATCTCAAGCGAGGGACGCCGTTCGAGGTCTACATGATCGGCGGCGGTCAGGAGTCCAAGAAACGTTCCGGCACGCAGAACGTCGCGGGCGCCACGGCCTTCGCTAAGGCGCTCGAGCTGATGCTCGCCGAGCGCGAGACCGAGAACCCGCGTCTCGAGGCGCTTCGCGACCGCGTCATCGACGGGGTGCTGCAGATGCCGCACACCGCGCTCAACGGCGCCCGCGACGTCCCGCGCCTTCCGGGGACCGCGAACCTGTCGATCAACGGCGTCGAGGGTGAGGCGATGCTGCTTCGGCTCGACAACCTCGGCATCGCGGTCTCGACCGGATCGGCGTGCTCCTCGGGCTCGCTCGAGCCCAGCCACGTGCTTCTCGCCATCGGCCTGAAGCCCGAGATCGCCCACGGGTCGCTCCGGGTCACGGTCGGCCGCTTCACCACCGATGCCGACGTCGACTACCTGCTCGAGAAGCTCCCGCCGATCATCGAGCTCCTGCGCGCCATGTCGCCCGTCTACGCCAAGATGTTCGGCGCTTCCGCCTAGGGCATCCGCCACACTGCGAAGGGACAACCCCGTGCTCTACTCCGACAAGGTCATGGACCATTTCAACAACCCGCGTAACGTGGGAGTCATAGACGATGCCGACGGCGTGGGCGAGGTGGGCAACCCCGTCTGCGGCGACGTGATGAAGATCACGATCAAGGTCGACGCCACCGACCACATCACCGAGCTCAAGTTCCAGACGCTCGGATGCGGCGCCGCCATCGCCACCTCTTCCATCGTCACCGAGATGGCCAAGGGGATGTCGATCGAGGACGCCGTCAAGATCTCCAAGCGTCAGGTCGCGGACGAGCTCGGTGGCCTGCCCGCCGCCAAGATGCACTGTTCCGTCCTCGCAACGGACGGGCTCAAGGTCGCCGTCGACGACTTCCTGAAGCGAAACGGCCGGGAGCCGATCGCCGGCGTCATCCTCTCCGAGGACCCGAACTTCGACCCGCATGCCGAGGAAGAGACCCAGGCTGTCGCCGCGGAGAACTGCCATCTGCACGAGTAGCGCCCCGAAGGGCGTGTGAGCCGGAGATGGCCCGCGTCTTCGTCGCGATGAGTGGCGGTGTCGACTCATCGGTCGCGGCTGCCCTTCTGCAGGAGCAGGGGCACGACGTCACCGGCGTGACCATGCGCCTTCTGCCGGGAGAGGACGACATCGCGGGCTGCTGCTCGCTCGACGGTGTTCGCGCGGCCAAGCGCGTGTGCGACGCCTTAGGCGTGCCCCACTACACGCTGGAGTTCTCGCAGGAGTTCGAACGCGAGGTGATCGAGCGGTACTGCGACGAGTACGCCGCGGGGCGCACGCCGAACCCGTGCATCGCGTGCAACGACCGGATCAAGTTCTCGGAGCTGATGCGTCGAGTGGCGCTCCAGGACGCCGACTTCCTGGCCACCGGCCACTACGCGCGGGTCGTCACGGATGGTTCGGGAGCACGACGTCTGGCGCGCGGCGTCGACCCGGCCAAGGACCAGTCGTACTTCCTGTACCGGATGACCGCCGCGCAGCTCGACCGGACGCTGTTCCCCCTCGGAGAGCTCACGAAGCCCGAGGTGCGTGAGCTAGCGCGCTCCTTCGCGCTGCCCACGGCGGAGCGCCCGGAGAGCCAGGAGACCTGCTTCGTGCCCGGCGACGACGTGCGCGCGTTCGTGCGCGGGCGCCGGCCGGAGGCGTTCGTCGCCGGTGACGTCGTCGATGCGACGGGCTCCGTCGTCGGCACGCACGACGGAGCGCCTGGCTTCACCGTCGGTCAGCGCAGGGGCCTCGGGATCTCGGCGCCGGGGCGCACCTATGTCACCGGAGTCGACGTCGCAAGCGCGACCGTCACGGTCGGACCGAAGGGCGCGATGCTCACGCACGCGGTCATCGCTTCCGGCCCCGTGTGGGCGGGGGAGCCGGAGATGCGCGTGAGCGCCCGCGTGCGCTACCGCGGTCCTGAACTCCCGGCGACCGCGACGCTTCGTGACGGCGTGCTGACCGTGCGGTTCGACGCGGCGATCGACGCTCCCGCACCCGGACAGGCGCTCGTATGCTGGGACGGGGATATCGTGGTAGGCGGCGGCGTCATCGAGGAGGCATCGTGATCGACCTGCACATGCACACGTCGCGGTGCGGACACGCGTCCGGCGAGATGGCCGAGTACGTGGAGGCGGGGCGTGCGCGCGGCCTCGACGTCATGTGCTTCACCGATCACCTGCCGATGCCGGCGCCGTATCCGCAGCACTACACGATGAAGGCCGACGAGATGCCGGCCTATGTCGCCGACGTGCTCGCCGCCGCAGCGCACGCACGCGACTCAGGCGGTCCGGAGGTCCTCCTCGGCATCGAGGCAGACTGGCTCCCGGACGCCGTCCCGGCCGTGCAGAAGGCGGTAGCCGCGTATGACTTCGACGTCGTGCTCGGTTCGGTCCACTTCCTCGGCGACTGGGCGTTCGACGATCCCGATCTCGTCGCCCGCTACGCGTACTGGCGTCCCGACGACCTGTGGGGGCGCTACTTCGAGGAGACGGCTCACGCCGCGGCCAGCGGGCTCTTCGACGTGATCGCGCATCCCGACCTGGTCAAGAAGTTCGGGTGTCGCCCCGACCGCGACCCCCGGCCGTGGTACGAACAGACGGCGCTGGCTCTGGCCGACGCGGGGGTCGCCGTCGAGGTGAACTCCGCCGGCCTGCGCAAGCCTGTCGCGGAGATCTACCCGTCGCTCGACCTGCTGCGGGCGTGTCGTCGCCGCGGCGTGCCCGCCACCATGGGTTCGGACGCGCATGCCCCGTCCGAGGTGGGCGAGGGGCTCGAACTCGCCCGCGACCTGCTTCTCGAGGCCGGCTACCGGTCGGTCGTCTGTTTCCACAACCGCACGGCCGAGGAGGTCGAGCTGTGATCAAGGTGGCCGCACTTGTCGCGCACCTCGATGCCGCGATCCCGTTCGCCTGGGCCGCGCCGTGGGACCGCGTCGGCCTCCTCGTCGGGGACGGCGACGCGGAGGTCACGCGTGTCCTCGTCTCGCTCGACCCCACGCCCGAGGCGCTCGATCGCGCTGTGGCCGTTGGAGCCAACGTGCTCGTCACGCACCATCCTGCCTTCCTCGATGCGCTCGACACCGTGGTCGCCGCTCCGGGTGCGGCGGGGGTGGCGTTCGAAGCCGCGCGGCGCGGCATCGCGCTCATCGCCTGCCACACGAACCTCGACCGCTCGCCCGAGGGCGGCGATGCGCTGCCCACCATGCTCGGCCTGGAGATCGTCGGCCCGCTCGAGGTAGCGGAGACGCCCGACGACGGCACGCCGTTGGCCGGGCGCCTCTGCGAACCGGGAGAGGCGCGGACCTTGGGCGCGCTGGCCACCCTGGTCGGGGCGCGCCTCGGCGTCGGCACCCGCGTCTGGGGCGAGCCCTCTTCGACCGTCACGCTCGTCGGCCTGGCGCCCGGCTCGGGGCGTTCGCTCGTCGACTTCGCGCTGGCCGCCGGCGCGGACGCCTTGGTGACGGGGGAGTTGCGCTACCATGTGGCCCACGACGCGCTGCAGCGGGGCCTTTGCGTCATCGAGGCCGGTCACGACGCGACCGAGTGGCCGCTGACCGGGGCGCTCGCGCGCATCGTCGAACGTGCACCTGGTCTCGACCCGCACGACGTCATCACCGACGACATCTCGTTTCCGTGGCGGATGGTTACGAAGGGCAGCGAATGCACCTAGCGCGCGCACTCACCGAGCTCCAGGAGCACGACCTCGCGATCCTGCGTCTCGAGCGCGAGCTCGAGGAGATGCCGGAAAAGCGCGGCATCCTCACCGCCCGGGCCAAGCTCGCCGACGTCGAGAGGATCCGCGAACGTACCGCGGAGGCGATCCGCGCGATGGACGCGGTCTCCAAGCGTCTGGAGGACCAGATCGAGGCGCTCGGCGTGAAGATGGATGCCGAGCAGGCCAAACTGGTCTCCGGGCAGATCGCCAGCCCCAAGGAGCTCCAGTCGGTCGCGATGGAACTGGACGCTCTGCGCAGGCGCGTCGCGGGGCTCGAGGTCCAGCTGCTCGCCGAGATGCAGAAACGCGAGAACGGCGACGCGCAACTCGCCAAGATCGATGCCGCGCTCGAGGCGGGACACCGCACCGAGGCGACGCTCACCGAGCGCTTCAAGGAGCACGGCAGCTCGGTGCTGGACCGCATCGGCGTCGAGAAGCGCGCCAAGGCGGCCCTGCTGGCGTCGGTCGAGGAGTCCATGCGGACGCGCTACGAGTCGCTCCGCGAGACGCGTCACGGCATCGCTGTGGGCACGCTCGACGGTTCGATGTGCGGGGCGTGCCGCGTGACGCTGCCCGCCGGCAAGGTTGCGGCGCTCGAGGCCGGACCCGACATCGGCGCGTGCCCGAGTTGCGGCCGGATCCTGATCGTCCGGGGGGAGTGACGTGGCGGCGTCCTTCACGTTACGCACCGACGGCGGAGCGCGCGGCAATCCGGGTCCCGGTGGCGCCGGCTTCGTGATCGAGGACGAGACGGGCGCGGTCGTCCGCCGCGGCGGCCGTTTCCTCGGCACGGTGACGAACAACCAGGCGGAGTACGAGGCGCTCATCTGGGGGCTCGAGACCGCTCTCGACCACGGCGTCACGCGCCTTCGCGTCTGCGCGGACTCCGAGCTGGTCGTCCACCAGATGAACGGCCGCTACCGGGTCAAGAACGAGGGTTTGAAGCCCCTCTTCGCGAAGGCCCAGGCGCTGGTCCGTCGCTTCGCTTCCACCGAGATCGTCCACGTCCGGCGCGAGATGAACGTGGCGGCCGACGAGCTCGCGAACGTCGCGATGGACGGCCGTACGACGGTCGGAGACGGCGTCGACCCCGACGACCCCTCGCAGGCCGCACTGTTCTAGGAAAGGCGGGCTTGAGGCTCATGTACGAACTCAGCGTGAAGGACCACTTCGACGCGGCGCACTCGCTGCGCGGCTATCCCGGGGAATGCCGCCGGCTGCACGGCCACACCTGGGACGTCGAGGTCACCGTGGCCGGCGAGCAACTCGACGACATCGGGATCGTCTACGACTTCAAGCGGCTGAAGGACGACCTGCGGGCGGTCCTGGACGACTACGATCACGTCTTCCTGGACGAGGTGCCGCCGTTCGACACGCTGAACCCGACCGCGGAGAACCTGGCGCGGGTCGTATACGAGCGGCTTGCGGCATCCGTCGACCCCTCCGTCAGCGTCCGCGAGGTCGCGGTGTGGGAGTCACCGATCGCGAAGCTGGTCTACCGGCCCTGAGGTCTCGAGAGGGCCGAAAGGGAAGGGGCGCCGCTGGTCTGCGGCGCCCCTTCCGTCACTACATAGAGGTGTCCCGAGAAACCTCGCCTAGCGGAAGCATCTACCGGCCGGATTCCCATTTCACACCGTTCCAAGAGGATGGTACTCGGGTTCAGCCTCGCGACGAACCCATTCGCAAACCACTCGGTCGGGCAGCTACTGGTACTCCGGTTTTCAAGGCTTGCTCGGTCCGACTTCTCGGGACACGACGTACATTAGCGGCCCCCCAAAACTGCGTCAACAGCTTTCTTCGAGATTTCCGTACGTCGTGCTGAGCGGAGACTTGCCGGTGCTGAACGGGTGTATTCCTGACCCTAACGGAGATTCAGGCACCAGCGATGCGGGGGGCGGCGCCTGCCTGCCCGTGGAGCCTGTCGCGACCCCTTCCGCAGGGCTCACCGGCGTGGGGCGACCCGCTCCGAACCGTCGTCTATAATCGTGCTCCGGACTCGCCCTTACGCCCCGGCCGCGTACTCGTCGTTGGAAAGCGGACACCAGATGCCGAGCTCCACACTCCAGGAGTACCTCGAAGCGATCTACAAGATCTCGCTCAATGGAGAGGTCCGTCCGACGCAGATCGCGGAGGCCATATCCGTATCGGGCCCGACGGTCACGGCCACCCTCCGCCGACTCGAAGCGGCGGACCTCGTCACAAGGCCGAGAGGCGGTGTAGCGCTCACGGAGCAGGGGCGCCGCGAGGCGATCGAGGTCATCAGGCGCCACCGGATCGCGGAGCGCTTCCTGGTCGACGTCCTGGAGCTGCCGTGGGAGTCGGTGCACGAGGAGGCCTGCCTTCTCGAACACGCGATGTCGCCCCGCGTCCTGGCAAGTCTGGAGCGCTTTCTCAACAACCCCTCCGTGTGCCCCCACGGCCACCCGATCCCCTCGATCGACGGCGTGGTGCGCGAGCCGGAGGGCATCCCGCTCGGCACGCTCGCCGAAGGCGCCGAGGGCACGGTCGTGCGCGTCTCCGAGGAGGACGCGCATATCCTGTCCTATCTCGGATCGGTGCACCTCGTTCCCGGATCGCTGGTCCGTGTGAAGGAGGTCGCGCCCTTCGGCGGACCGCTCCTGGTGGCCGTCTCGGGCGTCGAGCACGCGGTCTCGCGGGAGGTCGCCGCGCTCGTGTTCGTGGAGACCGCGCCGGCGGCGAGCTAGGGATTCGCGGCACTTCCGCGGGCAGGGGAAGTGCGCCGTTCGGAATCTCATTGATGCCGTTCGAAGCCGGTGGGCGCCCGTTTAGAACATCCAACGGCGTTTCTCGAAAATGCCATTGACGCGCTTTTCAGGTGCCGTTAGTGTACGTCGTGTCCCGAGAAGTCGGACCGAGCGAGCGTTGAAAACCGGAGTACCAGCTGCTGCCCGACCAGGGCGTCCGTTGTGTGAAAGTGCTGTCGCGAGGCGGTCTTTCCACCGGGGTCTGGGGAGGCGTGAAACGGGAATCCGGCCAGTAGATGTACCCGCAGGCGAGGTTTCTCGGGGCACCTTTATGTAATGACCCAAAGCGCCGTCCGGATCACCGGACGGCGCTTTCGTCGTCTGTTCGTCGCACCCATAGGCCTTCCGTCGCGCGGTGTCAGTGTCGCGTTGTATACCGAACATATGTTCGGTATCTTTGTGACGTGGGGACGCCGCGTGCGTCCCCACAGCCGCCCGCAAGGAGGTCTTGGCTACCGTGGGGAACAACGCTCCGATCCGGCGCTTCGATGCGCAGAAGACCGGCCAGATGCTCGACCTGTTCGGGAACGCGGGGCGGCTGCCCGTGGTGCTCGAGCTGCTGTCGACGCCATGGCTGCACCGGGCGTCCGACGTCGATGCCCCGAAGAGGATCGAGATCCCGGTCCCCGTCGAGTGGGACCCCGAACGCGGACGACCAGGCTCCTTCACCCGCAAGGGCAAACGCTACGAGGTCGACCAGGTCGTCACACAGTGGGCGGTCGACACACGCTGGTGGGATCGGGAACGGGCGGTCAGCCGTCGTTGCTTCCGCGTGATCGCGCGCGGTGGCGTCTACGACCTGGCCTACGACCGTCTCGGCGAACAGTGGCTTCTCGTCGGTGTGGTCGACTGACGTGACCGGGTTCGTGCATCTCCACGTGCATTCGCACTTCAGCTTCATGGACGGGGCCGCCTCGCTCGACGCGCTGATCGAGCGGGCGAAGCGTCTCGGCATGGAGTCGCTCGCCCTCACCGACCACCAGGGGCTCTCGGGGGCCATACGCTTCTACCGCAAGGCTCGTGCGGCCGGAATCAGGCCGATCATCGGCGTCGAGGTCGTCGTCGAGGCGGCCGGCATCCCCGGCTGCGAGGCGGACCTCCCGCCGGCCGAGCGGCTCGCGCGTCCGCATCCGGCGGGCTTCGGGCGTGCGCGCGCGGCGGGATTCCATCTGACGCTGCTCGCCAAGGACCTGGCCGGTTACCGCAACCTGTGCCGGCTGCTGTCGGCGGCACACCTGCGCGCGGCATCGGCCGACGACGACGCGGGCGGCACACGCTCGGTGGTCACGCTGCGCGAACTGCACCGCCTGAGCGAAGGGATCATCGCGCTGTCGGGTTGCCGGCACGGCGAGGTCGGCGCCTCGATCGAGGCCGGGGTGCCATGGCGTGCACGAGAGGCGGCCACTCGGCTGGCGCGCTGCTTCGCGCCCGGCGACTTCTACATCGAGCTGACGCACACGATGACACCCGGATCGGGTGACTACCTGCGCTCGCTCTCCGATCTTGCGGGAGAGCTCGGGCTGCCCGTCGTCGCCACCAACAACGTGCACTACCTCACCCGCACCGATGCACCCCTGCACGACGTCCTGTCGGCCGTGGGAGCACGCGCGACGCTCCCCGGACCGCTCGGCCGCCCGAACGCCGAGCTCTACTTCAAGGGCGCATCGGAGATGCGTCGGCTCTTCTCGCGCTACCCGACGGCCTGCGACGCGACGCTGGAGATCGCAGCACGCTGCGACCTCGACCTGGGATTGGGGTCGTTCCACTTCCCGACGGTCGAGCTGGCGCGCGGTGAGACCGCCTACTCGGTGCTCTCGAAGCTGGCCTGGCGCGGATTGGAGGAACGCTACCGCCCGATGACGCCCGAAGCGGTGCGCCGGCTCCAGCACGAGCTCGCCATCATCGAGCAGCTCGGCTTCCCGGCCTACTTCCTCGTGGTCAAGGACATCGTGGACTTCGCCCGAAGATCCGGGATCCGCTACTCGGGGCGAGGGAGCGCCGGCGACTCGATCGTCACCTACGCGCTCGGTGTCACCGATGCCGACCCCATCGAGCACTCGCTGCTCTTCGAACGCTTCCTCAACCCCGAGCGACGTCAGATGCCCGACATCGACGTCGATTTCGACTCGGCCCGCCGCGACGAGGTGATCGCCTACATCTACAAACGGTTCGGCGCGAAGCACGTGGCGATGATCGCGACCGTCAACACGATGACCGCCAAGAGCGCTGTCCGGGTCGCCGCGAAGGCGCTCGGTCACCCTCCGGCTGAGGTCGACTCTTTCTCGCGTCACCTGCCCTGGACCAGCGCCCGGAAGATCCGTGAGGTGCTGGCGACCTACCCGGAGTGCCGCAACCACCCGCTGCGCGACGCGCGTCACGAGATGCTGCTCGACCTCACCGAGAAGCTCGACCACGTCCCCATGCATCTCGGCACGCACCTGGGTGGCTTCCTCATCACCGCCGAGCCGGTGGACAGTTGGACGCCGTTGCAGTGGGCGGCCAAGGGCACGGTCGTCTCCCAGTACGACAAGGACGACGTCGAGGCGCTCGGGCTCGTGAAGATGGACATCCTTGGCCTGCGGATGCACTCGGCGATCAGCCAGACCGTGGAGCTGGCGCGAGCGCGGGTGGGAGCCGACGCGGTACCCGAGCCATTCCTCCTGCCGCACGATGACCCGAGAGTCTACGACACGATCGCTGCGGCGGACACCGTTGGGATGTTCCAGCTCGAGAGCTCCGGACAGCGCAACCTGGCGATGCGCCTGCAGGAGCGCGACTTCGAGGACATCATCGCGGCGATCTCGCTGTTCCGTCCCGGCCCGCTCGAGGCGGAGATGATCGTGCCGTTCATCAGGCGGCGCCACGGGATCGAGCCTGTCATCGTGCCACACCCGGCAATGGGAGCCTGCCTGGCGGACTCTTACGGCGTGATCGTCTACCAGGAGCAGGTCCTCCAGGTGGTGCGCGCCGTGGCCGGCTTCACGCTCGCAGAGGCGGACAGTTTCCGGCGCGCGATGACCAAGGACAGGAGCCGCGCGGAGATGGAGTCGCTTCACGCCGAGTTCGTGCGCCGTTCGGTGACCCTCGGATGCACGACGGAGGTAGCGGAGGAGGTCTTCCGTCAACTGCAGGGTTTCGCAGCCTACGGGTTCAACAAGGCGCACGCGGCGTGCTTCGCGGTCGTCAGCTACGCGAGCGCATGGCTGAAGACCTACTACCCGGCCGAGTTCGCCGCGGCGATCCTCAACAACGAGCCGATGGGCTTCTACAGTCCGCGCCTCGTGCTCGACGACGCGAGGCGCCACGACATCGGCGTCCTGCCGCCCCACGTGAACGCGTCGAGCGCCGACTGCACCGTGGAGGGCGAGGGGAGCGCGATCCGCGTGGGGCTCAAGGGCCTGCTGAACATGAACACACGGCTGCTGCCCGCCATCGTCGAGGCGCGGGCCCGGCGGCCGTTCGACGACCTGACGGACTTCCTGCGCCGCACGCGCGCCGAGTCCGATGCGACCGTCTCGCTCATCAAGGTCGGCGCGCTCGACGGGCTGGGGAGCACCGACGCGGGCCGACCACCCACCCGCGACGAGCAGCTCGTTCTGCTGCCCGAGCTGAAGGCGACGCTCGCCCGGGAGGGCAGCGGGGGAGAGCGGGCGCTCCTGCTCGCGCCCTCGCATGCGCGCCCGCCTGAGGACTCCTCGCACCCGTCCGGGTGGAGCGTGGCGCGGCGCCTCGGGGCGGAGTTGGAACTGCTGGGACTGGCGGTCACCTGCCACCCGCTGGAGCTGGCGCGCACCGACCTCGAGGCGCGCGGCGTCGTGTGGGCGCGCGACCTGTCGCGCCAGCCCGACCGCTCGCGCATCGTCGTCGCCGGCCTGCGGGAGCGCGCGCAGACCCCGCGGACGCGCTCGGGCAAGCGGGTGTGTTTCCTCACGCTCGAGGACCCGACGGGCCTGATCGATGTCGTCGTCTTTCCCGAGGCGCTCCAGCGCAGCGGCGAGACGATCGTCAAGCACCGTTCCTACCTCGTCGAAGGCGTGCTGCAGAACAACCAGGAGCGCGGCATCGCCGTGATCGCCGACATCGTGCGGCCCTACGTGGTCAGGACGTCGGGGGGCACGCCGGTGCGGCTGCGCAGAGGGGTGGGGACGGCGCCGATGGGGCCGTTCCGCGGGACGGCGGGACATAGCGACGAGGAAGAGTGGTCGGCCGCCGACGACGTCGCCGCGGTGTGAGCGTCTGCGGACGCGGTGGACGGCAGGACGGACCCGGCGCTCAGACAATCGTCGCTTTGCTCCTCAACTCGCGGCGGACCCCGACGCGGGGCCACCGCTGCAGGCGGGCTACGGCGTGGGCGGCGGCGCGACGGCGATGGCGTCCACGAGTATCTCGGGGCCGGCCATGCGGATCGAGGCGTCGCCGGAGCTGCGGCCGGACGCCCAGACGTACCTACCGTTAAGGGCGGCGATGCCGGACTCGTTCACGGTGCCGGGGAGCAGGACGGCGAGGACCTTCGGCTGCACGGCGCCCGATGCGGAGAGCAGAGCGTCGTAGACGGCCCAGAAGCCGCCTTCGAGGTCGGAGCGCGAGAGGTAGCCGACTACCTGCGCCGATCCGGCGGCCCCCGTCGTGTACGCCGGCCCCACGGGAGCTGTCGGCGGGCCGGCGCTGCAGCCGGCGATCGTCAGCCCGACCAAGGTCAGCAGGACCACCGAGGTCGTCACGGTCACGGACCGTCGTCTGCGTCCCATCGTGTAATCTCCTCCCGATTCGCTCGAACGTCGGAGCGTTCGACGACGCGCCATCGCCACGGTATCTACCCCGGGCCGTACCGGTCCTTGGGATCGCGCGACGCGCCCCGGCGCGTGCCGAACCGGACGGCGTCGTCGCCGAAACGCTCGCGCAACTCGTCCACGGCACGGTCGATCCGGGCCCGGCGGTCGTCGCGCTGATCCGCCTCGGCATCGAGAAGGGTCATCTGCCGCGGCACCGCGCCGAATCCCGAGACGCCCACGCCCAAGAGCCGCACGCCCACGCCGGGCGCCCACAGGGCGTCCAGCAATGACCTCGTCGCCGACTGGATCGGGTCGCACCCATCCGTGGGCTCGTCGAGGGTCAACTGGGACGTGCGCGTCGAGAAGTCCGAGAACCTCACCTTGAGGTGGACGGTTCGACCTTTGAGCGCCTTGCGCCGCAAACGGCCCGCCACGTGCTCGGCGAGTCCGGCGACGACCTCACGCACTTCAGCGCGGTCCCGCAGGTCCGTCGCGAAGGTTCGCTCGTTGCTCACTGACTTGACCGGCTCGCGTTCGCGGACCGGGCGCGTGTCCTCTCCCGAAGCCCTGCGAGCCGTCGCCGGGCCGTGGGAACCGAGTATCTGACGCGCGGTCTCATCGTCGAGGGCGGCCAGCTCGCCGAGGGTCTTGATCCCGAGCGAGACGAGCTGGGTCGCGGTCGTCGGCCCCACACCGGGCATCAGCCGTACGGGCAAGGGAGCCAGGAACGCCGCCTCGGTACCGGGCGGCACCACCGTGATGCCATGGGGCTTGTCGCGGTCGGAGGCGATCTTGGCTACCGTCTTGTTCGTCGCGACGCCGATGGAACACGACAGTCCCATCGCGTCGACGGCCGTCTGGATCCCGGCCGCCACCGCGACCGGGTCTGCGCAGTCCCCGCCCGTGGTCAGGCCGAGGTACGCCTCGTCGATCGATGCCCCCTGGACCTCGGGTGTGAAGGATTCGAACACCGCGAAGACCGCAGCGGACATCTCGCCGTAGCGCTCGAAGCTGCCCCGGGTCCAGACCGCCTCCGGGGGGAGCAGCCGCTTCGCCAGCGCCGAGGGCATCGCCGAGCGGACACCGTAACGACGGGCCTCGTAGGACGCGGCCGCGATGACACCACGGGAGTCCGGCGAGCCACCGACCACGACCGGAAGCCCTCGCCATTCGGGATGGTCGAGTTGCTCGACGGACGCGAAGAACGCGTCCATGTCGACGTGCAGCACGGCGCGGCCGATCCACGGTGTGGCCGGCGGGGAGGTGCTGTGCGCATCGCGGGTCTCGCTCATGGCAAGATGATAGCCGCCGGGGACGACAGGCCCGGCCTTTGTGCCCGCCGTCTCACGAAAGGCCGTACAGCATGCGGATCGGAGCCCACGTTCCCATGGAGGGCGGCTTGCAGGGAGCGCTCGGCTACGCTCTCGAGACCGGCTGCGAGGCGTTCCAGCTCTTCGCCAAGAGTCCTCGACGCTGGTCGGCGCCGCCGCGGGATCCCGAAGAGACCGCGGCATTCCGCGCGGCATGCCGCGACGCGGCGATCGCCCCGGTGTTCACCCACGCGGGCTACCTGATCAACCTTGGTGCCTCCGACGACGTGCAGTGGGAGAAGTCGTGCGCGGCTCTGGCCGACGAGATGATGCGCGCCTTCGAGATCGGCGCGGCGGGCATGGTCGTCCATCTCGGCACACGCTACTGCGACGACGATGGCGAGTGCACCGCACGCGTGGCCCAGACCATCAGGCGGGCAGCGGACCTTGCGACCGCACCGATCGCCCGCGTCCTGCTGGAGAACGCCGCCGGTGCGGGCCACCAGTACGGCGTCGACGCCCACGAGATGGCGGATGCGTTGTTGGCGGTGCGCAGCTCGGGCGTCACGGCGGGCCTGTGCCTGGACACGTGCCACGCGTTCGCGGCGGGAATCGACCTGCGCGGGCCGGAGGGGTGGGAGGGAATGCTCGGCCACTTCGACGCGAACTGCGGGCCCGGCGCAGTGGTACTGGTGCACGCGAACGACTGCAAGGGCGAGTTCGGGTCGCACCGCGACCGTCACGAGTGGATCGGTGACGGCTTCGTGGGGGAATCCGGATTCGCGGCGATGTTCGCGCACCCGTCGCTCGCGTACGCGACCGCGGTCGTCGAGATGCCCGGCGAACCCCCGCACAAAGACGAGGAGAACGTCAGCCGGCTGAAGCGGCTGCGTGCCGGCGTCGCGGCGTCCGGCGGTCCAGCCCCAGAGCGCGCCTGAGGCGCGCCACCGTCTCCGCCTGCTCGGTGACCGGCACCTCGAGGTAGGACTCGCCCTCGGCGAACGAGGCGATGATGAGCAGCTCCGCGATCTTCTCCGAGGTCAACAATCGGGGATCGACGGGCGGCGCGTCGGTGTAGTACACCCGCGCCACCGTGGGCGCGATCTTCGGCTCGATGTGCGCGCGCGTGCCGCGCAGGACCGCCGCGCGCAGGCCACCGCGAAGGAAGCTCACGACCGCCTCGCCGTCAGCCTCTTCGACGACCACGACGTCACGGCCGGCCGCCTCACGCATGATGGCGAGAGAGGACAGGGCGCGATCCAGAGCCCTGACGCCGTCGCGATAGCGGATGGCGTCCTCGTAGTGGCCCTCGCGGGCCGAACGGCGCTGCGCCGCCAGCAGAAGCGAACGGAAGTCGGTGTCGTCATCGAGCACCCCGAGAGCGGCGTGCAGGCGCTCCGCGTACTCCACAGGGTCGGGGATCCGGACGCACGGGGCGGGACAGGTGCCTGCGTCGCGATGCTCGCACGGGATCATGGGCAGTCGGGCGTCGAGCCGCCGCGCACACCGGCGCAGGTCGTAGACGTCCTTGAGCGTGCCGACGAGTGTCAGGGCCGCCCACCGGCTCGTGAAAGGGCCGATCAGCCGGCCGCGCTTGCGGGGCGTCTCGACAACCCGCAAGCCCGGATAGGGCGACCCGGTCTCGACCTTGATCAGGTAGCCCGCGCGCGACCGATGCGCGGTCGGGTTGTGCCTGGGCTTGTGCCGGTCCACGAGGCGATGCTCGAGCAGCAGGGCGTCCAGATGAGAGGGTGTCCGCACGGCGGTGATCACCGCGACTTCGGCCGCCATCTCGTCGGTCGCGGCGCCGGGGTAGAAGTACTGCCGTGCGCGGGTCCGCAGGCTGCGCGCGTGGCCGACGAAGATGACCTCACCCGTCGAGTCGCGGAAGAGGTACACGCCCGCATCGTCGGAGAGATCGCGCGTGAGGACCAGCCGTTCCGCCAGCGCGGTCTGGTTCGACAGGCCACAGAACGCGGACACCGTGCCCACGTCGAGGATCTCGAGGCGAGTCAGTTCGGGGATCAGCGCGATGAGCAGTTCGGCGGTCGCCCGTGCGTCGTTGCCCGCGCGATGGTCGGGGGTGGTGGGGGTCTTGTACTCCTCGGCGAGCGAGCCCAGGTTGTAGCGCCGCAGGTCGGGCCTCAGGCGACGCGCCAGCGAGAGTGTGTCGATGGTGGGGCGCGCCATCGGCGTGCCCCAGATGCGCTCGGACTCGTGGTCGAGGAAGGAGAGGTCGAACCGGTAGTTGTGAGCGACCAGGACGGCGCCCTCGACGTACTCCCGCAGCTCGCGCATGACCTGTTCGATCGACGGCGCGTTCACGACCATCGACGAGCTGATGCCCGTAAGGTCCTCGACCGCCTTGGGGATCGGATCGGTGGGCCGCACCAGACGCTCGAAGGTGGAGATGACCCCGGATGCGTTGAAGCGCGCCGCTCCCACCTCGATGATGCTGTTGCATCCGGGCCGGCAACCCGTCGTCTCGAGGTCGACCGCGACGAAGTCGCACTCGGCCAACGCGTAGCCGCTCAGCATGGGTTCGCAGACACTCCGTCGTCGGTGGACAGGCGCGTAGACACCGGCGCGATGATAGCACCGCGGCGAGTGGCTGTTTGTGCCACACGCACGGTCACCGTACGATAGGCCATGGAGTCGCCGACCGATGGCGCCCGGCGGAGCGTTTCCACCATCGAACCGAAGGCCGACGATGAGGTTCCTCCTCCTAGCCCGTGCGCGCACCACAGGTACCGTCAGGCTGCTGTCGTCGCAGGCATACGCCTCCCGGACCGCCGCGGTCGATGCGGCCACGGTCACCGCGCACTCGATCGACCTCTGCGACGACGAGGTCCTAGCCGTCGACCTGGACTCCGCAGGGCCGGTCCTGGTCCTCCGCGTCCCCGCTGCCGCACCGATCATGGCTCCGTCCCCGGAATCCGACGGCTCCGCTCCCGTGAGCGTGCCCGCGCCTGCGGCGGTTGCCGTCCCGGTCACGCCGGCGGAGTCGGTCGCCGACCCTGAGGAGCCCGGGCCCGCCCGCCCGTTGTTCGTGGACGGGGAGACGATCCTGCGCCTGCAGCCCCGCTTTCCGTTGTTCGGCCTCGACGACGACGAAGTGGTGGAAGAGGACCTCGCGGAGACGCTCCGCCGGGTCGCTCGTCGGATGGAGCGGGACCTGACCGGCTCGATGGGCGTCGAGTGGGCGCCCGTGGACGATTCCTGGGACGCGCGGACCCTGGACGACTACTCGTTGGCCGAAGACACTCACGATCAGGGCTCTCATGATGAGGGGCACCTGCGGCGCGACGCTGCGAGCCGCCTGCTGCGCGACGAGGAGGCGCCGACCTCCGACGCGGTCCTCGCACGGTACGATGACGATCCCCTCCGGTCGGACGAGGACCGCACCCCGGACGAGTGCGATGTCGCGCCCGATCCCGAAGCAGCTGTTCGCGATGCCAACTACTCCGAGCTCGCCGAGCCCGGCAGGTTCGCCGGGGGTCTCTTCGCAGGTGACTGCGATGTGTCTCCCGCGCTCGAGCCTGAGGCCGATCCCGGCCGCGTGAAGGGCTCCGATGAAGCGGACCTGTGGCGCGAGGCCGGCATGACCGAGCCGGAGCTCGACTCCGATCCCGGTCTCGGAGCCGTCTCCGACGACGCAGAGTCGCCCGAGATGCCTGTCGGGCCGGAGACCGAGGGGGAGACCGCAGCCGATGCGGGGGACCGCGACGCCGATCCCGAACCGGAGCAGGATGCCGAACCGCCGTCCGTCGTCCAGCCGGAGCCCGAGCCGTACCGCGCTTCGAACGTCGACTTCGCGATCTGGGTCTGCGCCGACTGCGTCTATCAGCGAACGTGCCACAAGGCCGGAGTCGCCACCCCGGCCACGTGCGGCAACTTCCAGTGGAAGTCCTTCTAGCCGTAGCGCGCGGAGCCGGTCGCACGACGAGAGGCCCCTCGATGAGGGGCCTCTCGTGTGCTCGCAGGTTTGCGGAGTGGGCCTGTAAGCCGGGTTCTGTCTCGTGCGACCATCTATCTGGGACCGCCGTTACCGACGGCCTCGTGCGGGCGACCCGAGCGACGACCGGGCCAGTCTTAGCCGCTCCTATTCGCCCTTGCTCCGGGTGGGGTTTGCCAAGCCGCCGTGTCACCACGGCGCTGGTGCGCTCTTACCGCACCGTTTCAGCTTTTCCTCCGACCTGTACCGGCGCATGCGCGCCGGGCGGTATCGGGGGAGTCTTCTTTTCTGTGGCACTTTCCGTCGCCTCACGGCGCCAGGCCGTTAGCCTGCACCCTGCCCTGTGGAGCCCGGACTTTCCTCACGCACGCGCACGGATGCGCATGACGCGCGGCCGCCCAGCCCACTCCGCGCACGGATTCTAGCAGGTTGCGGGCCCGCTCGCTGCTCGCCACGGCCGGGTGGTGAGGGTCCGTGGAAGCGACATGACCCTGCCGGGGTCGTACAATCTTCCCACCAGCCGGAGGGGGACCTGTGAACGATGCTGCGCTCTGCGGAGCGGTGGCCGAGGAACTCGAGAGAGGACTCGTCCGCACAGACCTATGGGCGAAGGCCTTGGCCGAGTCCGATGGCAACGAGCCCGCGGCGCACGAGCGCTACGTGGTGCTGTGCGCCGAGCAGTTGCAGCAGGAACTCGCCGACGGCGCGGCCCCGCGGGAGCGGACTGCCGCGATCCCGGCGGACGAACCAGCTATCGAGATCGTCGAGGACGAGGGACCGGCGGCCGACACCGTGACGCTGCAGGAGCCGGCGACGGAAGTCGACGGCGAGATGCAGGCCCGCGCTGCGTCCGCCGTGCCGCAGTGGACCCCGGACAAGCCACGCGGCCTGGCGCGCTCGACGATGCTCCCCCTGATACTGGGCGCCCTCGCACTGCTGGGGGCGCTGGGCCTGACCATCGCGGCCTTCGAGGGCCAAGGCGTCGCCCTCGGGATTGCGGGGCTCGTACTCGTTGCTGTCGGGTTCTACCGCCTCGGCAAGGCCGGCCAAGACGATGGACCGATCCTCTAGCCCTCCGGACACGACGGCGTGCGCGTGCAACACAACGGCCCCACCCGAGAGAGCTCGGGTGGGGCCGTATCGTGTGCTGGTAGCCCGTACGGGATTCGAACCCGTGAT
>Ga0209540_10000729_pt1 | contig 27953 bp, 35 predicted proteins | sample BarGraIncu01121A_FD_184501 | JGI IMG/M metagenome (GOLD analysis project Ga0209540, IMG submission 184501) | Arctic peat soil microbial communities from Barrow, Alaska - Barrow Graham LP Incubations 011-21A (SPAdes) (version 2) | ecosystem: Environmental > Terrestrial > Soil > Wetlands > Peat... | reverse complement strand
TTTTCACCCTTGCGGACACAACGCCATCAAGTTCATTTTTCAGCGTCTGCTTCAAGTGTCCTGTTGTTTAGTCTTTCTTTCTTGTGCTTCGAAGCACGCCGATTCATCCACCGGACAAGTCCGGTGGTATTCTCTACCCCTCTACCCCACGTTATAAAAACATCAGAAAATATAATACTTAAAATAATGTATAACAGGATATCATGAGAAGCGATAATATAAAAAAAGGACTTGAGCGAGCCCCGCACAGGTCTCTTTTAAAGGCGGTAGGGCTGACAGATGAAGAAATGTCCCTTCCTTTTATCGGAGTGGTAAATTCCTGGAACGAAATAATACCCGGCCATATCCATCTTGATAAGCTGGCAGAGGCCGTAAAAGCTGGCATCCGCATGGCAGGGGGCGTCCCGTTTGAATTTAACACTATCGGGGTATGCGACGGTATTGCCATGGGACATACCGGAATGAAAAATTCCCTCCCCAGCAGGGAAATCATCGCTGATAGCATTGAACTCATGGTGGAAGCACACCAGTTCGACGGAATGGTCATGATACCTACATGTGACAAGATCGTCCCCGGACAACTCATGGCTGCGGGAAGGCTGGATATCCCCACAATTGTCGTAACGGGCGGACCCATGATGCCAGGGATCGTTGGAGATGAACAGCGTGATGTAATTTCGTTATTTGAAGCAGTCGGCGCGCGAAGGAACAATAAGATCACAGACCAGGAACTTAAGAACCTGGAAGATTGCTCATGCGGGGGCGCAGGGTCATGCGCAGGATTGTTCACAGCCAATACTATGGCTTGCGTGACCGAAGCACTTGGGTTAAGCCTTCCCGGATGCGGGACGGCACATGCAGTAGATGCAAAAAAAGTAAGGATCGCAAAACATTCGGGTATGAAGATACTTGAACTTGTTGAAAAAGGAATAACTGCGCAAAAAATCGTTACACAGGAATCACTTGATAATGCCATACGTATTGACATGGCTATCGGGGGAAGCTCAAATACCGCGCTGCATTTACCGGCAATAGCCCTGGAATATGGTCTTTCACTTTCACTTTCAAAATTTGATGAGATCAGTAAGGAAACTCCTCATCTCATAAACCTGAGGCCCGGAGGGAACCGGTTCCTTATCGATTTTGAAAGGGCAGGCGGAGTTCCTGCGATACAGAAGCGCCTTATAGACATGTTATATCTGGATACCCTGACAGTCACAGGGAAAACGCTTGCGCAGAACCTTGATGAGTATATTATCATAAATCCGCGCGCAAATAAAGAGATAATCGCAACACTTGATTCCCCGGTACATGCCGAGGGAGGAATAGCTGTGCTTCGTGGAAGCCTGGCGCCTGATGGTTCCGTGATAAAACAGACCGCAGTGAGCAAGAATATGTTAAAACACACGGGTCAGGCGCGCGTTTTTGACAGCGAAGAACTTGCGATGGCTGCCATTATGGAAAACAAAATTAAATCCGGTGATTGCCTGGTAATAAGATACGAGGGGCCAAAAGGCGGTCCCGGAATGCGGGAGATGCTCTCACCAACAGCGGCAATAGCCGGTATGGGGCTTATAGATTCTGTGGCTCTTATCACTGATGGGAGATTTTCGGGTGGAACACGAGGGCCTTGCATAGGTCATGTGTCGCCTGAAGCAGCTGTTGGCGGACCAATAGCTCTTGTTCATGAGGGAGATATGATAGAAATAGATATTCCAGGGCGCATCCTTGACCTTAAGATTTCAAAAGAGGAATTTGAAAAGAGGCAAAGAGCATGGAAACCACCTGCGCCGAAGGTTACAAAAGGATATCTTGCGAGATACCAGAAACAGGTAGGTTCAGCGGATAAGGGCGCAGTAATAAGGTAATTTATCCTCGGTCAATAGAAAAATCAATATTGATGTGCTCTATGCCAATGAAAACATCTGGCTTCCCTAGGAGTGGATTGCGGAACTGTTCGATGCAGACCGAAGTGTTGTCAACAGGCACCTGAGGAAAATCTTTTCTGAGAACGATTTACAGGAAGATTCAGTATGTACAAATTATGCACATACTGCCGAAGATGGCAGAGTGGGGAAGTGAGGGTAAATTAATAAGTATTGTGATATATTATGATTAATAATATGGAAATGCCTTCTGATTATAAACAACTTCTCAACAAATTCAAGCAAAAACTCCTTACAAGATTCAAAGATGACATCATCTCTCTTGTTCTCTTTGGTTCTGTAGCCAGAGGCACAGCCAGAAAAGAAAGCGATATTGATGTACTCATAATTTTAAAAGATGCGCCGGATTCATATTATGAACGATTGAAACCTGTGGTTGAGATTGAACTTGAAATGAGAAAAAATGTTATAGGGATGCCTCCAATTTTTAGCAGCATGATATTATCGCTTGATGAGGCAAAGCAAAATCGTAATATTTTTTTAGACATGATAGATCACTCTGTAATATTATATGATACTAACGATTTTTTTAAAAACAGGTTATCAGAACTTAAAAACAGGCTCGATCAACTCGGTTCAAAAAAAATCATACTTGAAGATTCTACCTGGTACTGGAATCTGAAACCGGATATAGTAGCTGGAGAGGTTCTTGAATTATGACTACTAACAGCGAGCAGGGAGAGAAATTATTAAAAGAGGCTGAATATATATTTGAAAAAGTCCTTAAGAAAGCCGTCGATGAAAAAAATTATAACCTTTCAGTTAGACGGGCGCAGGAAGTTGTTGAACTTTCATTAAAAGGATGCCTGCGAATAGTTGGTATAGATTTCCCTAAAGTCCATGATGCGGGATATGTTTTTACAAAAGAAGTTGGGAAAAAACTTGTTTTTCAGGAAAGTACTCTCAAAGAAATTGAAAGAATATCAAAGTGGTTAGCAGAGGCAAGAGCCCCTTCTTTCTATGGAGAAAGGGACTTCACAAGTGAAGATTCAAAGAGGGCTTATAATTATGCTGCCATTTGTATTGAGAGAAATCATAATCCGAACAAGATCAGAATCTAGAAATTAAATCTCAAAAAAGATTAATCTTGACATTCACTATAATGATACACTGGTTTATATGATAATAGAATTGCAGTGGAGACTGATTGATGGCCAGGAACGATAAAGACAAAAAACAACCATGTTTATTTTTATTCATACTAGATAAAGGAGAACGAATAAAATGCCCATAAATACCTCCTTCGATCTCGATGAAAGTCTCCTTTTCTGGTGCAAAAAATGTAACATCCCCTTACTGGATGAACAATGCGGGATATGCAAAGAAAAAGGCACCCGCACAACTCTCTCCCAGCCCGGAGATGTGCGTTTTGCATCGCCACATGAAAAAAGCATCATCGATGACCTTACTTCTAAGGAATTTCCAGGCGCTTCCCTTACGGGAAAACTAATTCTCCTGAATAAGATCCCTGGTGAAGACAAAACTGATGAGATAATCGTGGACGGGCTGCATTTCGGGATATTGAGATTCGATATGTCACTTCTTTCTTTCAAGCTTGACCTGATGGTGGAAGGAGCCTGCGCACTTATTGATTCTGGCATTAACAGGAAGCTGGTAAAGATCTCATCGGGCGGACGGCACCTGAGCGGCAAGAACATAGATGGGATTGACATCATTGAATGTTCGGATGATATAAGAGCGGGGGATACCGTGCTTGTGACCAGCAAGAACCTATGCGGTTTCGCATTAGCGTACAGGGACAGCGTACAGCTTAAGACCCCGGGACGATCGTTAAAGATAAAAAAGATCGGTTCAGAAAATTTCGCTTTTCTGTCCGGTAAACCATCGATGCATGATGTTATCAGCGCAAATGCGCCCCACATGAAACGGCTTGTCAAGGATGCAGTAAATACCATAAAGGGGATAGCCAACCAGAAGGAGTTTGCAGATTCCCCCGTCTATGTGTCCTTTTCCGGAGGAAAAGACAGCCTGACAACGCTTGACCTTACCCGAAGCGCCATTAAAAAGCCAATAAAAGTTTTCTTTGCCAATACCGGCATTGAATTCCCGGAGACGGTTGAATTTGCAAGAAGTTTCTGCAAGAAAAACAACATCGAGCTCATTGAAGTCAAAGTAAACGATGCTTTCTGGGAGAATCTTCCCAGTTTCGGGCCCCCGGCCAAGGATTTCAGGTGGTGCTGCAAGGTATGCAAGCTTGCTCCCATCAATTCAGTTATAGAGGAATGCACGCGCGGAGGACGAAAATGCCTTACCATCGACGGAAAACGCAGATATGAGTCTTTCGCACGTTCCCGGATCGCCCCGAAGGAGGAAAATCCCTTTATTCCAGGGCAGGTGAGCTTATTCCCGATCCGCAACTGGCGCGCGATCGAGATATGGCTTTACATTTATTACAGGAAACTCGATTATAATCCCCTGTACGATCTGGGTTTTGAGCGCGTGGGGTGCTGGCTGTGCCCGGCTGAACTTGGCGCGGAATATTTTAGGTTCAGCGAGCTTCATCCTGAGCTTTTTACGCGCTGGAACGAACATCTTTTAAAGTGGGCAAAAGTTAACGGACTTGATGAAGCATTCGTCAAGCATGGATTCTGGCGCTGGAAGACCCTCCCGCCAAAAATGCTTCGGCTTTCTGAAGAACTTAATATAAATACGAAATTTGAGCCCAGAAAAGAAGAATTCGGTATCAGTGTAACAGGAGGGGTCTCGCCATGTAAGACCGGCGGATACACTATGGAGGGCAAGATCACAGGGCTTCTGCCTCCAGAAGTGCAGGATATCGCAAATATCCTGGGTGAGAATGTGTTTTCAGAAGACCTCGGTGTGCTCTTGATCAAAGCCAAAGGCGCAAATGTCAAGATATTCTCTTCAGGACACATATCTGTCAATGCATCGGAAAATGATGAAGCACTTGCTATTTTTGAAGAAACCGCAAAGCAGCTAATAAGGGTGAAAAAATGCACGAAGTGCGGAGTATGTTTGAGAGTCTGTCCCGTAAATGCCATTGTTCTTGAGCCACATCTGATGATAAAAAAAGAATGCACTCGATGCGGGAAATGTACTGATTCTTGCGTTGTTGTCAAATATTTTGAAAGGATTTTGCCTGGTTTTGGGATCCAAAAGAAATCAAAAAAAACTATTCAATAATTTTCACCCTGGAATTACAAAAAGGACACATTTAACCAGCTTGCATTTATATTTTTCTTGCAGAATTGGCAGATTTTTCAACTTCAACTTTCTTAATCAACTGATTACCGCAATTGGAGCAAACATTCCATTCAAGATCAACGGGATTTTTGCATTTTTCACATAATTTATAAGCAGATACCCATTTTTGGCTTTTCAGATCAACTCCACATTTTGTACAAAAACAATATGAAACCACCATACTTTCACCACATGATGTACATACAGGCATATCCTTCATGAATGCAGGAGTGAGTTTTTTCTTCAAGTTCTCAAGGCAAACACTTGCCTCAAGTTTAACCATTGCATCACGGTCTTTTTCACAGATAAGTTCTACTATCGTTACCAGGTTCTTGGTAAATTCTGGCATTATCAAATCCATTTTTATAAAATCTACTTGATTCAGTTTTATAGAAGAAGAAATAAATTTTAGAGCCATGAAACGGGTGGCAACCATTTTGCTAGTTAGCTTTTCAAGCAAATGACGCCTTTCTTCATCGGATAGCATCTTGCCCATATTATTCTGTAATCCCCCTTCAGGTATTAATCATTGTTGCCAATCTAAAAAGCGGTTTCGATTTTGGTAATTTTTACAAAATAAATATATCCATGATTGTATTTATATGTTTTCAAGAACACATAATAACATTTTTGTATTAAATATCTTTTTATATATGTGACTTATTAATGATAATAAAAATATGATCCGAGCAAAAATTCTTGTAGTTGATGATGAACCAATAAATGTTGAATTGCTTGAGAATTATCTATCCGAGGATTATGATGTTTCAGTAGCATATGATGGCAATGAAGCATTACTTAATGTCGATAAAGAACCTCCTGACCTTATACTTCTGGATATCATGATGCCTGTAATGAATGGATACGAGGTATGTAAGAACCTTAAAGAAAATCCAAAAACAATGGGAATCCCAATAATCATGGTAACAGCCCTTCACCAAAAAGAAGATAAGATCAAAGCCATTGGAATGTTTGCGGATGATTTTTTAAGTAAACCAATTGATTTTGATGAATTGACCGCTAAAATTAAATCACTATTGAGATTGAAAGAATATCATGACGCTTTGACAGGGGATACTCATTTCTTATCATGAGGTCCATTATTCAATGATTGAAACCTATCGTGTCAATAAACCATTTTATTGCATTTCCATGTCCCCAATCCTTTTTCAATAATGTCAATGATCATTAGAATCCGTATGCTTGAACTTGATAATACTTCCTCGACGTGAGAGTCAGATTTATTCCAGGCATCAAACCTAGGGCAAAACCTGCAAGATCACAATTGGCGTCACAAAAGTTTCAATGGCCGCTGACACGAACAACAGGGGCATTATTATTCTCATATAGATCCGAAGGCTCTGTACTAGCTCATATCTTATATCTGTCTCTTTGCCCATGATAGAACCGTACATAAGATATCCCAGGCGAAGTCCCAATCCTGAGCTTATCAGTATCATAGGAATTTCGATAATTCCATGAGGCAGGATCGCGGCCAGTACGAACAGCGCCCCTTTCTCGCTGGAAATCTGGTTTGCGACAACCCCCAGTAATAATCCGTTCCCGCCTACAAAAATCACAGGAATGATGCCAAATACGATACCAAGCACGATCGCAAGGAGGCTTTTGAGGGCATTGTTCAGGAAGATCACAAGCATTATCCCGATCGGATGAAGATCTTTTATCCAGCCGAAAGATTCTTTCAATATACTGAGATAATTTTCTGATAACCCCAGATCCTTTAAAGATGCCAGCAATCCTGCTATTACTGAAATGATGAAGATCCCGGTCATGATGAGAATATATTTCCGGGATGAGTTCAGGTATTCAAGGTCTTTTTTCATATTATACTCCCATCATTATCCTGAGTGTGTTTCTAACTGCCGGTGAAAGCCCGAGCACCAGGATCGTCAGTTTCATAAGACCGATAAGCTTTTTTTCTTTTTCAGTTTTGAAATCGTTATCGAGCACGTACAGGACTGGTATGAATACTATCAATTTGAGGGGGATCATCACTATGGATGGGTGACTCGTAAATTTTCCAGCCAGGTCAATAAAGAATGTTGGAATAACATGTTTTTCATAATAATTCAGCCAGTCCATGCCTATGAATGTGGATGAAGCATCAAGAAGGTGCGTAAAAAGTATAGATATATTGACTTTGTCAGTAAGAAGCAGGAAATTTATTTTTCGGGATATGAAATATACAATGCCTGTCGTCGTTATGCCCATGATCAATATAGCTGCCGCGGGAATGGGATTAACAATCCCATCATAAACGATGAGAATCGCAATATTTAATAATGCCCAGACAACTCCTGCATAGCCAAATAATGTATGATAATCCCTGATCTTTCCTTTTCGCTCAAGGTCTATCGCGATCGCAAGCATACTTATTGTGACTGCGAACATGAAAAAATATATCAGGGGCGTCACAAACAGGTACTTCAGGGGGGGAGTGAAAAATCTAGAATCTTCAAGAACGCGAAGGGAAGAACCGGCTATGACATACGGTGTTATTGAGATCAAAAATCGCGTATCGATCTGTACTTTGAGTTTTCCCAGAAGCTTTAAGACCCAAAAAAGGCTAATACCAAGAACTATTGCATAAGTGAGCGTATCCACGATGTTGTAGGATGTGTCATAGACAATACCGCTTATGTAATACTTATCTATATAATGCCAGACGCTATCTATTATACTCATATTGAGACCTTATGAACGAAAATAATGAAAATAAAGGAAATTATAAGAATAAGTGGATGCAGCTCCCCAGGAATGTTGTCGTCGGTCATGGCGTTATTAATGACACAGGTAAGGTTTGTAAAGACCTTAAACTTAATGGGAGCGCCGTGATCGTAGGCGGGGCAACAACACTTCGAACTGCTGGAAAAATTGCGGCGGTCTCGCTTGAAGAGTCGGGTTTTGATGTGAATACCGTGATCATTGAAAAACCAACGCTTGAAGAAGTGAACATGGTCAAAACACAGGCAAGCGAAGCACAGGCTACGTTCTTGCTTGGCGTTGGCGGCGGAAAATCCATAGACATAGCAAAACTCGCATCCATGTATCTAGATATTCCTTTCATAAGTATCCCTACGGCAGCGTCACATGACGGTATTGTTTCATCAAGAGCTTCAATAATCCGGGAAAATAAAACAGTTTCAGAATCAGCCCATACTCCACTTGCTGTGGTCGCAGATACTTCCATTATTGCCGCTGCGCCATACCGGCTTCTTGCAGCAGGATGCGGCGACATCATATCCAATTGCACTGCGGTGAAGGATTGGGAACTTGCCCACAGGCTTCGCGATGAACCATTCAGCGAATATGCATCCATAATTTCAAATCTCACTGCCAGAATTCTGATCGACTCAGCCGAATTGATAAAACCAGGTCTTGAAGAATCGGCATGGACGGTAATGAAAGCCCTTGTGGCAAGCGGTGTTGCAATGAGTATCGCAGGTTCATCGCGCCCGGCAAGCGGCTCTGAGCATAAGTTCAGCCATGCACTCGATGAATTAGCTCCTAAACCGGCTCTCCACGGCGAGCAGTGTGGCGTTGGGACAATAATGATGATGTATCTTCATGGCGGCAACTGGAAAGAGATCAGAACATCGCTGAAGGCTATCGGTGCACCCACAAATGCTTCCGAACTCGGGATAGAGGAAGAGTATATCATAAAAGCGCTCCTTCATGCTCATAATATCCGTCCTGAGAGATACACGATACTTGGTACAGGATTGACCCCTGAAGCTGCCCAGAAGGTTGCAAAGATCACAAAAGTAATAGGATCATAGTCTAATTGCATTAGGCATATAATTACAATTATAAAATAATAATAGTAATAATAAATCAAGGTGAAATCATATGGAAGAATCTGATACAATAATAACATTGATAGGAACAAGACTGGCAAAAGTAGGGAATGAATTTATTTTCAGAGGTGCCGCAAAAGAATGCGAACCATGCAAATTCAATAAAACCTGCCTTGGCCTGAATCAGGGAAGCAAGTACAAGATCGTGGATCTTAGAAATTCTGCCAGGCTTGAGTGTTTCGTACATGACTCTGGTGTATGTGCAGTAGAAGTCATCGAGGCGCCTATCATGATGGCCATAGAATCCAGGAAAGCGATAAAGGGTTCAAAGATAGCTTACGAGCAATTACCCTGTAACTATCCGAATTGTGATAATTTTGTGCTGTGCCATCCATCGGGTATCAAAGCAGGAGAAAAATTCAATATTATAGATGTTCAGGGTGACATCGAAGAACCGTGCAACAAAAATTATCAATTAAAAATAGTGGAGATAAAGAGGCAATAGATTATGAAAAATATCAACGAAGATAATTGCATGACCTGCAAAACTTCATTGGTAGGCAAGAAAAGGTATCCTGTCCATTCTCCAAGGTTGATAGTTATCGGTTACAGATGTGTGGAATGTAATGAAAAGACCAAATCTCCCTCTGCAAAGAAACGGGAAGAGGAAATGAGCATACTCACAAAAGAAGTGCCGAAACTTGAAAATGTGAACATGGACATACGAAAGGCGCTGAAAAACACTTAGCGCGTGTTTTTTGGTAAATTATATAACAAAGTGATTCCTATAAACACAAGATATGATCAAGAATTGCCAGAAACATGGATTCTTCAGGAGCGATACATGCACATGCGGTGATGCCGGAACACTCATCCTGAACGATGAACAGACTGAAAGGCTCGGCAGATTCATCTCAGGGGCGCTGCGGCATTTTCCGGATGATCTTGGGCTTGCCATGAACCAGCATGGGTGGGTGGATCTGGATTTTCTGGTAGATGCCATGAGAACGCGTTATAAATGGTCTAACAAAGAAAAACTTTTTTCGATAATAGAATCAGATGAGAAGGGCAGGTACGAAATAAAAGGAAATAAGATCCGTGCGCGATATGGTCATTCAGTGGATGTTGACCTTGATTATGAGGAAAATACACAGACAGAACTGTATTATGGTGCCAGCAGGGAAGAAGTTGATATCCTGCTTGAAAAAGGGATACGACCCGTGAAGCAAAGATATGTTCATCTTAGCACATCGGCGGATAAGGCAAGGGAAGTTGCGAAGATCCATACGGAAGACCCGGTCCTGCTTGTCATAAACGCCCGGGAGGCTCAGGAAGATGGTGTTGCAATTCTTTCGGCAACCGAGAATATTGTGCTTTCTGATGAGATACCGCCCCAGTATTTGAGTTTGATGAAGGATTAGATCCGCACCCTGAATAATCCCGTCCCTAGCTCCTCAATCTTGAATATTACAGGCAGGAACTGCTCTGTCACCCAGATATTGGTTTTTGTGTGCATGGTAATCTTGTGGGTTGTAAAAGATCCTCCTTTTGCCAGCGCCATATAGGGGATCAATTGATCTGCCAGGAATTCATCAACACCGGCGCCTGACCTTAATTCATCAATAATTGCATTCGCTGCAATTTCGCCAACCTTTTCTGCTTTCAAGCCTAGTTTTCCCAGAGCACTCCCCCCCACTGCTTTGCACCATAGTGTAATTCCACTACCTGTTGAAGGATGATCGTTCACTTCTGTTATTATCCTTGATTCATAGCTATTTTCACAAAGTCGCTTCCCTGCTGATGCTGCCTGCCTTTGCGCCACATGCGCAGGAAGCCCGGATGAATGGGAGATCCCCTCCACATGCGAACATATGTTTGCATCAAAATTTGTTTGGTTCAGGCTCGATGGGTTTATTACCGCTTCAATGCATCCACCTCCACGAGGATAGTAGCCTCGTGTTATTAGTTTGATATCACATTCATATCCCATATTCCTGAGGGCTTCCAGCGTGACAAATCTCATATAGTCGATCGATGGGGACCACTGGACGTCTGTGCCTCCCGTAATTTTTAGCCTTATGGTTCCCGGCGCATGCATGAGCGCCGGCATGAGGCACTGGAGGAACAGGGATATGCTTCCAGCTGTTCCAATATCGATCTCATAATTTCCTTTGTTGATTTTTCCTGGCGTGAAACAAAGTCGTGTGGATTTGAGCTGGCACCCAATAACCCGGGCATTGCATATCCTGGCAAGCCCTTCCACAGCTTTCACATGCTGCGCAGAAAGCCCTGGTTTTGGTCGTCCCTTCCTGATATTTTCTATTTCCACCGGCGTTCCCGTAACAGCAGAAAGCGCCACAGCAGTCCTTAATATCTGCCCTCCCCCTTCGCCGTATGACCCATCAAGCTTCATGATCAGCAATTTGTATGGGGATGATATTGAAGGTTGCGAAACTTAGATAATCCTTTCCTCCCCTTTCTCCTTTGTCCTGATCCTCACATCCTTCAAAAAAGATATGCTCCTGGCAAGTGCCACCATTTCATCCCTTGTAAAAGCAGTTTCTTTGCGTATCTCACCTTCCGGGGCATTTTCAGGAATGCCCTGCTGGATGACATAAGTGAAATTTTTTCCCTCAAGATCCCTTGCAATTCCCAATACATCCGAAAACGCCCGAAAAACAGTCGTCCTGACTTCGATTTCAACATTTTCAAGTTCCAGCGATTTGCGGGCGCGCTGGGCAGCATCTTCTTTACCTGCGGTTATATAGCTGTATTTTTTCGCATCATCAAGTGGCGCTTTGATGTCAAGGAATATTTTGTCAAGCAACTTTTTCTCTATGAGCTTTGAAAGGCGCTCCGGATAGTACCCGTTCGTCTCGATGCCAACCAGTAACCCTTGCTCTTTTGCAAAGTGTGCCAGATGTTCCAGTGCATCATATTGTGTCGTGGGTTCTCCCCCTGAAAATACGACCGCGCTAATGAAGCTTTTTGCATCCAGGATCATTTTTTCTATCTCCTGTATTTCCATAACGCTGCCGCCTTTATACAAAGGCTCTATGCGCTGGTTTGCCACTTTTATGAAGTTATTGTTCGAGCAATATAAGCATTTAAAATTACAGCCATTGAAAAAAATTACACTCACAGACCTGCCGTACCAGTCGATTGTGGATATTGGGATCACTATGCCGCTAAAGATCAATTTCATTAAGTCTCCTTTATCAAAAAGATTATCAGTTAATAAACCAATTTCATATATGGGCGTTATAATAAAACTTGCGCCTTGGTACATAAAAGGAGGTTAAAATGTCAGAAATGTCAGATATGTTCAAGAAAATGGGACTGTTTGGAATAGGTGTGATCTCCCTGACCCAGGAAAAGGTCGAGGAATTTTCCCAGGAAATGATAAAGAAAGGAGAACTGAGCCGGGAAGAAGGGAAAAAACTTGTAAAGGATATCCTATCTGAGAGAGAAAAACAGGTGAAAGACCTTGAAGATAAAATAAATGATAGAGTAAGGGATACACTTGAAAAGAGCGGTGTGGTAATGAAAAGCGATATTTCTGCCCTTGAAAAGAAAATTGAAAAGCTTGAAAAAACAATTCAGGCATTGACAAAAAAATGATCGATACTTGATTCTGGAAGTATATTTTGCGTCTCCTTGACAAGAGCTTTGCCTACGTTGAACGATACCGAGAGATAATTTCCGTTCTTATAAAGCATGGTTTCGGGTATGGTATTGAGAGATTCGGCCTTCGCCCTTTCCGCTCAATAAAAGAAAGAATAACGAAACCAAAACCATTAATGGAACAATTACTCCAGATCTCCGAAGCGGAAAGATTGCGCCATGCTTTTGAAGAACTCGGGCCCACCTTTATAAAGTTCGGACAGATATTGAGCACCCGCCATGATCTGATCCCTGAGGAATATATAAGGGAGCTCTCAAAACTACAAGACAGTGTTCCGCCTTTTGAATTCATTGAAGCCAAAAAAATGATAGAAATAGAACTCGGGAAGAACATTGATGAAATCTTTTCGGAATTTGACAAGGAACCTATAGCATCAGCTTCAATAGGGCAAGTATATCATGGCAGGCTTTCAACAGGCGAAGAAGTAGCGGTCAAAGTGATGAGGCCGGGAATTGAAACCATAATAGAGAATGACCTGTTGATATTAATGAGCATGGCGAGATTCTTCGAAAAACATGTAAAAGCAAGTAAATTCTTTAATCCTGTGGGCTTCATAGAAGAATTTTCCCGTGTAATGAGGCAGGAGATATATTACACGCATGAAGCCCAGAACGCGGATAGATTTTATAAGAGTTTTGCAGGAATTACGACAGTCAGGATTCCTAAAATATACTGGAAATATACTACAAAACACGTACTTACCCAGGAATTTCTGGATGGTTTCAAAATCACTGATTTAGCAAAAATTGAAGAGGCTGGGCTGGACAGGAAAAAAGTTTCTATCGACCTTTCTAACGCTTATTTGAAAATGATATTCGAGGATGGATTCTATCATGCAGACCCGCATCCTGGTAACATCCTTGTTTCCAGGGAAGGAGTGGTAATTTTCCTTGATTTCGGAATGGCCGGAATTGTGGATCCATACCTTCGGGAAAATCTTGTTAATCTTATGTTAGCCGTCCAGAAAACAGATATAGACATGTTAATGGAAGCCCTGAGTGAAATCGGATTGATAAGCGATGTCGGTGAATATGGTTCAATGCTCAAATCCAATCTTGAGGATTTCATAAACGGGTATTACAGTTTAAATGTCAAATTCATAGATCCCACAGATTTCCTTCGAGACCTGATTGATGTGTTGATAAAAAACGGGGGAAGCATCCCTAATAATATAATGCTTCTTTCAAAAACGCTTGCTATGAGGGATGAAATCAGCCGATTGCTTGATCCCGAGCACAACTTTTCAGAGCTTGTAGAGCCTTATTTTAAGAAGATCATTGAAGAGCGAATGAGTATTTCATATATTGTAAAAGAAATCGAAAAGGATTTGCAGGGTTATGCACGCTATGTCAAAGGTTTCCCGAAGCAGTTCCACCATATACTTAAGAAAATAGAAAAAGGAACAATACGATTTGAACTTGAGCACCGGGGATTTGAATCTCTTATTGAGGAACTGGATATTGTGAGTAAGAGACTATCATTCAGCATGATAATCGCTGCATTTATAGTGGGTTCATCACTCGTTATTCAGACCGGCATTCCGCCGCTTCTTTTTGGCATGCCTTTAATAGGGATACTCGGCTTTTTTCTTGCAGGATTTCTGGGGATAGGTCTTCTTATTTCTATAATAAGGTCGGGGAAGTGGTGATTAATTGTTTTGGCAATCATTGTATCTAGAATAAAATTTCAATTCATTGTGTAACTTTTTTATCCAATCCCGCTATTGAACTATAAAATGGAAAAGACCAGATTTGTATATATATTGATCGGCGGCTTTTTTGGTTCTGCAATCCGGGAACTTCTCTCGTTGTCAATTTCTGGAGCTTCGGGCATTTTATTGGCAAATGTCAGCGGGAGTTTTATCCTCGGTTACCTGATGTATGCTACAGAACTTGGTTTTTTCAGCGATCGTGAGCGATATCTCATAGGTATCGGTTTTTGCGGAAGCCTCACGACTTTTTCAACGTTCATTGTGCAGACCATACAATTTCCAGCCGCCATGGCGGCATTGAATGTCACTGCAAATATCGTTTTTTGCCTTGCATCGGTTTTTCTGGGACGAATGCTTGCGATAAAGGGATTGGGATCATGAACCTGATGCCGGTATTATTAGCAGGTTTTGGAGGCGCGCTTGGTGCAGTGTTGCGTTATCTTATTTCAGGGATATATCCGGTCTATCGGGACATTCCCACAGGAACACTGCTTGTAAATTTCATAGGTTCTACGATTCTTTCCATAATCACATTCGGAGCCAACCCATTACCATATTTTGCAGATGCCGGGATTCTGGGGGGATTTACTACATTCTCCACATTCAGTTATGAGAGCTTCCGTCTCCTTGAACGAAGGGATTTTCATGGTTTCGGGGCGAATATCATTTTGAGTTTGCTTCTTTGTGGGGCAGGAGTGATTTTAGGAAAATGGATCGTATTATGAATCAAGAAGAGAAGTGCATGCGTCCTTGTTAAGGGACAAATCGTGAATTAAAATGAGGATTATGCGCCGTGACAGTATAAATAAATGTTGAACATGAATCCGTCTATTTATCAAATAAGACCTCCCTTCGAAATATGTAAAAGCCATTAAATACAAAGAACCTAATGTAAGAACATCATTTTCGGAGGATTTCATTGCAACCTGTAGTAAATATTGGCATAGTAGGGCATGTTGACCACGGCAAAACCACGCTCGTAAAGGCACTTTCTGGCTCCTGGACAGATAAGCATAGTGAAGAAATAAAAAGAGGAATATCAATAAGGCTTGGCTATGCGGATATCGTGTTAATGAAATGTCCTGTGTGCCCGGAACCTGATTGTTTTACGACAAAAAAAGAGTGTGAGAAATGTGGGGCAAAAACAGAAGTAATGAGAGCTATATCCTTCGTTGACTCCCCGGGCCATGAAACACTGATGGCTACGATGTTATCAGGTGCAGCTCTGATGGACGGTGCCCTTCTGGTCATTGGGGCAAATGAAAATTGCCCCCAGCCGCAGACAAAAGAGCATCTAATGGCTTTGAACATCCTGGGCATAAAGAATATTATAATTATCCAGAATAAGATCGACATTGTCACGCGAGAGAAAGTAATAGAAAATTATAACCAGATAAAGACTTTCGTGAAGGGTACAGTTGCAGAAAATGCCCCGATTATCCCGGTTTCGGCACAGCAGAATGCGAACCTTGATCTTATCATCGAGGCGATTGAAAAATATATTCCTACCCGTGGGCATGAACTTGATAAGCCGCCATTGATGTTCGTGGCTCGATCCTTTGATATTAATAAACCCGGAACAAATATTGAAAAGCTAAAAGGTGGAGCGATCGGAGGATCTTTAAATTGCGGTATATTTCACCTTGGCGATGAGATCGAGATGCGACCAGGAAGAAAAGTCGAAAGCGGGGGAACTGTAAAATGGGTCCCTATTAAAACGGTAATCACATCTATACATGCAGGGAGTGAAGAACTGCAAGAAGCAAGACCTGGGGGTCTTATTGGGGTAGGCACAAAACTTGACCCATCTATTACAAAGAGCGATGCTCTTGTCGGGCAGGTCGCGGGTCTTCCCGGAAAATTACCGCCTACGATCGAAGGTTTTGTAATGGAAACAAAGCTTTTGGAAAGAGTAGTAGGTGTAAACGATGAATCTGTTGTTGAGCCTATACGTTCAAATGAACCTTTAATGCTAAATATCGGGACCGCCACCACAATAGGAGTTGTAACAAGCGCAAGACAACTGGATGCTGAGGTCAAACTCAAAAGACCCATATGTGCAGATAAGGGTTCACATATAGCTATCAGCAGGCGAGTCGGTGCTCGCTGGAGGCTTATCGGTTCAGGTGTATTGAAAGAATTCAAATGAAGCAAAAAGTGATCATTGATACAAATGGTTTGATGATCCTCGGTCAATTCGGACTTGATATTTTTTCAGAACTTGGAAGATTGGGTTTTGATTCTTATATTGTGGTGAGAGCTTCAGTCAAGGAACTTGAAAAGATCATTGCCTCAGGTCGCGGGAAAGATAAAATGGCAGCAAAGATAGCGCTCTCATTATTAGACCGCTGCACCATAATAGAAGAAAGTGGATTCGCAGATGATCTGATCATGGAAAATGCAATTGTGATGAAAGCGTCAGTTCTTACGAATGATGCCGAATTAAAGAAAAGATTATGTAGTAAGGGAGTTACTATTGTGTATCTTCGAGATAGAACTCGTTTAAGTATTTAATATCTTTTTAAGAGGATTTAGATGTATAAGAAAATGAGATTAGCAGATACGGTGAGAATTGCACCTGAATTACTCGGTGAACCTGTTGAGGAAGCAGTAAAACTCGCGTTGCGAGAAAAACTTGAAGGACTTGTTGACAAGAGGATCGGTGCGATAGTTGCGATCAAGGATATTATTGAAGTTGGCGAAGGGCATATACTGGCCGGGGACGGAGGAGTATATTATGATGCAAAATTTGATGCATTAACTTTCATGCCAGAACTTCAGGAGATCATTGAAGGCAGCGTTGTTGAGGTTGTCCAGTTCGGTGTTTTCCTTGGTATCGGACCGCTTGACGGTCTTGTGCATGTAAGCCAGCTTACTGATGAATTCGTGACTTATGATGAGAAAAATTCACGGCTCATTACAAAAGAATCAGGGCGTTCAATAACAGAAGGAGACCACATCAGGGCAAGAATAATAGCCGTAAGCCTTAATGAGCGTGAACCAAGAGATAGCAAGATCGGTCTTACGATGCGCCAGCATACCCTTGGCAAACTGGAATGGTTAGAAGAAGCGCGAAAGCCCAAAGAAGAATCGGAGGAGAAGGGAAAACCAAAGAAGGGCAAACCAGAAAAGAAAAAGAAAGACGAATCGCCCAAATCTGAAAAAACCGAGGAAAAAAAACCAGAGGGAACATAAATGCCTGACAATGTCTGCAGGGAATGTCACAGGATCGTTAAGAAAAGCCAGGTGTGTTCATATTGTAATTCAACTTCGCTCACAAATGATTGGAGCGGTTATGTGGTCATTATCGACCCCGATAAATCACAGATCGCAAAAAAACTCGGAGTCAAATTACCCGGGGAGTATGCGTTGAAGGTAAGGTAACTTGAAAAGATACTGTTTGCCTGTGGAGTTAAGAGAAGAACTTCGAAAACTCCATGGAGAGCTTTATCCCGGAGACGGGATTGAGACGACAAAGGAAATCATTAAGAATTTACATGAATATGCCAAGTTGATCTCTGTTGGAGATATTGTCACATTTAATCTTCTTAGTGCCGGATTGGTCCCGGATATTTCTTTCGTAGATGACAGGACTAAACGCAGCCCTGCGTCAGATATGGTCATGAAAGGCACGCGGCATGCCCATTTTAGAATTATAACGGTCGAAAATCCCCCGGGTATAATTACAGAAGAATTATTGGATGAAATACAAAAAGCAATGGGATCCAATACGCCTGTACAGATATTTATAAAAGGGGAAGAGGATCTCGCAGCTCTTCCTGCAATCGCCATGGCTCCCATCTCATCAGTAATTATATATGGTTTGCCTGACAAAGGGGCGGTACTTGTTCGAGTTACTGAGAACAAAAAGAAAGAAATACAATCATTCCTTAATAAAATGAAATGCAAGGAGAAAAAATAATGGAAATCCAGATCATCAAAGATAAAACAAATCCACTGTTAAAGAGACGAGAGATATCTGTCTCTGTAAAGAATAAAACCACAGCCTCAAGGATCGAGTTAAAGAATAAGCTTGCAGCGCTGCTAAATTCCAAACCTGAACTTATCGTGATCGAGCATCTTGGCACAATATACGGAAAGCAGGAAATGATGGCAAAAGCTTGTCTATACCAGACGGAAGAACGTTTGAAACAGCTTTCTCAGCAGCATCTTATCGCAAGGGATGCACCCAAGGTTGTAGAAGGACAAGAACAAGCAGAAGCTCCAGCAGTACCAAAATCCCCGGCTTAAAAATGGAGAGATCTTAATGGCAGTTAATGAATTTTACGAAATAAGCGGAAATAAAGCAAAAAAGATAAAACCTTCATGCCCCAGATGCGGACCTGGCGTATTCCTTGGTGAACACAAGAATCGCAATTCATGTGGGAAATGCGGTTATACTGAGTTCAAGAAATAATCTTTTTCTCAGGTATGGCCTGATTTTAAGGTCATGGACCATTACCAAATCTCTTAATCCGTGATTTGAGTCTGTTAGTGTCTGCTGATTTATTGGTGGTGTAACAACGTTATACCAGTTCAGCAAAATCAAGTTCAATCGGCTATTTTTTTTTCAAATGTATAATAATTTAGCTACAAAGACGCATGGGAAAATGAGGAAATATTTCAAGCTGTTTTTTCCTATAGTTTTATTAATCACTATTAATTTATAATATTTTTTTATCTACTTTATCGCTTTAAAAAGCCTTAATCCCTTATTTAAAATTTAAAATGAATATTGAAAAAAACCCCTTGATATTTACCCAATTATTCATACCCAAGTTCGTAAGTATGAATAAGTCATCTAATCAACTTGACAGCATACTCATTGCTATAATCCTGGAAACCATTCGCCTTTACTGCAAGATCCAGATAACCTTCACCTGTATCCATAGCAAAATCGGTCTTCTTGAATCTCAGTATGGTGATACCATTCTCATCTGTAATATTAACGGCGCAAGTTCCCTCACCTGAAAGAACCGAACTTGCTTTTCTTACAGGTGTGCCATCCATTGAATCAATTACCTCGACCTTCACGTCGATACTGTCAGTATTATTAAGAGTGGATAAAATTATCAAATTTCCACTCTTAACATCAGCATGTATCGACCCAGGGATGGCGCTTTGGCCATTATCTATTATTACTAGCATTGCTGAGAGGCCTGCCATTCCCACTATTGTGAGAACAACCATTTTTATTGGGATACCTATTGCCATTTTGGACCATTGATCCTATTTTTGATATAGCACCACTGCTTTTTCATCTTCATAGTCATAGTAGGTTCCCACGTTCAAATGGATGCGTTAAGACCCCATGCCATTCTCATATGCGGCAAACGCGGGTACGGAAAATCCTATACCATGGGAACACTCATCGAAGAGCTTGCAATGCTTCCTTCGAATATTAATATTGCCACGCTTGTTATCGATACGATGGGGATATTCTGGACTATGCGCAATCCGAATATTAAAGAAGAAGATATTTTATCAAAATGGGATATATCCCCGAAGGGTTTCGATATAGAACTGTTCGTGCCCGCAGGAAGTTTGAAGCAGTATGAAAAAATGCATATTGAAGCAAAACCATTTTCGATATCGGCGGAAGAACTTTCAGGTTATGACTGGTGTTCGTTATTTGACCTTGCACCAATCAGCCCTTTAGGTGTTTATATTCTCAAAACAATTGAAGATATCAAGGAAAAGATCGATGACTTTTCTTTATTGAATCTAATTGATTCTATAAATAGTGATTTAGAGGCAGATCCAACTTTGCGAAACGCCGCAAAGAACTATTTCAGGACAGCAATTTCATGGGGGATATTCCATGAAAATGGGATCGACATTCGCGATATCATCAAAAAAGGCAAAGTGGTCATCCTTGACCTGAGCTCGATCGCAAACCAGAATATTAAAGCGATCGCTGTGAAAATCCTGGGTTCTAAGATCTATGACGAAAGGATAAGATCAAGACGCATATACGAGCAGCGCAAAATGGGAGAAAGTCCTGTCGAACAGGGCATCCCAATGGTCTGGATGTTCATCGATGAGGCACATTTATTTTTACCAGTTGTTGGAGAAACGCCTGCTACAGGCGTACTTGTGAGTGAATGGCTGAGGCAAGGACGCCAGCCCGGTCTTTCTGTTGTTTTTGCAACCCAGAGACCCGCTGCGCTTCATCCCGATGTTATGTCCCAGAGCGACATAATAATCTGCCACCGCCTTACGGCACAGGATGATATCAGCGCGCTTGAAGCGGTTCGGCCTACATATATGCGCGAAGGGATCGGGGATTCACTTAAAAAAATGGGGATGGAAAAAGGAGTTGCATTTATCGTTGATGATAATTCAGAATCTGCTCATGTTGTGAGGATGCGCCCCAGGAAAAGCTGGCACGGGGGAGATGAGCCAAGTGCGCTTGAGAAATAGGTAAACGCAAAGCTTGAGCACTTTTTACGATAAACATTTACGCTGGAATGTCGATTTAAATCTGCGTTCATCTGCGGTTTCAAATTATAAAGGCTCTTTTTTTGCTGAAATCTCGGCTCGCATCGACTCGATTTGATTTCCTGTGCGTCACGATTCACTTGAACTCAAGATGGATCTTCACAGCCTTTTCAATTTCCCTCAAAGTCGTATCCGGTAACGTCCCGATCAAATCCTTTATCCTTTTCTTATCCACGGTTCTTATTTGATTGGCTTTCACTTTTGAATCGCCCGGCATATTCGCGATATTTTTTTGTATGAAAACTTCAAATGGATATATCTTTTCTGTACTTAAAGTAATAGGAAGAACGGTTACAGTATCAGCAAATTCATTGTTAATATTGTTTGATATTACAACCCCTGGTCTTGTTTTTCCTATCTCGGAACCTTCGGTCGGGTCGAGTTTGATCCAGTAAACATCGCCTCTTCTAATCAATTCCATCTCCAGACATCATATCCCAGTCCTGGGAAAGTCGTTCGTCTTCATGTTTTCTCACCTTATATCCAGCGGTTAATTCTTTTATAAGGTTAGCTTTTTTTTCTTTTTCTATCCGCTCCCTGATCGATTCAGCAATGAAAGCGGATTTATTCTTCACATTTTTTAACATTTCTGCGATCTCTAGAGGTAATGTTATATTCAGTCTGACTGTATTCATTATACACCTGAATTGAAGTATTATTAATAAGTATGTAATATGGGCTTAATAATGATTTCCATATCTTTTTAATAAATTCTCCCGTCCTCATCGAAATACAAATCTATAAGAAATAAAATGATGTAAAAGAACCATTCATCATTACAATTAAGGTCTCAGGTCATGTCAATTGATATCATAACCAAAATCAAACTCGCAAAAAGTGCATCGATCCCCCTCGCAAGCATCCCAAGCGCCACCAAGAACAGCGCCCTTGCTGCAATGGCAAGAGCCCTGGATTCAAGCAGGGAGATAATAATTTCAGCGAACAAGAAAGATCTTGAGGCAGCAGAAAAGCTCGTCGAAGCCAGCAAACTCTCAAGATCGCTGGCAAAAAGGCTAAAAGTTGATGAGATTAAGATCGATGAAATGATCGCAGGCATAAAGGATGTCATAAAATTCGAAGACCCGGTCGGCAAAACCCTTTCTGCTCTTGAGCTTGACAACGGTCTTGAACTCTATCAGGTAAGCTGCCCTATCGGATTGATCGGGGTCATTTTTGAATCCCGTCCCGACGTAGTCCCGCAGATAATGTCGCTGTGCCTGAAAAGCGGGAATGCCACAATATTCAAGGGCGGAAGTGAAGCAGCACATTCCAACAGGGTGATCTTTGATACGCTTGTCAATGCCATCGAAAATACGGACGGGATGCCACATGGGGCGTTCGCTCTCATGGAAACAAGGGAAGAAGTCAACGAGATGCTAAAACTTGATGATTATATCAACCTTATTATTCCCAGGGGCTCAAACGAGTTCGTAAAATACATCCAGGACAACACACGAATTCCAGTTCTCGGACACTCTTCGGGCATCTGCCATGTGTATGTGGACCGCGAAGCTGACATGGAAAAGGCGCTCGATGTCAGTTATGATTCCAAAGTCCAGTATCCTGCCGTCTGTAATGCCATGGAAACTTTGCTTGTGCACACAGGGATCGCAGGAGAATTCCTGCCTGCGATAGGAAAGAAATACAACGACGCTGGCGTTGAACTGCGGTGTGATGAGCGCTCATTCGATATCCTGAAAGGAATGGGATTTTTAAAAGCCATAATTCATGCCACTGAAGAGGACTGGAAAACAGAATACAACGACCTCATACTTTCAATTAAGATCATTGATTCTATCGAAGAGGCGATCGAACATATCAACAAATATGGTTCACATCATACCGATGCTATTATAACGGAAAATAAAACCGCTGCCAGCAGGTTCATAGACCTTGTGGATTCATCAAGCGTCATGTGGAATGCATCTACCCGTTTTGCTGATGGCTTTCGCTATGGAAAAGGCGCTGAAGTTGGAATAAGCACTAACAAGATACATGCCCGCGGACCGGTGGGGATGGAAGGGCTTCTAATCTACAAGTATGTACTTTTGGGAGATGGTCATAAGGTCGAAGATTATGTGGGAAAGACCGCAAGGAAATACACCCATAAGAAATTAAAAGCAAGCCTTAGCGAAAAAATGGGATAAGGATTTTGATGGACGCAATTGAAAATATTGGCCGGAAAGAGCTTTTTTGTGACCTGAAGAAGATCGTCCTTAAAATAGGCACCTCTTCGCTATCAAATGAAGATGGAAGCTTTAATCGCAGGTTAACCGAAGACATTGCAGGACAGGTAGCGCATCTTCGAAAACTCGGAAAAACCGTAATTATCGTAAGCTCCGGCGCCATCGGAATAGGAGTCATCGAGCTTAATATGCAAAAGCGTCCGCGTGAGATCCCGCTTCGGCAGGCTGCAGCAGCTGTAGGACAGAATATCCTGATGCAAGAATGGATGATGGCTTTCAAAGAACATGACCTCAAAGTCGCACAGATACTTCTGACATATGAGGCTTTCTCCAGCAGGATGACTTATCTTAACCTGCGAAACAGCATCTCTGCGCTGCTTGAAGCAGGAGTTGTTCCCATAATAAATGAAAACGATCCTATCTGCGTACATGAAATAGAAGCCACGTTCGGGGATAATGACAAACTCTCTGCGATGGTGGCAAGCAAGGTGGAAGCTGAGCTCCTGATCCTGCTTTCGGATATTGATGGCCTGTATGATAAGAATCCAAAAAAGAACGAGGATGCAAAGCTCATACACACTGTTGAAAAAATAACACCGGTTATTGAAAGTTATGGTGGAAGTCCCACAAGCACAAAAGGTGTGGGCGGTATGAGAACAAAGATTGAAGCAGCCAAAATAACCTCAATGGCAGGCTGCCACATGGTTATCGCGAACAGCGCTATCGAGGACGTGGTCATCAAGGTCACAGAAGGTGAGAATATCGGAACACTTTTCCTGGCACGAAACGGCAAGTTCAAGAACAGGACACGCTGGATCATCCTTTCAAAGGCTTCAGGGAAGCTCATTGTGGATAATGGGGCAAAAGATGCCGTCGAGAAGGGGATGGGGCTTCTTCCGTCAGGGATCGTAGAGGTCGCGGGGATGTTCGACAGGGGAGATATTATTGAGATAGAGAGCGAAGAGAAGGTTTTCGCAAAAGGGATCACGGATTATACCTCTTCTGAGTTGAATAGGATCAAAGGTAAGCATTCTGATATGATAGAAAAGATGCTCGGATACAAGAATTATGATGAGGTTGTAAGGAAAAGCAATATCGGGATGCTGTGATTATTCAAACAAATATTTTGCATAATAAAAATGTCGCATATTATTGAAAGTATACAGATTTATCGAGAAATAAAATGGAGTAGCTGGTACTAAATAGAAATTATCCACTCACTGCCATTTCCACACACTTTTCAGTGCTTGCCAGGATACTTTTCACTCCGCAAAGGTTTGGAGCATACTTATGTGCTTTGCCTGAGTTCACCATCATGCATTTGAACTTTTCACTTGCGGGTGACACTACCATGCACGTATCGCAAAAAACCTTCGCGCCACTTTTCTCGATGCGTTTTATCAATGCCGGGAACCTGTTCTTTATGGTGCGCGAGGTGCATATCCACGTTTCTTTTTTCACCTTTTTCCCATCCAGAAGGCGCGCCAGGTTTTCAAGTTCTGGAACGCTGCTGTGGGGACATCCGAAAGCTATCAGGTCAGGCTCGACAGATACCTGGGACTTGTAGATCTCCTGTATCTGTTTTTCCTCGATCGTGATCTTTTCAGGTGGCATTTCATATTTATCGGCTTCCGGGGTGACATCCTTTACATGATACAGTGCAACTGCGCCGGATGCAGCCATTGCTGCGCCGAGTGATTTTAGTTCGTCTTTCGTGGGGCGGGAATTAAGCTCAAAGACCGGGACTTTATCACCGATCATTGCACCAACTATGTATCCAAGGACGCCATAATCGGAATCGTGAAGCTCTGGCTCCACGCAGATCGAAACCACCGGAACCCTGTTCTCATCCAGGTGAAAACCAAAATTCGGGGTTTTTCCAACAAGTGCTGCGGAAAGCGCACTCGGTCCCCCTTCCCTGTTCGTACGCGCACCGATAACAGAGTTGGCATAGGAGATTGCAGAGGATTCACTCCATGCTAGGTGATCTCCAAATCCTGCCAGGTCGTCATAAATATTATAAGGGGTGCAGGAGCACTCGGTTTTGACACCCAGAGCCTCGTAAGCCCTGATGATCTCCTGCTGCTTGTGCGCGAATTCCTCGCTTATCCCCATTTCTCTCCAGCATTCCAGATCCATCCCGGCGGGATTGAGAATAGAAGGCACAACAACTTTTCCTTTCAGGTCTGATATCCATTCAAGACCAGCATCTCCTATCGTTTTATACGAAACGCCTGCAATTTGCGTGCTCTTTATCGGGATCAGCCTGTCCGCGCCATAGATATCGCCAAGTGCAGCAAGTATTTCGATAGCTTTCTGGTATGTTGGGCCGCGCTCACCGTTCATGAGCTTTTCTTCATCGGGTGTGAGATACATTATTTACCAAATCCTTATTTATCCCTTCTTGAGTTCAGGCTTCTTCGCCCTCTCAAATTTCCATTTCTTGCTCATATCCATAGTAGCATCAATACCCACCTTCGTTCCTATCCCATTCTCAGAACGCGGATCAAGGGTGCTGCCCCTGACATTCGGATAAATGTATATGTCCTCATCGCCCTTTACCCTTGTCGCTATCGCAAATTCGAGATCATTGGGATTAAAAATATCGATATCATCATCCACTATCACCACATGTTTCAGGCTCTTGTGCGCTGCAAATGTGGCGTCGATGGCCAGCTTTGCTTCATCGTCATTTGTTTTATGGATCTGCACTGCAGCATGGAAATAATAACACCCGCCAGGTGTCATAACAACATTCTTAACATCCGCCACTTTCTTGACTTCATTGAAAATAAGGGGCTCATAGGGGATCCCCATCATTATATGATGCTCACTCCCCGCAGGAAGAAGCGCATGGTAAATTGGGTCGTGCCTGTGTAATATTTTTGTGATATAGATCACAGGCTGCTTCCGGACAATGTCATATGTGCCGCTAATATCCACAAAAGGTCCTTCATCAACAAGTTCTGTGGGATGTATGTATCCTTCAAGCACGATTTCTGCATGCGGAACCTTTACTCCGTTCTCCAGTTCAATGACCTCAAGCGGCTCACCCTGAAGTGCCGCTGCATAATTGAACTCCTTGCCTTCAGGAACACGTGTTGAGATAGCAAAAAGCGCAACAGGGTCGATACCGATAACGATAGCTACCGGAAGAGGGTCGCCGTTTTGTGCCGCTTTCTTGTAAAGGTTATACGTATGCCTGAATTCAACAAGCCGCGCTGCAAGTCGGTCTTTTCCGATCACCCTTAACCTGTGGATCGAAGCATTCATCATACCCTGATATTGCGAAACCACAACCCCTGCGGTGATATACGCAGCGCCGTCGCCTTCAAAATGAGTAAGGATGGGGAGCTTATACAGGTCGGGTTTTTCGATTACTGCTTTTGTCGGTGAATCCTTGACCAGCTTTATTTCACCTTCTGGAAGGCATGATGAAAGATGCTCTATTATTTTTTCAGGCGCCACGCCAAGAGCTTCTGCAAGCAAATCTCTCGATGCAAGGATGTTCATGACAACTTTGGAGCCATTCACATCTGTAAAAAGAGTGGGGTCATTCCCCACCATCGAAGAAACTTCATAAACCGGCGATAGCGGCTCATTGATCTCTTTTAGTTTACCTTTGCTTTTGAGTATTTCCAGAAATCCCCTGAAACTCATTCACGCCACCGCTTGTACAAATTATGCTCGATGTCAAGCAAGTCCAGAGCCCTGCCAGCCATAAAATCAATGAGGTCATCAATGGTTTTTGGTTTTGGATAAAATGCCGGGCATGCAGGAAGAATTGATGCGCCTGCCTCCATTGCTTTTTTCATGTTCTCCACATGGATAAGATTTAGAGGCGTTTCCCTTACCATCAATACCAGGGGGCGCTTCTCTTTCAGGCAGCAATCGGCGGCTCTTGATATCAGCGTATCCGACATACCGCTTGCGATCGATGCTAAGGTTTTCATGCTGCATGGCGCAATGATCATACCTCTTGTCCTGTGCGAACCGCTTGCTATCGGAGCTGTAAAATCATAATCGTCATAGACATTATCTCCCAATATCTCAACATCACTGACCGAAAGATCAGTCTCTATCTCAATGAGTTTTTTTGCAGAACCGGAAATAACAAGATGAGTTTCATAATTTTTCATTTGTTTTATAGCTTCGAGTAACCTTATCCCATACTGGACACCTGAGGCTCCGCTTATCCCGATAATTATCTCATTCTTCATAGGCTATAGTTGGTTTGCTTTATTTGAATAGTTTACTGAAAAAAAAATATTGAACTCAAAATAAGAACTTTATATGATAATTATAACGATTATAATTATCTAAATAAATAGATATATTTAAGTAGATAAAGATCTTATTTTACATTGGTGTGTGAAATGTTAAAAACCAACGAAAAACAGATTTTTAATGCAAGGTCAATATTACAATCACTGGTCAGCTGGAAATCTGAATATTACAAATTTATAATAATGTTTGGAATATTATTTACTATATTACAGGTATCAGACCTCACAACCACTCACCATGCTCTCAAAAATCCCGAAAATAAGGAACTTAATCCTCTTTATAACCAGACATGGTTTGTTCCATTCAAATTAACAATGGTATTTCTTATTATGGCCGTTATGTATCGTATTCCGGCACCAAACCGAAGATTTGCAAAAACAGCAATGATCGGAATGATATATATGTATGTGTTCATAAATATGAATAACCTGTATTTTGTTATGAAATGAGTCTTTGAACCCTCTCCACGCCTGAAGGCGGGAGATTCCAGAGTTCATATAACCTCTCTGTGGCTCTCATCTTCACAGATTACATCATCCACAGCCTCAGTTATAGTTGCTTCTGATTGAACGGACGATCCGCTCTGTCTCTGGT
>Ga0209540_10000728_pt1 | contig 27960 bp, 28 predicted proteins | sample BarGraIncu01121A_FD_184501 | JGI IMG/M metagenome (GOLD analysis project Ga0209540, IMG submission 184501) | Arctic peat soil microbial communities from Barrow, Alaska - Barrow Graham LP Incubations 011-21A (SPAdes) (version 2) | ecosystem: Environmental > Terrestrial > Soil > Wetlands > Peat... | reverse complement strand
ACATTGACGCCGCGTGCGGCCAGTTGCGGTTGAAAATCGAACGCGAATTAAAAACGGTTCCCACCTGATGTCAGGGTGCGACCGCACCGGTCAATCCGGTTTTGCGCCGGAAAATGATGATGCGTTCCGACAATGACGCCGGCGGGAGGTTTGAACCTTCACCCCAACTTGAAACCAGTTTCCCGTCGGGATCAAAACCAACAAGACCAATTCTTTCGTAATGTTCGCGGGCGTATTGTTCGAACCAGTCGGCGAGGTAATGCGGCGAGTCGGGTTCCGGCAGCCACGACAGTTGATACTGCACCTGCACGAGAAATTCCGGGCGGTTGGTTTCGATCTCCTGCGCCATTTCACGCTGCATTTCGAGCGCGTGCGGTTGCGACTCCATCAACGCGTAAGTGTAAATGTAGCCGGTCGCCGAACGGCGGCGTGCGTAGAAATAGATTTCCGGCTCCGATCCCATGACCGCCACCCGCGCATTGCCGGCGGAATCTTTCCGCAGCAGATTCCCCACGGCAACCGCCTCGACAAACGGATTCCGCGGGTAAAGATTCCGGCAAACCTGCGTGGCCGACCACTGGAAAAATGGCTGGGCTTGGTAAAAAATCATCCACCCCAGCACCAGGACGAAAGCGATCACCGGCAAACTTTTGAAAACGTCGGCAAACCAGGCAAAGCGCCATGACGATTGCAACGCGGCCACCGCCATGCCCACAAGCAGCGCAAAGGCCGGCAGCAGCAAAATAAAATACTGTCCTCGAAAATATAATCCCGCCGCCGTGCCCAGAAATGAAAACGACCAAAACATCACGGTGAACAGCATCGGCTTTCGGAACACCCGCTGAAAGCACGCCGCCAGCAAACCGGCCAGCGTCAGCGCCCAAAAACCGATGGACAAATCGCGCGTCTGCCGCAAATGGTCGGCCAGGCAACCACGGATTCCCATTTCCACCGGCATCGTACTTTCATAAATACGCGCATAAACCACCGTCCAGAACCAGAAACGGTCAAAGACACCGGCGACCGCGAACAACAGGCAAGTCAGGCTGAAGGGCAATACCAGGCCCGTTCCGAACGCCAGGATTTTGCCGCCAAATTGCTTCGACAAAAATTCACGGTTCCGTACCGCCACCCAGATCAAAAAAAACAAACCAAAAAAACTGAAACAGATTCCCTGCTGTTTCATCAAAAAGGCCAGGCCCAAAAGAAGTCCGCTCCAGAAAAAAACTTTTAAGCCGCCGGTCTCATTCGCCTTGAGCAGCAACAGGGTTCCCGGCACCGCAAACAGCACCACGAAATGATTGGCGTGCGCCGCCAGCCCGGCCACCGCCGGACTCAGTGCCATGACCGCGTAACTCGCACACGCCGCCACGCCGGCCAGGTTTCCGAACAGTTTTCGTCCCAGCAGAAACACAAAAACAATTGTCAGGCTGTTCGCCAGCAGCAGCGTCAGGTGGATCCCGGAAATGGTTTGTCCGAACACCGCCATGCCCAGTGCGCAGGCAAAATACGTTCCGGGCAATTTCATGTTGTAGGCCAGTTCGTAAGGCGGGACGCCCTGCAAAATGAGTTGTCCCGCATAGGCGTATTCCCCTTCGTCTCGCTCCAGCGGCATGTCCAGCAGTCGAACGCGGATGAAACCCACAAACAAAATCACGGCCAGAACCACCAACCACGGCCAGAGACAAACCAACCGGCTTTGCGGGAAGGCGGAAACAGTCGCTGGTTGATTTTCCATTTAATGGTGAGATAACACGGAGCGCTTTCCCGTAAAAGTATTTTGCCGAAAAATTCCGTGTTTCATCCCGCCTTCATGCATTTCGGCGTGGCAAGCTGTGCCCATCTGTGGCTAAATGAAGCGCGTGATTGCTTTGCTTGATTACGGCTCCGGCAATTTGCGCAGCGTCCACAAGGCGCTGCTCAAGGTCGGCGCCGACGTGCGCATCGCGCAGCGACCGGCCGAAATCGGCGACGCGCGGGCCATGGTGCTGCCCGGCGTCGGCGCGTTCGACGATTGCATCAATGCCCTGCGCAAACAGGAGCTGCTCGAGGCGGCGCGCGACTTCATCAAGTCCGGCAAACCATTCCTCGGCATCTGCGTCGGCTACCAGGCGTTGTTTGAGAAGAGCGAGGAATTCAACAGTTGCGCCGCCGGCCTCGGAATTTTCAAAGGCAGCGTCATCCGTTTTTCCGAAAAGCATGGATTGAAAATCCCGCAAATCGGGTGGAACCAGCTTGAAATCGTGAAGCCGGATTGCCCGCTGTTTCGAGGAGTGGCCAACGGCAGTTATGTTTATTTCGTCCACAGCTTTTATCCGCAGCCGGCAGATACGGGCATCATCGCCACGCGCACGGATTACGGCGACAAGTTTGCGTCATCCGTCTGGCGCGACAACGTTTATGCGACGCAGTTTCATCCGGAAAAAAGCCAAAAGGTTGGTTTGCAACTGCTGAAGAATTTTGTTGAACTGGTGCAGTGCTGACCCGCCGTTCCATGAAATTGAATAAAAAAATGTTTTCACATTTCAACTTCTTTCAAAAGTGTAGCCGCCGACGCTTGCCGCGTCGAAGCGAAGCGAAGGCGGGTGAGGAGGCTCTGATTTTTTTGAAGATGGAGCCTCGTTACCTCGGCTGCTACGGAATTTCGAAGTTGCCCCATTTTTTATTGGCCATACTCTGCGTCGGTCTGGCCGGATGCGCGTCTCAAGGCACGGTTGCGCCATTGAGCAACGGTTATGAGGAGGTGGCCAAGCCCAAGCGAGTTTCATTTCAGTATCGGGCGCCGGACGGCAAAATCACTCCGATCTGGACTGCATTGTCCGGGGTCAGCGAGGTCATCAAAGGTGACGTGGCGATATTTGTGGGCGACAAGGCCTATGTGTCGCCGGACCCGGACGATCCCCGGGGCACCAAGCCGCGATTGTTTGCGGTGCGGTCACCCGCCCTGCCGCTGGACATTACCGATGAAGTTTTATCGCAGTGGTCAAATAAATCAGGAAAAGATTTCGCGAAGGCTTTGGACAGTTTCAGCATGGTGTCTCCGGAGGAAAAGAACGGCCAGTTGGAGCTGCACCTGGAGTTTTGGACGCAAGAAAGGGACTGGCCGGATAAGACCACGGTTCAATTGGACTGGAACCAGGTATTCGACATCATGCGCGAGGTGAAAGAGAAAGGCACGATGCACACGGATTTGAGATGGCATACCCCCTTCATTGAAAAATGATTTTGGCCCGAAAACGGTAGGGCCGTTGCCGCGCGGCCATCATCCTCAGCGGCGCAGTTTCGGTGGGGCGAGGCTACCGACGAGCCGTCGAAATTCGACTCTCCAAGTTCGGCTCGCGGGGATCGGTCTTCGTTCGACTTCGACCCGACGGGCGCTCGCCCCACCAAAACCAAAAATGTGCCGCTACCTGGCGGTTGGTGCGGTTGACTAAAACGCCTGAATCTGCGATAACCAAATTGTGAGCACGCGAGAATTGATCGAAAAGGAAATCGCTGATTTGCCCGAGCCGATGCAACGGGAGGTCTTCAATTTTGCCCGCTCCCTGCGAACCAAACAGAAAGATTCATTCAACGGCCTGCTGTTGAGCGAAACTGCACTCGCCAAGGACTGGAACACTCCCGAGGAGGACGCCGCATGGGCAAGCCTCTAGTCGGCGAAGTTGTTGTCCTGCCTTTTCCACAGACCAACCTGCAATCCGGCAAACGCCGCCCTGCCCTCGTCGTGGCCGATCTGACCGGCGACGATTTGATTCTCTGCCAGATCACCAGCCAATCGCGCTCCGATGGATATTCCGTTCCACTGGCCGTTGCCGATTTTGAACGCGGGCGGCTGGCCGTGAACAGTTTCATCCGTCCGAACCGTTTGCTCACGGTCGAACAATCCGTGATTCTTTACGCAGCAGGCAAAGTGAAAGATGCCAAACTGCGCGAAGCCCGCGCCAAAATCCGGGACCTGTTTTCCTGAAGCCGCTTGAGTCATCAAATGAAATTTACAACGCAATTTCACCCCAAAAAAAGTCGGCACGTCGGTTTGCATCTGCTGAAATATTATGTGGAACTGGCGAAACGTTAAAACGAATGACAACGAAACGCGAATATGTGAAGCCATTTTCGATTACTTGTCGAAAATGCGGGCACATAAATGTTTTCGAGCAACCATACGCTTATCACGCCGGATTTGCAGACCAAGGTTTTCTCTACAATGACGAAGGCAATTTAACTTTGGTTTGGAGTGCCTTCGATCCTGATTATGTAAAAATCGCAGGTAATGCAAATCCGTGGGTGATTAACGAAGAAAAGCGACGTGCTTTTGAAGATTGGTTGCCAACCGCGCCAAAAGGCGGAAAATGGAGTTTCAAAAATCCTGGGCGTTGTTTGAATTGCCACTCTGAAATTACTCCGCCTATCGGAAGAAACATTTACTATGTTTTATACGAAGGCAGCGTCGTTGCTGACGGAATGGTTCCAGGTTCACCAAAGGGACTTGTAACATTGAAATGAATTCTATTTTGTCCGCACTTGCTTTTCATCCGCCGGTGGAGCATTTTACGTTTCAAGGATTAACTAAACGAAACGAAAGGATTAAAAATTATGGCACATGAACTACCACCCCTGCCCTATCCCAAGGAAGCTCTGGAACCGCACATTGACGCGCTGACGATGGAAATCCATCACGACCGCCATCACAAGGCTTACGTGGACAATCTCAACAAGGCCATCGCCGGCAACGCTGCGCTCGAGGCCAAATCGCTCGACGCGCTGATCAAAGACCTCGCGACCGTGCCGGACAACATCCGCGGCCCGGTGCGCAACAACGGCGGCGGCCATTGGAACCATTCATTCTTCTGGAAACTCATGGCCCCCAAAGCCGGCGGCGCGCCCACGGGCAAGCTAGCTGACGCCATCAAGGCGTCGTTCGGCTCCTTCGCGGAATTTCAGGGCAAGTTTGAAGCGGCGGGCATCGGCCGGTTCGGCAGCGGCTGGGCCTGGCTCGTCTCGAACGGCGGCAAACTCGAAATTATTTCCACGGCTAATCAGGATAATCCGCTCATGGGCAAGGCCATTGCCGGTTGCGAAGGCAAGCCGTTGCTCGGCGTGGACGTTTGGGAGCACGCCTACTACCTGAAATACCAGAACAAGCGCGCCGATTATCTCAAGGCCTGGTGGAACGTGGTGAACTGGGCGGAAGCCGCCAGGAACCTTTAGGCGGCGAAGAACCAAGTGTTTATTCTTCGTAGCAGCCGAGGTAACGAGGCTCATTATTTTTGATTTACGATATACGATTTACGCGGTCTGCGTGGATCGTGGAGTGATTCGTAAATCGCAAATTAAATATCGTAAATTAAGTCAGAGCCTCTTTACGTCGGCTGCTACGATGCTTCAAACACGCCAAGCATGCGACCGGCGTGTTTTTTTGTGGAAGGGCGGAGCTGCTGCTCCGCCGTTTATTTAACGTCTTTGAACTGATTTGGGCGACGCGGCAGCGCCGCCCTACCATTTGTGTCAAATCCCGCGCCTGGTCACAATACGGTTGCCTTTGCCGAGGACAATAACGCGCGGTTTCCATTTCTTCGCCTTCCCCTGATCGAAAGCCGCAAAGTTCATGATCGTCAACAAATCGCCCTTTTTGCCCAGGTGCGCAACAGCGCCGTTCATGATGATTTCGCCGGAACCGCGTTTGCCGCGGATGACGTAAGTCTCAAACCGTTCTCCATTGGCCATGTTGCCGCACAGGATGCGTTCGTATTCCTGCAGGCCGGCCTTTTCCATCAGGTCAATGGCGATGGTGAGGCTGCCCTCATATTTCACGTTGCCGCCCGTGACCGTGGCGCGATGAATTTTCGATTTCAGCAAATGAACCTGCATGAGCCATTGAGTATAGCGTACTGCGCCGTTACTTCAACTTGAGAAAATTTTTAATAATCTGACGTCCATTCTCGGTAAGAATGCTTTCCGGATGAAATTGCACGCCCCAGATCGGCAGTTCCTTGTGCCGCACGCCCATGATTTCGCCCTCGCCGGTCTCGGCAGTGACTTCGAGACAATCGGGCAGCGTGTCGCGCTTGATGACGAGCGAATGATAGCGCGTGGCGACAAAGGGATTGGCCATCCCCACAAAAAGGTCCTTGCCGTTGTGCTTAATCGGCGAGGTTTTGCCGTGCATCATGCGGTAATTCACCACCACCTCCGCGCCGAACACGTGCCCGATGCACTGGTGACCGAGGCAGACGCCGAACACGGGCATTTCCCGGCCGAACGTGCGAATGACTTCGTTCGACAACCCGGATTCGCGCGGCGAGCACGGTCCCGGCGACACGAGAATGCGCTCCGGCTTCAACTCGCGAATCGCGTCAAGCGTGATGTCGTCGTTCCGCCGCACCTGCAACTCGACGTTCATCTCGCCGAGATATTGCACGAGGTTGTAGGTGAACGAATCGTAGTTATCTATGACCAGAACCATGTTAAGATTTGCGACTCCGATCTCTCGCGAGCACGCGCGGAGCGGTGTTGCCGATTTCATCCAGCACGCGGCCAATCAATTCTCCGGCCACGCGCTGCCCCCAAACGACGCGCCCAATTCTTTTTGCGAGCACGAATTTGATTTCGCCGCCGCTGACTTTTTTATCGAACCGCATCGCAGCGAAAAGTTTCTGACGTTGCGCCGGCTTCAACTTGATTTGAGTCGGCAGGCCGGCACGCTTGAATAAATCCCGGATCCGCCCGGCATCGTCTCCTGACAAACCCATCAGTCCAGAGGAAAGTTTTGCGGTGGCAACCTGGCCGATGGAAATCGCCTCGCCGTGCAGAAATTTCCCGTAGCCGGAAATGTTTTCGATGGCGTGGCCAATGGTGTGGCCAAAATTCAGAATGGCGCGCAAGCCGTTTTCAGTTTCGTCCTGGCCGACGACATCCGCCTTGATTTCGCAACAGCGCGCAACGACGGCAGCGAGGGTTTGGGGTTCGCGCCGCAACAGCTTCGGCAAATCGCGTTCCAGTTGCGCGAACAGTCTGGCATCGTAAATAATGCCGTATTTGATGACTTCGGCGAAACCGGCGCGAAACTCGCGTTCGGGCAAAGTGCGCATAGTATCGAGATCGCACAGCACCAAACGCGGCTGATAAAACGCGCCCACGAGATTTTTACCGGCTTTCAAATTGACGCCGACCTTGCCGCCGACGGAGCTGTCCACCTGCGCCAGCAGCGTCGTCGGCACCTGTACAAACGCGATGCCGCGCAAATACGTCGCTGCGACGAACCCGGCCAGATCGCCGACCACGCCGCCGCCGAGCGCGACGATGAAGGATTTGCGTTCGAGCCGGTGCGCCGCGAGCAGGTCGTAGCAGGTTTGAACGGTTTTCAAACTTTTGGCCGTTTCGCCTGCCGGAACCACAATCAGTGAAGGCGAAAAGCCTGTCGTGGCGAGGGAATTGAAAGCCGCTTTGGCAAACCGTCTGCCGACGTTGGTGTCGGTGATAATGGCGCAACGCGCGCCGAGTTTCAGGCGCGCACATTCGCGGCCGAGTTGGTCAATCAAACCCGGTGCAATTTTGATCGCATAACTGCGATTTCCCAGTTGTACGGAAACGGTGCGCACGGACCAAGAATAAAGGCTGAACCCGCGGTGTCAAAGTTTTGCCGGTCATTTTCATCCCGTTGGGAACGGATTTGCCTTAACATCGGCCTATGATTCCTGCTGTTCCATTTTTATGCGGACGTCTCAAGCCTCAAATGGCCATCCTGCTTTTGGCTGCCGTCGCGTTTTGCGGGTGCGCCACCAAACCGGCCACGGCATCCCGCCCGGCACCGGCCAAACCCGGCTTCACCATTTTCCTGGTTGGTGATTCCACCATGGCGGACAAGCCGCTGATTCCGGCGAACCCCGAACGCGGCTGGGGACAGATGCTGCCGATGTATTTCAAGGATGGAGTGCGGATTGAAAATCACGCGGTGAACGGCCGCAGTTCAAAAAGTTTTCTCGACGAAGGGCGATGGGAACCGGTCCTGAACCAGCTCAAACCCGGCGATTACGTCATCATTGAATTCGGCCACAACGACGAAAAGAAAAAAGACCCCAAGCGCTACACGGAACCGTTCGGCGGTTTCAAACAAAACCTCGAGTTGTTCATCCGCGAATCCCGCGACCACCGCGCCACGCCCGTTCTGGCCACGCCCGTTGCCCGGAGAAAATTCGATGACAACGGCAGGCTGGTTGACACGCACGGCGATTACGTGAAAGCCGTGCGGGAGGTCGCGCAGGAACAGCGGACGTTATTGCTCGAAATGAACACCCGCAGCGCGGAATTGCTCGCCAGCATGGGCCCGGAGCTTTCCAAGAAACTTTTCGATTGGATTGGCCCGGGCGAATTTGAGCGCTACCCGAAGGGGTTGTCCGACGACACACATTTCAACGCCTGCGGCGCGAGCCGGATGTGCGACCTTGCCGTCGGGGAAATTGAATCAAACGTTCCCAAACTTGCGGTCTGGCTGAAACGACATTCCGCCGCCGACATCAACCAGAGCGGCTTGGAAAAATGAAACGGGAAAATCGGCGGGCTTGAAATTGGTTGCGAGGACAGGATCTGAACTTGCGACCCGCCAGCAGGATTCCGAGCCTTGTCCTGCGGGCGGGATTTATAACCCGATTTCGCTAATTGTATTCGGCAAGTGTCATTAATCCCTCGGGGTTGGCGACGCCATTGCCTTGAAGGAAGACAATGTGCTGATATCCGAGGTTCCGTAATCCGACGAACCAAGCTGTGCCGCGGTCGCGGAACTGGTCACCGATCTTCGGCTCGGTGTAATTCTCAAGGATCACCACTGCTGCTTGATGTTGGGACAGCGCCTTGGCCAGGGCGAGAACATTGTCGTTTCCTTCCCGGTTGGAGGCTGCTGGTTCGACCATCTGGCAGGTTGTATCATCCAAAGACGCGATGACCAATGCCGTGCTGTCGGTGTTGTGAAACGCCTGTGGCGGCTGCGGGGTCGCACAGGAGGTTAACATGATTGCCAGACCCACGAGGGCCAATGAGTAAATGATTTTCATAAATTTCATTCGATTCCGCTGGTTTCAGGATTGTTGTGATTTATTCGCGGACGCGATCAATTCATCCCTCCAGCTCATTGCCACAGCGTGTTGCAGCTTTGATGCCATCGACTGTCACTTCAAATGCTGAATACTTTTTCTTCGGGTGTATCATTTTTAGACAGCTTTAAATTTATTTTTAGGCACGTAATTTGGCGGGCGGGGAAACAGTCCACCCAAAAATGAAATAACGGCCATTCTCCTTGGAATTAGGATCCCGCAGTGCGGGATTATGAGCCTGACAAGCTTTGCAATCCGGTTAAAACCTGAAGCCAGATTCACCTTTCTGTCGGTTGAAGCGTCTTTCCAGCTTGCGCGCATCGGAGAGCAGTTTGCCAAGTTGATCGTGGAGCATGGCATCCGCACGAGTTAAGTTAAAATCTCAATTCCCAGAGGCAAAGCAGCGCCTGCACCTGTGATAAAGCTGCAAGCAGCCTCATTTCAAAGTCAAAGACGAAAGAAAGGCCAATCCCGATGGCGCGTTTTTTTCATTCAACTTGAATCCAAAGTGGAAATATCTCACTGGGTTTTCCAGACACAATTACAACGCGGTTTGAGAAGCGTTGGTCGTGTTGGTGGATGTGTTGGTTTATGTCCACCGCGTTTCATGATGTCCACCCTGTCACCGGGCAAAATCCACGAAACGCAGGAGGTGCAAAACACCAAACAATAAAGGGTCTAAAACGTATGTTTTAGACCCTTAAATTGGTTGCGGGGCTAGGATTTGAACCTAGGACCTTCAGGTTATGAGCCTGACGAGCTACCGGGCTGCTCCACCCCGCGATTAAGAATGGATAATGTGGCCAACGGACGCGACCAGCGCAAGAAGTTTCGTCTCCTGTTTCGTCTCCTGTTCAAAATGGACAAATTCCATAGCGAATCCAGTAGCCGATCAGTTTCGCGTATTCCAGACGGACACGAGGACCGATGCGGTTATGCGACCAATCGGCGCGGGCAGAGGCAAAATAGGCCGGGCGCGAATAAAATCTTATCTCCGGCGCATAATGCCGGAAACACGCCACCGCACGGCGCGAATGATACCACGACGTAACGAGGATGACGCGCTTCTGTTTCTGTTCGCGGAGCAATTTGACGGTGAACTGCGCATTTTCCCTTGTCGTGCGGGATTGGGTTTCCAGTTCAATCGCATTCGCCGGCACGCCCGCCGCAATCAACCGCCGCCGGTTTATTTCGTAATCGCCCAGCCCGCTGATGATGATGCGCGGCGCGGCGTGTTCCTTGAAAAGTTCCGCCGCGCGTTCAGGCCGTTCGCGCGAACCACCGCCCAATACCACAATCACATCGGCCTTCACCGGCCCGCTGTCCACGCACAAAAACGGCTGCGGAAAAATAATCGCGGCCACGACCAGCAACAGCAGCAAAAGGAAAACAACGAGCGCGGTTCGTAAAATTTTCTTTCTCACGCGCGGAGACAATTACACCAAACGGCGGGTTTCGGCCAGCGCCGGATTTTAACCGTGGATTCTTTTAACGCAAAGCCAAGACGCAAAGTTTTCAACCACGGCTTGTCGCACCGACTTGTCTCGTCGAAGCAATGCGAAGACGGAAGCACAACGACGGCGGGAGCCCGCAATGCGGGCGAAGGCGGAATGGACACGGCGTAAAGCCGCGTGGAAGTCAATTGCTGCAACCTTCAGGTGGCGAAAAGGTAAAATCATTTCACTGTTCCGCCGGTTTCACCGGCCAGTCCATTCTGAAATCCTGCCGGGGAAAATCCAGGCGGTAAAACCGGACTGCCATCGGCGACTGGTAGCAACGGGTTGACCCTGATTCGGTGCTGGCGGAAATGGTCATGGACACCACTTCCAATCCAGTCAAATCTTGCCGGCCAGTGGAGGCGAGCGCGGCAAAAGACCGGGTATCCGCAATCAGCGGTGACAGCAAAAAACCGCTGCCAGCCATGCCAGGGACGAGGCGGAAACGACGTTGCGTGTGGTCCTGAAGCGACACGGTCAGCATCAACACCGGCGGTTTGTAGAGTGTCGAGACCACGGTTCCCGCCAGGGATTTTTTAATCTCGATTTCAACCCAGACCGGGCCGTTGGTCGCGGCAGGCAACGTGACTGGTTCGCCAAAGCGGGCCGATGTGTTCTGGAGCGGGGTCAGGTGAAATTCGCGCGCCGCCGCCGACCGCGACAGCAGCAAGAATGTCCTCTTGTCATCCGACGCGCCCTTGAGGTCGTAAAGCGTCAGCAATTCCGGCCAAGAGCGGCCGTCTTCCAGCGAAGGAAATCTGTCGTTAATTGGCTGTATCGCAAACAAGATATTGCTGGCGGCACGCGCTGTCCGCAGGTGGGCGGCGTTCATTTCCGCCAGTTCCGGCGTGTAGGCGGAATAACTTTGTATGACCGGCCGCGGTTGATATAGCAACGTATGCGCAAACAGGATGGTTTGATCATAGGAATAAAGGTCTGCATCGCCTTCGATTGGCGGCAATGGATGGGCCTTTCGTTCGCTCGCAAGGTTTTTTTCATAATTACTCCGCAGATACCCGGAATAAGGACCGGCAACCGGAGCGAGCAGGTTGTAGATGCTGAATGTCCCGGCGAGTTGTTTCCATAGCCCGTTGCCCGGAAGCCAGCAGTTGAACACGGATGAAGCAAACAGCGTGGAGGCAATCAACAGGCATGAAGCCGCACCAGCCGCGCGTTTTCTTCCTGGCCAGGCCACCGCGAGACACACCAGCGAGATGAGCACCAGCGCCGTTGCCGAGATGATCTCGTGCCGGTCATTTCGGACATAACCCAGTTTGAAAACGATGAATAAAATTGTTCCAAGTCCCGCCAAAGGCAGCGCCCCTAAGAACCGGTGCCGCACCCAGGCAACCCGTCCGGTCAACGCGCACAGCAGCACGGCGATCAGCAGGAAGCAGACGGCGTCGCGGGCTCCCGTTTTGTCGGTCAGCATCATCGCTTCCGTGTAACCGCTGGTGATCCGCCAGGAGTTGCACAAAAACGGTCCCAATGAACTTAAATGTTGTCCGGCCGCGACCCAGAAGAACACGAGGCTCGCCACCCACAACGGCACGATCCACGGAAAACGCCGGTGGCGGAAAATGTTGTCCGCCGCAATGACGGCGACGACCATCACGCTTTCCATCAGTCCGGTGAACTTGACCAGGCTCAACCATCCCAGTGACACCGCCAGCAAAGCTTGGATCGGCGTGAACACGCCTTCCTCCACAAAAAAATGCAGGAACAACAACAGCACGCCCCAGGCGACCAACCGGGCGTTGAAATCATCCCCCGCCGGTATGCTGGCTGCCGCAGTGAATCCGACCAGCCAAAGCCCGGCCACCAGCCGGTTGTCCGAAAGGTGGCACGCCAGCCGCCAGCCAGCGCATAAAAAAACGAGCGACAGAATTATCCATGCGATCACGGAAACCGGATACGTCGGAGGGTAATAGCCTCTAGCAAGAAATCCCCAGGGACCGTAAGTAAAAACAATGTCCTGGCCGAACTGCCAATGCCGGCTGAAGGCCACATGCAGAACCTGCGCCCAAGCGTTTTCAATTCCATCAATGATCGGGTAATCATCAACTGAACTGTAGGGAACAAACCGGGAAAACACGTAAAGAAACATGCCGGCCACGGCCAATCCGCGAACCACTGTCATCCAACGAATATTTTTCATGGGAATTCACAACGATCCCGTACACGCGGTTTCGATCCGAAACGAGCATGCAATGGAATTCATACCGCGACAAGGAAACTCGGAATCGTCGTGATTCCGGGGCGGGAGAAATCGTCCGGCAGGGCGCATCTGGCAACAGAGGGAACGGAGAAACAAACCAGATTCTGCCTGACAGCAGGCTGCGGTTAAAAACTCCACATCTTGGTGTCCTCGGACGACCGGCAGACCGTCTCTGCCAATGGCAAATCCGGCGCTGGCCAAAACCCGCCGATTTGATACTGTGGCCGTGATGTTCAGTCTTTTTGCCAGCAAACGTGTGACCGAAGCGCTCGCCGAGCTGGGCGGGATCACTTTGCTGGCCCGGGAGGCGGTTTTGTCGCTGCTCAAGGGGAGGGCCTCGTGGCGCGATTTGCTCTACCAGATTTATTTCATCGGCGTGAAATCGCAGTCGGTTGTGCTCATCACCGGCGCGTTCACCGGCATGGTGCTGGCCGCGCAGACTTATATCCAGTTTCACAAAGTCAAAATGGACACGGCCACGCTCGCGGTCGTGGGCGTTTCGATGTGCAGTGAACTCGGCCCGGTGTTGACGGCGTTGATGGTCGCCGGCTGCGTCGGCGCGGCGATGGCCGCCGAAATCGGCACGATGCGCGTGACGGAGCAGATTGACGCGCTCCGGGCGCTGGCCACGCATCCGGTGGATTACCTGGTCGTGCCCCGGCTGATAGCGGCGCACATTGCGCTGCCGCTGCTCACGGTGGAAGCCATCTTCATCGGCATCCTGGGAGGCTATTTCGTGAGCGTGAACTTGCTCGACATCGAGCCGACCTATCTCTTGGCGAACATGCTCAAATACACGCACCAGGCGGACCTGGTCATCGGCCTGATCAAGGCATTCATTTACGGCGGCGTCATCGCGCTCATCGGCTGTTACAAGGGCATGACGTGCCGGCTGGGCGCAGAAGGCGTCGGGCAGGCCACCACGGAGGCGGTTGTTTACGCCTCCATCACCATCCTGATCGCGAACTTTTTTCTCACGCTGGTCATGAGCAAACTGGTGGGTATGTTATGATTGAAGTCCGGGATTTGACAAAAAGCTTCGGCGCGCAACTGGTCCTCGACAGCATCGCCTTTAAGATTGAAAATGGCGAATCCGTCGCCATCATCGGTCGCAGCGGCAGCGGCAAAAGCGTCCTGCTCAAGCACCTCATCGGCCTGCTACAGCCGGACGGGGGCGAGGTCTTGATTGACGGCGAAAACATCGTGCCGATGAACGAACGCCAGTTGCTGCGCCTGCGCCGGAAATTCGGCATGTTGTTCCAAGGCGCGGCGTTGTTTGATTCAATGACGGTCGCGGAAAATGTGGCGTTCGGGTTGCGCCGGTATGAACATTTGACCGAGGAGGAAATCGGCCAGCGCGTGGCCGGAGCGCTCAAAACGGTTGATTTACCCGGCACGGAAAACAAAAAGCCGGCCGAACTGTCGGGCGGCATGCGCAAGCGTGTGGGACTGGCGCGCGCAATCATTTACGAACCGCAGATCGTGCTTTATGATGAACCGACGACCGGCCTAGACCCGATTGTGTCCGACAGCATTGACCAGTTGATGGTGCGTGTGCGCGACCAACTGAAAGTGACGACAGTGGTGGTCACGCACGACATGCGCACGGCGCGGCGTATCGGCCAGCGCGTGCTGATGTTGCACGACAAAAAGATTTACGCGAGCGGCACGGCGGACGAAATTTTTGCCTCGCAAGACCCGGTGGTGCGACAATTCATTGACGGCGTCGCCGATCCGAAGGAAAATTTGCCTTGAGTCATGGATAAATCGCGATTGGAAACCAAAGTCGGTCTGTTTGTGTTCATCGGGCTGGCGCTGCTGGCGGCATTGCTGATCTATTTCAGCAAAGGCACGAGCCTGTTCCACGGCACCTACGAATTACGCCTGCACGCGGGCAACGTTGGCGGCCTGAAGCAACGCGCGGGCGTTTTGCTCGCCGGCGTGCAGGTCGGCAGCGTCTCCGACATCAAACTCGCCAATGACGGCAAAAGCGTGACGATTCTCCTGAACATTTACAAAGAAAACAAAATTTACCACGACGCGCGTTTCGTCATCGAGCAATCCGGCTTTCTCGGCGACCAATACGTCTCCATCATTCCCACAACGAATTCGCCGCCCTTGCTGCAGGACGGCGCGGACGTCGTCTGTCAGGAGCCGTTTAATTTGCAGGAAGTCGCGCGCTCGACATCCGGGTTTATCAAGCGCATTGACGAAACCGTCAAAAAACTCGACGACTCGATCACAGATTTGCGACGCGTCGTGCTGAACGAAAAGACGCTCACCAATTTTTCCGTGGCCGTGAACAATATGCGCACGTTTTCCGAACAGGCGATAAACACGGTGAACGACATCAACGCGATCATCGCCACCAACGGTTCGCAGGCCAGCCTCGCCGTCAGCAACATCGTTTTCTTTTCACAGGAGTTGATGCGCCTGGCCAATTCCGCTGAAGGCGTGCTGGCAACCAACAGCACGGGAATCACCACCGCGGTGAAAAACATTGAATCTTCGACCGAAGTATTGAAAAGTTTGTTGAGCGACGTCCAATCTGGTAAAGGTCTTGCTGGAACCATGCTCCAGAACGAACAACTGGCCACCAACGTGCAAGCCATCGCGAACAACCTCGCCATTGCATCGAGCAATTTGAACCGGCTCGGTTTATGGGGTTTGCTCTGGCACCACGAACTGGTGCGCATCCCGCCGGGCGGGACACCGGCCACCAATACCCATCACTGAACCATGACTCCACTCTGGGCCATCCGGATTTTGTTTCTCGGTCTCTGCACGACGGGCGGTTACGCCATCAGCCAGGTGCGCCCGGAATTTACCGGGCTAAGTCATAGCGGCTTGATCGGCATGATGATGGGCTTCGGTTTTGGCGGGTGGATGGTTGCCGTGGACGAAATGCTCAAGGGTTTTTCGCTCCGCGCGTTTTCGGCCACGACGTTCGGTCTGTTGCTCGGCACCGTCGTTGCGCTGCTGGTGGATCGCTCCGGCCTTTTTGAAAACGCCGAAGAAAATATCCGCTGGCTCATCCGGCTCGGACTGTTCCTGGGCTTCGGCTACATCGGCATCATCCTCGCCATGCGCAGCAACAAGGAGGATTTTTCACTGATCATTCCCTATGTCCGTTTTGCGCCGCAAAACAAACCGGACAATTTGTTGCTGCTCGACACCAGCGTCATCATTGACGGGCGCATCGCCGATTTGATTGAAATCCACTTTCTGGAGGGCCTGATCGTCGTGCCGCGTTTTGTGTTGAAGGAAATCCAGCAGATTGCCGATTCCTCCGACCCCATCAAACGCGCCCGCGGCCGCCGCGGACTGGAAATGCTCAACCGCCTTCAGCGCAACACGCACACGGAAGTCCGCATTCACGATGGCGATTTTCCCGAAGAACCTGAAGTGGACACCAAACTTATCCATCTCGCGCGCAACCTCAATGCCCGGCTCTACACCAACGATTACAACCTGGCCAGGATCGCCGAGTTGCAAAAGATCAGCTACGTGAATCTCCATGAGGTTGCCAAATGCCTCAAAGTGATTTTGCTCCCCGGCGAAACACTGCAACTGAAAATCGTGCGTGAAGGCAAGGATAAGGGACAGGGTCTCGGCTATCTGCCCGACGGCACCATGGTCGTCGTCAACAACGGCCAGTCGCACATCGGCCAGCAGGTCGAAGTCCAGGTTCAGACCTTCCTGCAAACCGGCGCGGGAGTCATCGTTTTTGCGGAAATAAAAGTGCCGTCCCTCTAAAAACCATTTTGCGCCATGCAACTGGTCACCATTTCCAAAGAGTTGAACGATACGGATGCCCAAATGAAACGTTCCCAGCTTGAAGCGGCTGGATTTCATCCCGTCATCACGAACGGAGGCACTGCTCTCTGGTTGGGAACCGCCATCACCATCGGTGGCATCCTGCTGCAAGTCCCCGAATCCGAGGCCGCCGACGCGAAGGAATTTTTGGAAACGCCGCCCGCGTCCGCCGAATGATGCCACTTCCCATCAAAGGTAGGGCGGCGCTGCCGCGCCGCCGGACATTGAAGGCCGCGCAACAACGCGGCCCTGCCGGACGCGCAAAGTGTTCCAATCCTCACCGGCCATTGCCATGATTCCCGCAAAATTAAAACTCCTGCGCTGGCTCAAAAACATTCTTCCGGCCGGCGAAATCATTTTTGACCCGCAAACCCTGGCCAATTACGCCGGCGACAAATGGTTTGCTTCGCATCAGCCGGACGCCCTCGCCCTGCCCCGCTCCACCCAATCCGTCTCCATCCTGCTCCGCTTTGCCAATCGCCATCGCATTCCCGTGACCCCGCGCGGCGCGGGCCATGGCTACGTCGGCGGCTGCGTGCCCGTGCGTGGCGGCATCGTGCTTTCGCTTGAACGGATGAACCGCATCCAGGACATCAACGCCGCCGATTTCGTGGCCGTCGTTGAGCCGGGCGTGAACACGAAACATTTGCAGGAAACGGTCGAGAAGCGCGGCCTCTTTTATCCGCCCGACCCCGCCAGCCGCGCGGACAACTTCATCGGCGGCAACATCGCCACCAACGCCGGCGGCCCGCGTTGTCTGAAATACGGCGTCACCCGCGATTACGTCCTCGGTCTTGAAGTCGTCCTCGCCGACGGCACAATTCAACGCCTCGGCGGACGCACCCACAAAAACAAGACCGGCTTCGACCTTCATCGCCTGTTTGTCGGCTCCGAAGGACTGCTCGGCGTGGTCACCGAAGCCACGCTGAAGCTGCTACCGCTCCCGCCGTTCCGTGCGAATCTCGCTGTCGGCTTCGGTTCCATGTCCGCCGCCGTGCGGACGTTGCACGCGATTTTACACGCCGGTTTCCTGCCCTGTGCGCTGGAACTGGCCGATGAATTCACGCTCGCCGCCGCCTATAAACGCACCAAAAGCGAACGTCTGCGCGGTTGCCGCGCCCATCTCATCGTCGAACTCGACGGTCAGAAAAATTCCGTCCGCGCTGAGATCAAGGAATTGGAGCAAATCATCCGCCGACAGAAACCGTTGTTTGTCGAACGCGGCCTCGGCACCGCCCAATGTGAAGCCGTCTGGGAGATCCGCCGCGAATTTTCCTACGCCCTCCGCGACACCGGCCTGACCAAGCTCAACGAGGACGTTGTCGTACCGCGCAGCCGGTTGGAAGACCTGTTCAAGTTTGCTGCCCGGCTCCAGAAGAAACACGGCCTGCCCGTCGCGTGTTTCGGCCACGCTGGCGATGGCAACATCCATACCAACGTGATGGTGGACCTGAACCAGCCGCGCGCCAAGCAACGCGCCGAAGCCGCTCTCGATGAACTCTTCGCCCAAGTCATTTCCTGGGGCGGCGCAATCAGCGGCGAACACGGCATCGGCCTGGCCAAAAAACGCTGGTGGCCGCTGGCGGTTTCCAAGGAAGTGCGCGAACTCCATCGCGTCGTGAAACACGCCCTCGACCCAAAGGGCATCTTGAACCCTGGCAAGTTTATTTAGGGGAGCGCACGCGCCCCGCGTGCCGTTTCCTGCGCCTCGCTGGAAACATCTGTTGTTACGGAAGGCAAACCGCCAAAGACGCCAAAGACGCGAAGAAGTTTGACACGATTTGCGCCGCTTGGGAAACGGTGAAAGGAATTTGCGAAGCAAAGGCCCGCGAGGGCCGAGCAAGCGGGCGCGAGCGAGTCCATTGCACGAATTAGCGCAAATTTGCCTCGACACTCGACTTCTTGTCGCGTCGTAACTAGTTGCCGCGAGGATTTTGGAGTGCGGTGGCAGAGCGCAGCGGCGACACCGCTTTGGAACGCCGACCAACGCTGTAAAAGCGGCGTGGCGCTTCGCTTCCCGCCGCAGTCCAAAAAGATTTGGTTGCGGCGTCAGCCGCGCTGCGCCTTTGCGCCTCTCGCTCGCGCGTCAGCGGAGTTGCGTTAAATTTTATCACGGGTGCGAGGTCAAATCTGGATACGGGACGAATTTCAGCGCTGTGATCGTCAAATCCGCCGCCACCGCTTCGCTGTCTTTTCCCAAAGCCAGCACGAGTTCTTTGGTGCGGGCCAGACCCGGCGTGGCCGGGAGGGGAACATGGATTTCCGTTTCCCCGCCTTCCGTCGCGCTGAACCGCACGAATATCTGGTTGGGAAAGTGCGGTTCGGCATAAGGGCCGCCTTGAACTTTGTTCAGCGTGATGACCGCGTGTTCGATTGGCGCTGAGGCGCGGTAACGGATGATCAACCCGCCATCGGCGAGGCTGATGCCTTCGGCTTGCGGCACCGTCAACGTGACGCGGCCATTTTGCAGCGGACGACCGACGATGTGAAACGAATTTTCGTCACGAGAAAAATTGATCGGGCTGCCGTCGCTGGTCCAAGGAACGATTTGCGTTTCCTTCGACAGGAAATCCACGGCGTTACCGGGCGCGTACCACGCGAGCAGGTTGTCGTGCAATCCCTTGAATTCGAGATAGCGGCGCATGTTGTCCGGCGCAGAGCCGATGCCGCCGAGGATGAGCGAAAGCGTGTGTGCGGTGGTTTGGTATTTGATGGCGGTGCGGCGCTTGGTGTCGAAACCTTCCCACGGCCCGTGTTTCGTAAAGAGACGTGAAATCGCCGGCCAGTTCAGCTCCAGAAAGCGCTCAATCTTGTCCGGCGCGATTTGGCTGGCGACGCCCAAAGTGTAAAGCGACGGGGCGTTTGTGATGCGCGGTTCCACGGCGATGACGATGTCCGGTATGCCAATTCGGCCCGTGTATTCGACGCCCTGACCGCTGTAGGCTTCCGACAGTAACCCGGGCAGCTTGTTGCGGGTGGCGAAATCCAGTTCGATGTCCACCGTATTCTCCAGGATTTTGCGCCAGCCGGCATTCTCCAGTTCCTGCATGAACAGGGTCAGGCCGGACGATTGAAACGCCGAACCTTCCCACGTGGCCAGCGTGTAAATGTCATCGCCGGCCTGAGTGCGAAACGGCTTGATCATGAATCCCGCGTTGGCGACGGTCGCCGCCGGGAAACCATGCCGCAACGCGACGAATATCAACGGGCCGCGAAATTCGTTCACCAGATAATTCATGTGCCCGACGACGTAGTTGCCGGCGGCGTCTTCCCAGCCAAACAAACGATCCCGCGTGGCGTCCCAGCCGAAAACGAACGTGCCGGTCTTCGCATCGAACAGATGCGCGTAGCCCGCCTTCTGGTTCTCCAGGAAAAGTTCCATCTCGATTCTCAACGCGCCGATGGCGGGGTCATCCCGTATTTCCGGGCGGAGCAACGCGCCCATTGCCTTGGCCACGGACGCCGAGAGGTTGGCGTTGTCGCCGAAAACGATCTGCACCACCCGCCGGTCCAACAGTGCCATGATCTGCGCTTTGACCGTCTCGTCCGCGAAGGGCGCCAACGGCCCGTCAAAATATTTCGCTCCGTATTGGCCGCGCCGTTTGATGTCCGCTTCGCGGTCGTCGTGTCGGGGAACAATCCAGCCTTTTTCGCGCAGCGCCTTCCAGATGGCAGCGGCCGTTTCCTCCCCGAATGCGTCAATGAATTTCTGTTTCTCGATGATTTCCGAAAGCGGCGGCATGCGTTGCGAGTTGTCCAAGCCAAGGAAATTCACCAACAGACCTTCGGCGCTGACCCGCGGGTCTTGCTGGTCGTGGCGCAGACTCCCGACAATCTGGATGAGTCGCGTCTTTGCCTCGTCCCGTGACACGCAGGGATTGTCCGCGTAACCGGCGGCGATGTTGGCCATCAACTCCAGCCACTCGCCGATGGCTGTCAACTGCGTGAACGAGCGCAGGTAAAGGCCCTTCGCCGGCACTTGATTCCAGCCTTCGAACGGATAACCGGACGCCGGATCAGTCATGGCATTGGCGGAGCCGGCATAGAGCAATGCGTTCTCCAGCAGCAACCGCGTGTGCGTGTGCGATGGATTGACGTTGGGAAAATTGAATGCTGTTGGCTGGCGCGGCAACGGCGTCCGGCAACCCGCCAGAAGCACGAGCAAAAGCGTCGGCAGCAGCACGGCGGCGATGGAATTTATCTTTCGGAAAAAAATGTTCATGCCGGTTGGGCGGCAGTCCGTTCCGCCAAGCAGTGCGGATTCAATCCGCACTCTCCGCCGCTTGACGTAACGCGAGGAATGCTTCTTTCAAAGCCTGACTGACCGCGCTGGTTCATTTTGATTTCTGATTCCAAACCGGCGAGGTTTCCCAGCCTGCCGGGAAACCAACCAGGTTCAGGGGAATATCCGAATAATTGTTCAACAACTCCCGCAAACGGTCCGTCCAGCGGCTTTGCGGCGCGATTTTTAGCAGCAACCATCTCAACAGCGTGAGCACCGCAAATGTCCGGCGGTTGTCGGGCGCGGCGGGCTGATGCCACTCCGGGTTGTTTTTCAAGTCGGGCACCAGCGGGCGGATGGACAATTCCCGGTTCCAAAGCCGGGAATGATGCGCGCAAAGGTTGCGGATGTAATTCAGGCAAAACAGCCAGCTTTGCAGCACGTTGGCCGGAAGACCAAGCTGGCCGGCAAGTTGTTTCTGCTCCGGCAAATGCAGGGAGCGATAAAAAGTGAACAGGGTTCCGAAACTCGCCACCTCTGCCGCCATCCAAAGCGGCAATCCCGGTTCGCTGAAATACTTCGTGCGAAAATGATCCACAAACGGTTCACGGCTCCGTTTCATCGCGTTATCCAGTTCATCCGCCATGCGCTGGTGATCGGCGCCGGCAAATTCGGGGCGAAAATTCCGGGCGTCCCGATAACCGAACGGCCCGTATTTGCGGACATGCTGTTCCACCATCAGGGTTCGCAGCACCGCCACCTCGACCCGCTCGATGGCGTCCATCACCAGCAAACGCAACTGCCGGTCGAACGTGTAACGCCGCCAAATCTTGTCCAGCGTCGTGCCTGGCGCGAAAGTGTCATCCGGACATTTGAACGGATGCCAGTAGGCGGTCAGCCGGTAGTAACTAACCCGCCTCAACGTCTCAATCAACTGCGCCCGGTCAGCCTGAAAACCGCGGCTCAAAAGCTGATCCGTCTGCTGCTCGAACGAAAGCACCGGCTTGTTATATTTCACGCCGGCCTCCCCGCCCGCATCGGGGCAATAAAAAACCCACCACATTTGAGCTTGGCTTGCGCCAGAGGCTTGGCAGGTATGCTGGCAATAAGAAAACCCAGCCGCTGGGTATTGTCAACCCCTAAATGGACGATTTTATTCATCGCAGCGAAATAAATTTATCTTTCGGAAAAAAATGTTCATGCCGGTTGGGCGGCAGTCCGTGCCGCCAAGCAATGTCCTCATTTGCCCTGGCTGGGCGCAATTCTTTTTTGAGAAATGATTGCCGCCTCTACCCGATGTCTGGAAAACCCACCGTTGCCACCGTGCCGCCCAGCTTCACGCCCCGGCTCGCCACCACCGGCAACGGCGCAAACCGCCCCGCCGCTTTGAGCAACGCCAAATCATTGACCAAATTCACTTGTTGAGCCAAGAACGAATCTGATTGTCAAAAAACGTCACGGTGAATACGCTGCGGCTAAATTGTGAGATAAGAATCGTATGGCTCTGATTGATAGAATCAAATTCGACGCACCATCAGACGAGATTCTCGTCTGGAAGTTTCCCAGCGAGGAACTGAAACTCGGTAGCCAACTCATTGTCAACCAGAGCCAAGAAGCGCTCTTCCTCAAAGGCGGTGATGTCTTTGACCTTTTTGGTCCCGGCAGGCACACACTTACTTCTGCAAACCTTCCTTTGCTCAACAAGATCGTGGACCTTCCATTTGGTGGCCAGACGCCATTCGCCGCCGAAGTTTGGTTCATCAACAAGACCATCAAACGCGACCTCAAATGGGGCACGCAGTCGCCGGTTCCCTTGATTGATCCGACATACAACTATCCCATTTCCGTCCGGGCGTTCGGACGCTGGGGTATGCGCGTGCAGGATTCGCGGAGTTTCGTGCGGCAGATTGTCGGCTCGCAGATGGCCGCGGATAGCATGAAAGTATTGGAATATTTTATTGGCGAGATTCACCAACGCTTCTCGGCCGCGCTTGCCAAATTCATCACCGAAGAAAAAACCTCCATCTTCGAGATCAACGGCAAGCTCAACGAAATTTCCCAGTATTCCGCCAGCGTCATCAGCCCGGAATTCGCCCGGTTCGGGATCGAGTTGATCAACTTCAACGTGGAACGGGTCAGCATCCCTGATAGCGAACTGGCCAAATTTCAGGAAGTCTTTGGCCGTCGCATGGAAATCGAGCAGATCAGCAAAGCGAAGGTCGGCCAAGCCTATACCACCATGCGCACATTCGACACGTTGGAGAAGGCGGCTGAAAATCCTGGGGGCGGAGCAGGAGCACTGCTCGCGGGTGGTCTTGGTTTGGGCGTTGGTGTTGGCGCTGGTGCTCCACTAGGAAAACAGCTAGGAGAGTCGCTAAATGTTGCGCCCGAGGGTGGACAGGATGCATTTGCGCGCCTGCAAACCCTCAAACGAATGCTTGAAGAAAAGTTGATTAGCGAAGAGGAATTTGAGATGCGGAAGAAGGCCATTTTGGATTCAATCTAACGGACGGGGAAACGGCAATGCCCGACATCACCTTCAACTGCCCATACTGCGAGCAAAAAGTCGAAGCGCCGGAGGAAATGGCGGGGACAAAGGCCGATTGTCCAACATGTCAATGCGAGCTTCAAATTCCCAATCAGAGTGAACCAAAGCCTGCGTCTCCGCCACCTGTTCCGGTCCCCTCACCCGCGCCGTTGGCTTCTGCCCCCACATCTGGATTATCAGGCGTGCGTCAACCCAACACACCTCCTCACTTTAGTGCAGCGAAATGCCCAAGCTGCGGCGGTGATTTGCAGGTTCCCGACGATCGAGATCAAGTAAAGTGCATGTATTGCGGTGGAACTGTGATTACACGCCAGGCAGTTCAGGTAGTGTCTGGAGTAAATGTAGCGAATTTGATGGAAGTCGCCAAAGCTGCTGCCAATGCAAATAATCCTAAGGAAGCATACGACTATTACACAAAAGCGCTTGAGTATGACCCAAGGAACACAACTGCATGGGTCGGCAAAGGCGAAGCGGCAGGTTGGATGTCAACGGTTAAGGACATCAAAACAAACGAGATGATCGCTGCGTTTGACAACGCAATCAATTACGCGCCGGAGTCAGATAAGCAAGCTTTGCGGATACACTGCGCGGATGCGATTAATAGGGTGACCACAGCCTGTTATTCCATTACGAGAAAGCACTTGGAGAAATTCGTCCAAGTGGGCAACACATGGCCAAATTACATCGGAAATTCCGGTCTCCTGATCTCCGCATTGATGATCGCACATTCATACGATCTAAAAAACAAAACGACCATAGAGAATATTATTCACATTTGCGCAGACAACATTAGGGGCATCAGTTTCTCCCCGGACATGTTTGGCTTTCTGAAAAAGACTTTTTCTCTGCCTGCCGACTACGAAGCCTCGCTAAGAGCCACAATTGACGAGTATACGGCAAAAATGTATCGGTTAGACCCGGGTTTTGTGAAACCAAAAGTCTAAAGAGCTTCCAATCATTCCGGTTGGGACATTGTTCGCTTCTTTGCTAACCTTGGGTGAGGGAGAGCAACAAAAAAATTCATCCGCCCGGTCGTCCATCCCAAAATAATTTTGGCAGCGGCCGTTTTCATCGCCCGGTGCGGGAGGCGTTGTTTTCCCCCGGCAGGCAACGTAACCGGCGGAAAAGCGGCCTCAGCGTGATCATTTGTCGTCGGCGTGAAAACCAATGCGGCGCCTCGGCGGTTCGGGCGGCGGCGCGAGCAGCGGTTGGAGCTTCGTCCAGATGGTGCGCAACGCCGAATCATGTTCCAGCAACGTCTTGTCAATTTCAGCCAGCCGTTTGAGAATGGCCGCGTTGGCCGCCAGTTGCTCGCGCATCTGCATGAACGCCCGCACCACAAATACGCTCATCGCCACGGCTTCGGGACTGTTCAACACCGTCGCCGCCATGATCGCGCCGTGTTCAGTGAAGGCGATTGGCCGGTAGGCTGCTCCCCGATGCCGCTTGGAACTGGTCACAAATTGTGACCAGTTCGGCGCAAGACCTTCTTTTTGAAGCACTTCCAAATTTGAAGTCGCAATTTTCGACTTCAGGTTGCTCCATTCCTGCGCGGTCAGTTGGAACATGAAATCTTCCGGGAATCGGTCAGTGTTGCGCTTTACCGCTTGGTTGAAAACTTTCGTCGGCACGTCATAAAGCTCCGCCAGGTCTGCATCCAGAATCACCTTCTGACTGCGCACGCTCAAAATCAGGGTTTCAATCGGCTTCTTTGGCTTCATAGTCTTCATGGGTGGAAAAATCCGACCGCACGCACCGCGCGACATTCCCGCTCCGCCGCCTGCCAGTCGAGATAATCCAAAATGTCCTCCGGCAACGGCGAGCGCGAGCCAAGCAACCGCCGCAACGCCCGCTTGTGTTCGTAGCTGCGCCACACCGCTTCATCTTCGTTGAAACGGCGCGCGAGTTCCTGGGCTTCAATCATCGGTCACCACCGCTTCTTTTCCAATCCAGTTCAGCGTCGGCATGGAGTCCTTTTTGGAATTCTGACGCGGACGAGAGTAGCGGAGCGAGCGGCGGTTGCAAAGCGGAGTTTGATTGCGTTGTGATTTGCACTCACTGCAATACGTCAGAATCATCGTGCGCCGCGAGGATTTTTCTTCCTCTCCCATTGAACTTGGCTCGCCAGAGGACATGCAAATGTTTGCTTCAGGTGAAGCAAAGATTGTCATCTGTTTTTTAAGCCTCAAACGCCCCTCCCGGGCCTCTCCTCCGTGTGGCGTCAAAAGAGCGAGTGTTTGGTTACGGCTACGCCGCGCTGCGTTCCTTTGCGTCTTGGCGTCTTTGCGTTTAAGAATTTAACGGCATGGATACGGCTTCATCCGATTCCGGCGCGACGAGTCCGCCTTTGCTCGTCCCGGCAGGGACAACCGAAAATTAGCGGGGTGTTTCAACGCCGGGCTATTGCCAGTCGTCGCTCCGCGACTCCCGCTGCAAGCGCACAATTTTCAAGTCGCCGCGTGGAAGCGTCAGATCATTCGGCAACACCACGCGATTGTTGACCAGCGCCGCGCCAATCACGCCTTCGCAACTTTGCCGCAGCATCCAGCCGGCGGCGCCGGTGTAGCCGTTCCAAATCATGCGGCCCGGCTCAAAGTTTGTGAGCAGGTCCGCTGCCTGCTGGTTCGGTTGACCGCCGTAAATTTCAATTTTATCGGGCGTGACGTGCGAAACCGGCGCGATTTTTCGCCACAGGCGGATCGTGGCGTCGCGGTAAAGTTGCGCCGCCGGAAGATCGCCGTCCGCCGCGAACTGTCCGGCAAGCAGGCGCGCGGCGCCGATCAACCATTGCACACCATGGCAATACATGCCGTTCTCCCGCACGCCTTCCGGATAGTGACAGCTCCGGCCCAGATACGGCCTGGAATCCTCGCGCAGCGCGGGCCAGCCCAGCAGGATGACATTGTCGCGTTCGAGGACGCGCAAGGCGGTGTCGAACATGATGCGACCGCGCCCGTGGTTGATGCCGGACATCACAGCCCACGCGGCGGTCAGCGCGTCAATCTCCCAGACGCCGCTGTCCTTCACGCCGATTTCCGTGCCGTCGTCGTGAATCGCGCGCAAATAGCGGTCGCCGCGCCACGTGTTTTCGATGGCGGTTTTCAACCCGTTCAGCCGCTCGCAATAAAATTGCCGCCGCGCGGCGCCTTTGCGCTTTTCAATCACGTCGAGGAGATTTTCCAAAGTGTAATGGAGGAAGAAACTGAGCCAGACACTTTCGCCGCGGCCTTCGCTGCCGATTGCGTCCAGCCCGTCGTTCCAATCGCCCGTGCCGATGAGCGGCAGGCCGTGCGCGCCGAAACGTTTTCCCAGAACCAGATCAACGGCGCGCAGCACGTGATCGCAGAGCGTCCCCTCGCGCGGCGAGACATGCGCGAACAGCCCCATCCCGTGCCGGCCTTCGGGCAGCGGCGGCAGCGGCGTTTCCGCTTCAAGATACGGCAGCGTCTCGTCGAGAATGGATTCGTCGCCGGTCATGCGCACGTATTCGGCGGTCGCCCAGCCGAGCCAGAGCAGGTTGTCGGAAGCGTGCGTGCGCGCGCCAAGACCCGTGCAGCCATCCTGCTGGAGAAAGAACCAATGCAACACGTCGCCCTCGACGAACTGCTGTCGTGCGTGCAGTAAAATCTGCCGCCGCGCCAGAGTCGGGTCCACCCAGATCAAATTGACCGCGTCCTGCAGTTGGTCGCGAAAACCAAACGCGCCGCTCGACTGGTAAAAACCTTTACGCGCCCAGAGGCGTTCCGCGAGCGCCTGGTATTTCAGCCAGTTCAGGCAGTGGTCAAATGCCGGGTCGGTGGTTTCAACCTGCAAGGTTCGCATCAGGTTGAGCCACCAGGCACGGGTGGCGGCCAGCTTCGCTTGCGCGGCTTCCACCGTCCGGCAGCGCCGCACCACCGCCGTCGCCTGTTCGCGCGTGTCGCTTTGGCCGAGCATGACCGAGATCGTGCGCGACGCGCCGGCGGGAATTTCCAGCGTGACGAGAAAACTGGCGATGGCCGCCGCGTCATCGTTTGGCCCGGCACAAGGTTCGCCGGTCTCCACCATTGCGGGATGGGCCGGTGAACGTCCCGGGCCGAGGAAACGACCGCGCCGCGTTTCAATTTTTTCCGGCGTCACGGAAATCGCCGCGAACGCCGGGCCGGAGCGGAAGGTGTTGCGCGGATTGGTGAAATAAATGGCGGCGTTCGCCACGTCCATTTCAATTTCCAGCGGCCCGGAGTTTTCCGGAAGGTCGGCCATTGCGATGCGGAAATATGGTGCGAATCGGATTTTCTTCGGTGTCACGCCGTCGTTGCGAATGGTGAGAAGATAAAAGCCCGCCGGCTCGTCGGGCGGCACGAACGCCGTCAATTCCGTGGAAAGTTTGCCGCGCTTCATGCGGAATGTCGCCGTGCCGTCCACGCCAAAATCCGTTTCGTATCCGGCTTCGGCGTCACGCAACGGCAGATAAGTGGGTGAAAGCCAGCGCCGCTCACCGACGTCGTAGAGGTAAAAGATTTCCGACGGCAGTTCGCCCGTCACCGTGTCGGCCCAGTCCGTCGTGAGCCGGTTCTGGTGCGCGTTCAGGCTGG
>Ga0209540_10000726_pt1 | contig 27986 bp, 22 predicted proteins | sample BarGraIncu01121A_FD_184501 | JGI IMG/M metagenome (GOLD analysis project Ga0209540, IMG submission 184501) | Arctic peat soil microbial communities from Barrow, Alaska - Barrow Graham LP Incubations 011-21A (SPAdes) (version 2) | ecosystem: Environmental > Terrestrial > Soil > Wetlands > Peat... | reverse complement strand
GAGCCCGATGGCAACGCTGTCGAATCCGTCTTCAAAATATTTGTTTGCAGCTTCAGGGCTGCCCGCGAATATGAAGCACATTTTTTTAGCAACTTTGCATGCGCTTAGTATTCTGGCAATTGCCTGTTTGAACTCAATATCATCAAATTGCGCAGGTTTTCCCATAGCAATTGAAAGGTCAAACGGGCCAATGAATATTCCATCCACACCTTCGATCGCTGCGATATCTTCAATATTCTCAAGACAGCCAATTGTCTCACATTGCGGAAGCAGGAGTGTCTCCCTGTTGCAGGTCTGCATGTAGTCTGCAATACTTCCTGACGCATGCGGTGCAAACCCCCAGCCTCCGTCTCTTGTTGGGCAAAACCCGCGTGCACCAAGGGGAGCAAATTTTGCGTATTGCACCAATTGCTTTACCTGCTCAACAGTTTCCACACAAGGAACAATCAGGCCTTGAGCTCCGGCATCCAGCATCTTCAAAATAGGACTCCTCAAAATCTCGTGAACCCTCACAAAAGGTGCAAGCCCCGAGGCCTCTGCAGCTGCTATACATCGTTCTGAACCCTCTGTGGCTATTGCGCTGTGCTCCATGTCAATTATCACATAGTCAAGGTTGGAGTATCCAAGGCATTCGATTGCAGTGGCGCTTTGCATGTGAGTGAAAGTGCCAAGGGTTTTTTCATTCTGTCTAAATTTTTCCAGTATTGCGTTTTTCATATATACCTCCTACAAAAGCTTTGATTTAAAGAAGTTTCCTATTTCATTTACCCAGCTCGCTTTTAATTCGGTCATAGTCGTCCTTTGTTATTTCACCAAGGGCATACCTTTTATTCAAGACATCCAAAGGCGTCTCTTTTGATTTGCTCATTGGTTTTCCCGCAAACCTTTTTATCAGGATCACCAGAATAGTTACTAGCAGAATCAGCACCATGCCCATCAGCAGCATGCCGCCCCAACCGAAGTATCCCATCATACCGCCATTGTAAATCCCACTGGAGTTCATATGATTATTAGTACCCATCATGCCGTAAGGGTAGTCGGTCAAATAGTTGTATCCCATTCTGACATGCATTGCAGTTAGAGATGCCGATCCATCTCCTCCCATCCTCGCATCCATTTGCTCATGAACTGCCGAATCTCCAATCATGGCTTCCATGACCGAATCACCTAATTCCTCAAGTTTAGCCTGGCTGACACTATCTGGATTGATCTGCTCATTAGTCTGAACACCCTGTTCTGTCCTGATTTCAGACATAACAGCATCTATACTCTTTGGCGCAGCAGCTTGAACATTGGTAATAACTCCCATCGATAAAAACAACATAATTATTAGTGTACATACTCTTTTCATAAATCCAACTCCAATCCTTTTCATTGAGAATACGCTGTAGTTTTCCAAATATTATAATAATATTCTATCATAAATTTTTTCATATTAATATAAAACCGATAAATTTTATGCTCATTCTCTGTAACACAACTGGAAATATATGATATAATAATGGTTACTATATTAAAGATAGTATTAATTTGAAGAAGAAATTTTAGGGGGATACTAATAGTATATGATTAATTTAATAAATATAATCATTGTATTTTTGCTTGTATTTATGAATGCGTTTTTCGTTGCAACTGAATTTGCAATGGTGAAGGTTCGAAAGTCCAGAATAGAAACATTAGCGGTTGACGGAGACAAAACGGCAAAGAATACTTTAACTGTTGTTAAAAATTTAAATGCTTACCTTTCTGCATGCCAGTTGGGAATAACTTTAGCATCTTTGGGCTTAGGTTGGGTGGGAGAGCCCGCTGTTGCCAGTATGCTGGAACCTCTGTTTGAATTATTGAAAATGCCTGCTGCTCTGGTTCATTCAATTGCATTCATCATTGGCTTTTCACTGATAACTGCCTTCCACATAGTTCTTGGCGAATTAGCTCCTAAATCGCTTGCAATTATAAGCGCAGAAAAGATAGCCATGAAAACAGCTCTGCCTCTCATTATGTTTTATAGAGTAACCTATCCGATAATGTGGGCTTTTAATCACAGCACCAATTTTATTTTAAAGATATTTGGAATCTCACAGGTTAATGAAGCCGAGGAAGCTCATACTGATGAAGAAATAAAGCTTCTAATCGAAGATAGCTATAAGCATGGTTTGATCGACAAAACAGAGTTAACTCTTGTGGACAATATCTTTGATTTTACTGAAACAACCGTGAAAGATATAATGATACCGCGTACAGATATGGCATGTATCTACATAGATGATCCTTTGGATAAGATTGTTTCATATACCTTGGATAACCAATTCACCAGATATCCAATATGCAAGGGCAGCAAAGATAATGTTATAGGCTTTGTGCACCTCAAAGATTTATTTAAACACCAAGTTGAGGGAACTAACCGTAATATTGAAAGCATTATTCGTGAAGTTAACTTTATCCCGGAATCCAAGTCAATAAGCGCATTGCTGAAATTATTCAAAATAGAAAAATCGCATATAGCTGTAATTATCGATGAATACGGGGGCACATCTGGACTTGTAACTGTTGAAGACATACTGGAAGAAATAGTTGGTGAAATTCAGGATGAGTTTGATGAAGAGGGCAACGAAATAGTAAAAGCTGAAGACGGCAGTTATATTGTTGATGGAAAGGTTCTTATAGAAAATGTCACGGATCTCATAGATGCTAATATTGAAGTTGAAAATATCGATACCATTGGCGGGTGGATTTATTCCCAGCTAAAATCATACCCGAAAATTAATGACAAATTTATATATGAGAATTATGAATTTTTAGTATTGAAATGTGATAAAAACAGGATAAGCAAAGTGCAGATCAAAAAGTTGTCTGAGAAATAATTAGAACAAAAATGGCTGTAGCGGAGATTTCCGCTACAGCCATTGATTTTATGCAGTCATATTCGAAAGGACACTTATTCACGTTCAATCAACACCTTATCCACAGTTTTATCCACATTACGAACAGGCATTCGTTCATTTATTAAAGTACCGATTAATATTTCAAGACTTCTCTATATTCTTTTTTTAAGATCATCATTAATTAATATATACAATACAGTTGTAATAGGCAATCCGAATACAATTCCCATGATACCAGCTAAACTTCCGCCGATAGTTATTGATAAAAGTATCAATAAACTTGGTATTCCTAGTCTGTTTCCAACTACTTTCGGGTAAATCACGTTAGCTGCAAATTGAAATAATACGAAAAGGAAAATCAAGAACCAAACTGCCTTTACTGGATTAATCATTAATAAAAGAAATAAAGCAATGATTCCACCAATATATGGACCAATTACAGGTATTAATGCAGTAATCCCAATAAGCACACCGATCAATAGCGGATAATCGATTTGCAGGATAAACATTCCAAGGATGCAAAGCACTGAAATAATGAGAGATCCTATTAGTTGGCCTATTATATATTGATTGAAAGTATCGACAGTAACATTATAAATATAATAACATTTATCAAATAATTTTTTTGGCAGATAAGTGCTTAAGATTCTTTTACACTGTCCAATCAGCTTATCTTTTCCAAATAAAATATATATTGAAAAGATAAAAGAAATGAATAAATTCCCGAAAAACAATAGAATGCCCGTAGTAATGCTTATTATCTGTGGCAGCAACCCCATGAGGCTGCTTTGAAGCTTCTTAAGGTAGATAAAAAACGATGCCACCATAGAAGATAAGTCAATCCTATCTAAGTGTAGAAAATCCGAAACTTTATCGGCAATTAGTTGCAAATTTTCTGTATATGCTCCAATATTGTTTAATAGTACTTGAACACTTTGGATTAGTTGAGGTATTACAATAATAACTATAAGTACCAATATCATAAGGAAAATTACGTAAGTGATTGTGATTGCAATTCCTCTGGACAATGAGCTGCTGCTGTTCTGCTTAAGCAATTTCTTTTTTAATGTTTTTTCTATAAACATGCAAGGTTTATTTAAAATGAATGCTATTGCTATTCCAACGAAGAATGAATTAAATGCTGCTATGAATTGCCAAAAGTACTGGGTAATAGGGTTAAAATTAATAATGAGCAAAATAAGAAGAGCTGAATATGTAATTGCAGAAAATAAGGTTTTTTTCATCCCCCCAAACATTTGGCTCATCCCCTTTTTGCAAAAAATTTCTTTTTCCGTTCCCAGTATACAAACATATTTATCTAACAATAGTTTATCACATTAATATAACAAATTATATTCCTAATTTATTTACTCGCAATTTGGCTTTAAAAACACCTCTTGAATAGTAGCAGAAAGCTCAACTCTTCAAGAGTTGTTTTTAAACGTTACTTTGTAACCAGCTCACCAAGCTTAATAGTTGTTTTTTCAAGTTCGAGAATTATATTTGAAATCTCGTCCATCTTCTCTGATGGTATGTCTGCAATTACAGCAAGATTCGTATTGGACAGTATAGATTCAAATTCATCATGTATCTGGGCAAGCTTGTCTTTTACTTTAAACATATTTGCCCCAGTAGAGACTTTTTCCCTTACACCCTCGATGCTGATTCTTTCGTCTGCATCCAGATTGTACTCCGATACATCTTCCACAACTATGCAGTCATAGCCCATGTCCTTCTTGATTGAGCTTGCCAATGCTTTTTTAGCTTCCTCCTCACCATGTACTAGAAAAATTTTACGAGACAATCTTTTGAAGCCTGAAATCCATTCTAAAAGTCCATCCTTGTCTGCATGGCCAGAAAAGCCTTCAAGGTCGTAGATTTCTGCATTAACATGAATCCTTTCTCCGAATATGCTGACATTCTTGTCGCCATTTACAATTGATCTGCCAAGAGTGCCTTCAGCCTGATATCCAACAATTATAATACTTGATTTTTCATTCCAGAGATTATTTTTTAAATGATGTTTTATCCTTCCAGCATCGCACATACCACTCGCTGAGATTATTATCTTGGGTTCATCCATAAAATTAAGCTGTTTTGATTCTTCGCTTGACCTGGTAAATCTCAAATTTTTAAAATCAAGAGGATTGTCGCCTTTTAGAATATAGTCCCTTGTCTCTTCATCAAATACCTGAGCATTTTTCCTGAATATCTCGGTGGCGCTGGTCGCCATTGGGCTGTCAACATAGACCATTATATCATTCATAACCCTTTTGAATTCTTCATCCTTATCATAGTACATGTTAAGCTCATATATGAGTTCCTGGGTCCTTCCAACTGCAAATGAAGGGATTACAACTGTTCCTCCCCGCTTTATGGTCTTTAATATGATCCCGATGAAACGCTCAAGGCTATCCTTACTCGATTCATGCAATCTATCCCCATAGGTTGCCTCCATAATCAGGAAGTCTGTTTCTTCTATTATTACAGGATCCCTCAAAAGCGGCTTGTTCTTCATGCCAAGATCCCCAGAAAACACAACCTTGGTGCCCTTGTCCCCTTCTTGTATCCATATCTCTACAATTGACGATCCCAAAATATGTCCTGCATCTCGAAACCTTACCTTTATATCTGGATTAATGTCTATTAGCTGATCATACAGGACCGGCGATAAATATTGAATCGAAGAAGTTGCATCATCCATTGTGAAAAGAGGTTCTTCCAAAGGTCTTCCAGATCTAATAGCCTTTTTATTGTCCCATTCGGCTTCCTTCTCATGAATGTATCCGCTGTCTTTAAGCATGATTTCCACCAAATCTCCAGTGGCATCTGTGCAATAGATTTTCCCTTTAAAACCGCGTTTTGTAAGTAGCGGTATCCTACCACAGTGGTCGATGTGGGCATGGCTCAAAATCATAAAATCGATAGCTGTTGGATCAAAACCAAACTTTTCAAAGTTTAATTTTTCCAATATTTTGCTGCCTTGGAACTGGCCGCAATCCAACAAAAGCTTGTATTTATCAGTAGTTATAAGATAGCAAGATCCTGTAACAGACATTGCCGCTCCTAAAAATTTAATATTCATATATATTCCTCCTGTCCTTTAAACTCTAAATATAGTCGCTTAAGTAAACAACTCGGATAAACAGAAAAAACAAATTGGAGTTTTGCGGATTAACAATGCCAAAGAAACAAACAATCCTTTTGGATGATTTATTCTATAACAGCGTTCCCTGCATAACTCCAATACATGTTACATTATTCTCTGGAACAACCAAATGATTAATATAATAACCAGTATTGCTCCTAGTATACGCATCAAGCTGTTCGTATTCATACTAACCTCACCTCTTTAAATAAAATTGTTTATTTAAAAATCAGTACAATTTGAAGTTAATCTCCGCACGTTTTATCATGTTTTATCCTCTTTTTCTTCTACTCTGAAGCAGCTGAACTATGATTAAAATCAATGCAATTACCAAAAGAACGTGTATTAACGCACCACCGGTAGCAGTGATGTAACCAAGAAGCCATAAGATCAACATTATTAATGCAATTACCCATAACATCTGTTATCATCCTTTCCTTGTTACAGTTCCACTAACCGATAGTACTGTAAGCCATTATTAAGCTTTATCGTTTAATTCCTTAGCATTTTCTGCAGCCTTATTATCTGAATTTTATTTATATTTTAATGTTATCACGGCTTACAATTCATGTCAATTTTTTTAAAAACTTACCATATCATAGTGAATTATGTGACATTTTCAGTATCTGATCTGATCTCTTAATTCCTCTAACCTATCTGTAAGGGTTGCAATTTCATTTAAAACAGATTTATCATGTGAAATTTTATATTCATCCTTCTTTTCCTGTAAAAGAGATTTCATTTCATTTATTTTTTCAATTATTTCCTTCTCTTTCTCTGATTTCTGCTCCCGTTCTTGGTCCACCAAGTCAATCCTATCTTTTCTTGCGTCAATCTTTTCTTTAATCTCTTCAAAAATTTTTAGCATCTTCTTGCTCCTTTCGCCGTAACGCTATATTTATAATCCAATTATACGCAATTTTCTGTTAATTTGCAAATGTTTGCTTACCCGTTCTCCCACTTCAATACATCAGCAAAAGCGTGGGGCAGATTCACATTCTCAATAAATACCCACAGATAAGTTAAGGTGCAAAGTAGACAGCAACAAATATAACCGCCATGCCGATAATGGTCATAAATGTTGTGAACATAGTTGGGTGGTTATGATGACTCTCTGGTATTAAGTCTGAGGCGCTGATATACAAGAACAGCCCGACAAAAGTTGCCAGGATCAGCCCCAAAGTAGCTGAAGTGACAGTCAAGAAATATGCAGCAGCAACCCCCACGGCAGGTGCCAATGCATCAGCAGCAAGCCATTTTAGTGCCGATTTTTTCTCACCCTTGTTTTTAAGTATCATATTTACAGTGTTAATCCCATCTGAAAAGTCGTGGCTTAAAACCGCCGCTGCAACAATCCAACCTACAGTAGGCGATACTTTAAAAGCCAGGCCAATTCCAAAGCCATCCAGAAAGCTATGAAACGTTAATGCAGTTGCTCCTAAATTGCCCCCATGTCTGGGATTTTCGCAACCTTCTTTTGAATGAATATTCAAGGAGAAGAACCGATCCAGAATCATATAGAAAGCAAAGCCGGTCGCTATTAGAATGGTCACAATTCGCACATCATATGTATTCTTTGTCAATTCGAGCGCTTCGGGAAGCAAATCAAAAATGGCCACGCCTAAAACCGCTCCAGCACTGAAACCCAGAATCAGATGCAAATGGTCTTTAAATCGAATTGCAAATATGCCTCCTACTGCTGTGGCGACGATTGAAGCTAAAGTAATAAGTAGTATTATCATAGAAACCTCCTAATTTATTGCTCAAATAATGTTAGTGAACGATAAAAAACATTTGTTTTATTATACCAAATTATTCAAGATATTATTGTATTCCTGATCATTTTTCTTCAAATTTCAATTTTACAATTTTGAGCTTTCATAAATAAAAGAACTATATTGAAATAATCTGAAAATTATGTTAATATAAAATGAACAACAACTGAAAACGCAAATAGAAATTTTTGGAGAGGTGAGGAGGATGTATAAAAGATTTAAAAGGACCAAAGCAGCTCTGTTGTTTTCGCTGATATTCATTTTTGGATCGGTTTTTGTTTCCGCAAACGTTTCGGCTAGTTCCTCGCAGCTGATTTCCAAAGTAAGCACATCGGCTAAGGTGGTGGCACTTACCTTTGATGACTGTGATTCCACTGCGAATGTCTCTGCCATTCTGAATATACTTAAGACAAATGGCATCAAAGCTACCTTTTTTGTGATGGGTGAGGCAGCAGCAGACAATCCAAGCAGCATCGGGGCCATATCCAATGCAGGCATGGAAATAGGCAACCATTCTTACAGCCATCCGGATTTTACGACTCTCTCATCGCGCAATATCCAGAACGAGCTTAACAATTCCGACAATGCAATATCCAACGCTACAGGGAAATCTACAAAACCTTTGTTTAGGCCGCCTTACGGATTATATAACAACGCTGTTCTTAATACCGCAGGTGCTATGGATTATACCAGGGCTATAATGTGGAATATAGATACTGTTGACTGGAGCGGGGTGTCAGCGGATTTGATTTACTCTAGGGTTGTGAACAACATCTCACCAGGCTCGATTGTGCTCATGCACTGCAATTCAGAGGCTGTCAACACAAAATACGCCCTTCAGAATATAATCAACAACCTCGGCAGCAGAAGCTACAGTTTTGCTACAGTATCTCAAATGCTGGCAGGATCAAGAGGCACATATTCCATAGGCAACTCCAGAGGCACCCCTGTTGTATCCTCCAGAGATGGCATTCTGAGGCTGGGCAGCGCAGAAACAGCAGTTAAAGATCTGCAGCAGGCTCTCGTAAACAAGGGCTACAGACTGTCCGTTGATGGAAAATTCGGACCGATAACCCTGAATGCGGTTATGAGTTTCCAGAGAAGCCAGGGTATATTAGTGGACGGTGAAGTAGGACCTATAACGTGGGGAAGGCTATTATAAAGAAAAACATGCCGGATTTATCCGGCATGTTTTTTAGTGGTTTTAAATTATTAAATATCAGTGCGAAGATCAATAGTGTTGGGGGGATCAAAATGCAATCCCAATACGCACACCATATTTTGCTTCTGGGATGTTAATCATATCAAACTTTTCAGCAGAGTTTAATGCAATTTTCTTTTTTAACATTAAAGCTTTTTTATCATATTCTTCACCTATATCCCAGTTGTTTCTAGGATTTAATATGCCTGACGGGACGCCTGGGCATTCTTCAGGTATATTAAATCCAAATATAGGATCTTTATAAAACTTACTATTCTTTATTTCTCCTGAAATAGCAGCGTTAACCATTTCTCTTGTATACGCAAGCCTAATTCTTTTTCCTTTTCCGAAACTGCCGCCAATATAACCAGTGTTTATAAGATATACATCTATATCGTATTTTTCTATTTTTTCACCTAATAAATTAGCATATACTTTTGGATTTAAAAGCATAAAGGGTTCTCCAAAACATGCTGAGAATGTGGCTTGGGGTTCCGTTATGCCTCTTTCTGTTCCAGATACCTTGCTAGTATATCCAGACATAAAATGATAAATTGCTTCTTCAGTATTCAGCTTAGATATAGGAGGCATAACTCCAAAAGCATCTGCAGTTAAAAATATTATAGTGCTAGGATTCCCCCCTATTCCTGTTTCCTGAATGTTGTCCACATAATTAATCGGGTATGCAGCTCTTGTATTTACCGTATGAACATCACTATTATAATCAGGCTCTCCGCTCTCATTTAAAACAACATTTTCCAAAACGGTCCCGAATTTTACAGCATTATATATTTCTTTTTCTTTCTCTTTATCAAGGCCTATAGCCTTAGCATAGCAGCCACCTTCAAAGTTAAATACGCCTTCGTCACACCACCCATGCTCATCATCTCCAATGAGTTTTCTGTCAGGATCAGTTGATAAAGTGGTTTTCCCGGTTCCTGAAAGGCCAAAAAACACAGCAGTCTTTCCATCTCTTCCTATATTAGCCGAGCAATGCATCGGAAGCACTCCCTTTTGAGGAAGTATAAAATTCATTACGGTAAATACCGCTTTTTTGATTTCACCTGAATATGCTGTGCCGCCGATAATAATTGTTTTTTTTGAAAAGTTTATTATTATAAAGCTTTCTGAATTCACACCATCTTCCTTACCTTTAGCTTTAAAACCTGGTGCTGAAATCACATGAAATCCCGGCAAAAAATCATAAAGTTCCTTCTCGCTTGGTCTTATAAACATTTGATTTGAAAATATAGCCTGGCAGGCGTTTTCGCACACTACTCTTATTGGAATTGACCATTCCTTTACCGCTCCAACAAAACCATCAAATACAAACAGGTCTTTATTTCGCAAGTAATCTGCTACATCATTATAAAGTTTATCAAAAACCTTCTCATCTACTGGCAAGTTAGCTCCTCCCCAGTTTACAGTACCTGTTGTAATATCGTCTCTTACAATAAACCTATCGTTAGCAGATCTGCCGGTATACTTTCCAGTATTTATTACTACGCTGCCTTTATCTGAAAGGCTTCCTTCTCCCCTTTTAATTATGAACTCTGTCAGCTGAGAAACACTTATATTTCTATATATATTATTGCAGTCTTTTATATTCAAATAATTCAAATCCATCTTTATACACCCTTTCACAGATTAGTTTAAGACTCTTAAGGTACAAATTCGACCTCATTTTAGCATAATAAAATCTTTCTTTACATGCATTAAATAATTCATATGACTATTTTTTTCTTATTAAATTATTTATTTTCAGGTATAACATAATTAAATTAACATAAGACTCAAAATTTTCTTTTACTGTTCGGAGATGTGTCAGATACCAACTTTTTCTTTCATAATCATGGTTTGAGCCTTTAGCTGAAAACGCAACCCCATAACAAAAAATCCCTCAAACTGCGTTTGAGGGAGATAATATTATTTATGTTGAAATTAAATGCTCATGAATAAGTTATGCTGCAAAGTAGACAGCAACAACAAATATTGCTGCCATGCAGCCATTGTTTATACTAAATAATAAACCCCCGACTTTCGTCGAGGATTTCAATTGTGGAGTATGTTACTATTTCATTATAAATTTGAAGAAACAAAATCCCAATTGATCAAATCCCAAAACTTTTCAATGTAAATAGGTCTAGCATTTCTATAGTCAATATAATAAGCATGCTCCCACACATCACATGTTAACAATGGTTTCTTACCATCAGTTAGTGGATTACCAGCATTACTAGAGCTGACTATTTCCAATTCACCATCCTTATTTTTCACTAACCAAGCCCATCCAGATCCAAAAATTGTAGCAGCAGTCTTACTGAATTTTTCCTTAAAAGAAGCGAAGGATCCAAATGCTTGATTGATTTCATCTGCTAATTTACTGTTCGGCTCTCCTCCAGCATTTGGAGCTAAACAGTTCCAATAAAAAGTATGATTAAATACCTGAGCTGCATTATTGAATATACCATCACTAGACTTCATAATGATTTCTTCCAAAGACATATTTTCAAACTCAGTATCGATGATCAACTTATTTAGATTCGTAATGTATGCTTGATGGTGTTTGCCGTAATGATATTCTAAAGTCTCTCTTGAGATGACAGGCTCCAAAGCCTCCATGCTATAAGGTAAAGCTGTTAACTTGTGTTCCATAATTTTTTCCTCCTTCATTAATGTGCTTCTCTGATTACCGAAGATTCTTTATTGCAAATAATCCTCCCTATGATCAGCTTTAATAATTATTTTTTGTGGTTTTCTTTTTTATGAACAAAACCTCCAAATCACTGTATTTTCATACTAGGCTTTGGAGGTTTACACAGAGATTCAGTATCTATTTTCGTTGTCCTTCACTTTTCTCTTCAAATTATTGAGATTTTCTGTTTTTTCTTAGTATTTGTTCTTTTTATCATCCATCTTGTCTTTTGCTTTGTCTTTCATATCTTCCATTTTGTCTTTTGTTTTATCTTTCATTTCTTCCATTTCTTTCCCAACATTCTTCTTGTCCATGATAAAACCTTCCATTTTATTTTTATTCAAAACATGCTTTCAGAAACAATCCATTAACTTAATTAAGAAACTGTGAATCAATTTGTTAAGTTCTTCATCAAGTCCGCAAATGATTCCTTTCAGGAATGTTGAGTTTCCGTAATTTTTTATATTCATAATTGTCTGTCTTTTAACCACAAGACTAGCTGGTTGTATTGTCAAAATTAAATCTTTTTTGTCAATTCCATAATTAAAAGCTGGAAACGCTGAATTACAACGATTCCAGCTTTTAATTTCACGGTTGCTCATCAGTTATGGCAGTTTTCTAACTGATTTTTCCCTATCCCATTGGCGTGTCTTTGCCGCAGTTATGAATGAGTCTTTGTCCTTAGCATCAACTATGCCGTCGTCTCGCTCCACTTTGGCTATTTCCAGAAGTTTTCGGCCTCCATTGTCAACCGCTATTGCTTTCAAATGAGCGAAAGCATCCTTTACAAAATCGATTGCATCGCTTTCCTTTGACAGCAGCATTGCACCTTCTTCCGATAGTATCACTGCTACTGCGTCAAATAATACGGATGCCGTGCCGGCCAGTTGTCCGTCGGCAACCATTTTTGATCCATCAGCGAGAATCGCGCCTCCCACTTTAGGGGCCACTATCTTTACTGAAGCACCCGCAGCCATAGAGGCTTTTTTTATGCTTTTTACTACTGCACCATCAGAGCCGTCAGCTATCAGTATTCCGATCTTGCGCCCTTCAAGCGTATCTTTCATTTTGCCTATGGTCTGTAATGCCGGTGAAGGATCCATCTCCTGCACAGGCATAGCTGGCACAGGAGCATCGGGCATTTTGTCGAAACCAAGTTCCTGTGCAACACGTTTTGCAAGGTCTTCATTGATATTTCGCAGATGTCCTACCATTGCTTCACGTATGTGTATATGGTCAACCTTTGAAAGTTCAAACACCAACGCGGATGCCATGTGTGCTTGCTCATACGAGGTTTGGCTTATATAAAACATTCTAGCTTGGCTGTAATGGTCTGCAAAGCTCTCAGCGCGTATGCGTCCTTTTTCACCAGTTTCATTGACTTTAGCGCTTCTAAAGCCATCCGGGGTTTCACGCGGCGAGGTTTTCGACAGTGTATTAGGTTCATACGAAACTCGGCCTGATGGCTGTTCCATCTGCATGTGACCATCTCGCTGTTGATTAGAGAAAGGGCACTTAGGCGAATTGATCGGTATCTGGTTAAAATTAGGCGAGCCTAACCTAGAAAGCTGCGTGTCATGGTAAGAAAACAAACGGCCTTGCAGAAGGGGGTCATTCGAAAAATCTATACCAGGCACGATATTTGCAGGACAATAAGCTACCTGCTCTGTTTCTGCGAAGAAGTTATCAGGCATACGGTTAAGCACCATGTGGCCGATTACTTTCAAAGGCACAAGCTCTTCAGGTATCAGTTTGGTTGGATCCAGATGGTCGAACGGAAATGAGTCGGCTTCCTTTTGCGTGAAAAGCTGGACCGATAATTCCCACTCAGGGAAATTCCCTGCGGTAACAGCTTCGAACATATCACGTCTATGGAAGTCCTGGTCAGCTCCGGAAATCTTGACGGTTTCATTCCAAATAGTAGACTGCAAGCCGAGTTTAGGTCTCCAATGAAATTTGACAAATGTTGAATCTCCGGCAGCGTTTATCAGCCTAAAGCTGTGTATGCCAAAACCTTCGATCATCCTCAGCGAGCGCGGCAATGTTCGATCAGACATGACCCACATGATCGTATGCATTGATTCAGGCGTAAGTGAAATGAAATCCCAAAAAGTGTCATGCGCGCTTGCTGATTGAGGAAAGCCTCTGTCTGGTTCCATTTTTACTGCGTGGATGAGGTCAGGAAATTTGATGGCATCTTGAATAAAAAAAACAGGTACATTGTTGCCGACCAGATCCCAATTTCCCTCTTTCGTATAGAACTTAACGGCGAATCCGCGTATATCACGAGGAGTGTCTACTGAACCTGCGCCTCCTGCTACAGTGGATATTCTGGTAAATACAGGTGTCTTTTCGCCTACCTCAATGAGTATCTTTGCAGTGGTGAATTGCTCCAGTGATTCTGTCAGTTCAAAGAATCCATGTACACCAGTTGCACGTGCATGAACAATACGTTCTGGGATGCGTTCGTGATCAAAATGTGTTATTTTGTCTCGAAGTATGAAATCTTCTCCCAGAGTAGGGCCGTGGGGATTGGCTTTCAGAGAGTTTTGATTGTCCGATATCGGAACTCCCTGATTCGTAGTCAACACAGGATGCTCGCCGCCAGCAACCTGGTGCAATTCACCGCCGGCAGCCGCTGAATCTCCTTTGTTGGTGCTGTCCTTATGAGAAATACTTGTTTTCTTAATTTTGTCCATTATTGCTCCTCCTTGCCTAATAGTTTTTACTATCAGATCCCTCCAATTCAGTCATTGATTGACTGACCAAGGGCTTTTAAGTAATTAGTATCTGAATACACCGAACAGCAGTCCTGCACCAATTGAGCCATGTATAAAAGCTAAAGTAAGAATCGAATAGCCCGTAATCCTATGCCACTAGAAGGGAATCTTTATGATCCTTCTTTCTATAAGCACCTAAAATATTTACCCTACCTTCAATTATTTTTCCGTGATTTTATGATACATTTATTAGACTTGTGTAGTTAAGAAAAGCGGTAAGGTCATATGTGCGATTTGATCCTGAAGCTCTTCAATCTTATCAATATGACGGTCTTCGTCATTTAGTATATTTTCAAGCATTTCACGAGTAGCAAAGTCCTTTACTTCACCAGCTAATGCTATTGCTGCATTGTACGATTTAATAGCGCCTTCCTCCGAAAAATGGTCATTCTCCAACTGCTTAGTTGCATCAGACCCAATTTTTATATCATGCAGTTTGCTAACCATAGGAAGTCCTTCCAAAAACAATATTCTAGCAATAAGTTTTTCAGCATGCTTCATCTCATCAATGGCACGTTTTTCAAAGTATTCATGCAGCTTATCATAACCCCAGTTGGCACTCATCTCGGAATGTACTATATACTGGTTTGTTGCGCTTAGTTCGTCTGATAGAAGTGAATTAAGAGTATTGATTAATTCTTGATTTCCTTTCATAATTAACAACTCCTTCTAAAATTAGTTTATACTTCTTTTACATGTTCTAATACTGCATTCAAACCGGCAATATAACCGTAGGTCATGGCCGGGCCTATGGTGCTGCCTCCTCCCCAATATGCATTTGCCGTAGGTGAAGCAATACAGTTTCCAGCACCGTAAAGGCCAGGTATTTGTTTTTCAAACGCATCCAGTACCTGTGCATTCTTGTTGATAACAGGGCCTCCATTAGTATCAAGAGTCCCGGCGCCCAGGATGACCGCAAAATATGGTCCCTTTTCACTTATTGGATACATAGTGTAGTTCCGGCTTCCGGCTGGAGGCCATTCAGTGCCTGGAACAGTCGGAGGGAAGGTTGTCCACTCCTTATCATAGTTGAAATCGCCTCGGCTGAAATCTTCGTCTTTTCCGGAAGCAGCAAAGCCATTAAATCGAGTTACCGTCTGTTTCAAATTTTCCAGGAACTCCGGATCAAGGCCAAAACCTCCTATATGAGAAGCTAATCCTTTCAGCCTCAAGGATATGCCTTCCTCCAGCTCATCCCAAGTGTCTGCCGATATAATATAATCTGCAGGCGTCCCTGGAGCAGTGTAAGGCTGATAACCCTGCCACAAAGAGGCCGTACGTTGGTCAAAGATCATAAACACAAGCATATTGGTCCATTCCGCTTTCTGAGGATCCCAAACAAAATGAACCATTGTACGGTCCGAGTAATTGCGCTTTTCATCCATTATCCTCCGGCCATGCTTGTTGACTTCCAAAACGCTGTCTCCCGGAATAAAAAATACGTTATGCACTCCGTTAGGATCGCTCAAGGCCTGTTCCAGTATGATTTCAGATCTGAAGGCACCCGCAGTGTTTCCAAGCTTTGCACCTATTGCTCCCCCTATTTTAATGAAATCTCCTGTATTGGTAGGCGCTGAGCAGCCTCCAAAATGAGGTCCGCGCTGGAAATGCAGCATAAGCTCAGGATTGTGTGTATAGCCTCCGCTGCCGAAAATCACGGCCTTTCGCGCACGGAAATTAATAGTTTCCTGACCTTTTGCCATGACCTCCAGCCCAACTACTTCTCCTCTATCGTTGCGCAAAATACGCTTGACTTCATGGTCAACAAGAATCGTAATACCGTTTGAAACAGCCCATGATTTCAATTGCCGGATTAATTCACCACCATAGGACATCTTTCCTTCCGAGTTTTGGGAATATAATAATCTTCCGCGTATCCCTTTGTTCTCAGGGAGGTGGTCCATGTAGTCAACCTGAGGTTTTCCCGTCCAGTTGATTTCCTGGATAGTTTTCACCGCTCCGCAGCCTTCCAAAAACTCAATCGCCTCATGAGCTCTGTCATAAAAAGTATCAATCAAATCAAAATCGTTTTTCATTAGCCCAAGCATAGGATCTTCAGGATTGTACATTTGGGGGTAGGAATAACGAGCCATATATCGAAGGGCATCCTCCTTGGCATCAACTATTCCCTCTTCCTTCTGGAACCTGTTATTCGGTGTCCAGAATCCTCCGCCCGAACGCAAGGTAGTCCCTCCGATGATTGATCCTTTCTCTAGCATAATAACTTCGGCACCTTGCTTTTTAGCCGTTACCGCTGCGGAAAAAGCTGCTGCACCGCTGCCTACCACCAAGACATCTGTTTCACTATTATAATTCATTTCCTTCCTCCTTCGGTTATTCATATTAACTTAAAGCCGATCGAGCACAAAAAACCGTCAATAAAAGAACAGTTATACTGCAAAACTTTTACGAGAATAACTGTCCTAATGAAAAACTAGGTCGCTGTATTATGTTTATGCTTAATTATACTACTATCATAAATATACTTCAATATTTTTTCTGAATATTCTTTAAATTATACACAGAAGCGCTTCTTTGTAAACTGCTCCCTATTGCTTAATATACTAAAAAGGTCAATATAACCCTCTTTTTCTTGGCTTCCAGGTCATTGAGCTTGGACGGAAACAGATATTAAACTCCTCCCCTTCTTGAACCATCTGTTCTTATTTTGAACTCACCCCAACCATAATTACCATAATAAATCCAGTCGCCCACTACATTTATACCCACTACTGAATCACCACTTAGTTTTGTTTTCCCTGTGCCATCTGTTTTTATTTTATACAAACCAAGTAAACCACGAGTATAATAAATCCAGTCACCTGCTACATTTATATCCCCCACTAAATCATCATCAAGTAGCATTATTTTTCCTGTGCCATCTGTTTTTATTTTGTAAAAAGCTCCATTAGAACCATTTTGTGTCCAGTAGCTATAATAAATCCAGTCACCATCTACATTTAAATGAGCTGGAGCATTATCACATATCTTGGTTTTTTCTGTTCCATCTGTTTTTATTTTGTATATTTTCCGGCTATCGTTGTCATTTGAATAATAAACCCAGTCGCCCACTATATTTGTATTAGAATCAAACAATTCATCATTTTGTTTTGATTTTTCTGTTCCATCTGTTTTTATTTTGTATAGTTTTCGGCTATCGTTGTAATTGGAATAATAAACCCAGTCGCCCATCACACTAATATTAATAGTGAGAATATCATCATTTAGCTTGCTTTCCCCTGTGCCATCAGTTTTGATTTTGTATACTTTAAATTCATCGTTTTGATTGGAATAATAAATCCAGTCACCCACTACATTAATACTTCTTCCGGGATCATTGCTTAGTTTGGTTTTTCCTTTTCCATCTGTTTTTATCTTGTATAATCCAGGATCCAGATTATATTGATTATAATAAATCTAGTCGCCTTGCAATGCAGCCGCTCCCCCGTTAACTAAGTTCCCACTAGTGTTGCCGATTGTGTTTATTCCTGCATTATTGCTTGTATTGCTGCTTGTATTGCCATTTGTAGGGTATAGATATAGGCTTAATGGTACCCCTACACAAAATAGGATAATTGTGATTATTGCTATTATGACACCTTTTTTCTCCTTATGAGCTTCGTTTCTAAATTCTCTAAATACATAATCCATCAACGGTCCCATAAATACTCCAAGTGAAACAAGATGAATCATATACTGTCCAAAAATTCCTTGAAATCCTAAACTAATTAAAAATAGCAGCCCGAATTGTATTGCTGCCCAGCCAAACCCTTCAAGGAAAGCCTCTTTTAATGAGTTAGCCTCAAAAATGTTCTCTTTTAATGAGTTGGTTTTCCTGGAAAAGAATATAGAAAGTGAAATTGCCGGAAGCATAATGAAATAAGCCCATGGATTGCTTAGATCAGCCGTAATCACACCCTCAGCCAGGGGTCCTAAAAAACTATAACCATATGCTAAAACATATAACAAGATTTCAATAATCCCGGTTACAAAAAATGTAAATACAGTTAAAAGAACTCCCTTCAGAAAAAAGCTGACTGACTTCATTTCAAATCACCTCCATTGATCTACACTCTTGTTTTCTTAAACGTGTCATAAACCCTGCAATCATTAACGGGATTCCAGACATAAAAGAATATAACGGTCGTCCAATCTCACCTATGGCTTCAAATTCCTACGGCTGCGATTATCATAAGCCACACAGCTACTTTTTGTGTGGCTGCTATTTACCACCATGAAGGCACCAATGATACCTATCACTGAAATACGATGGTTGTGATGCCAAAGCTTACCTCATATCCTTTTCTTATCCCAAGCATTACTTTCCTACAAATTGTTTCTTGTATTATATCACTAATATTCTGAATTTTCACTAATATACGCCTTTTGAGCCTCGATTTATATTTTGTATTCACGTGTTAGCGGGATATACCATCAGAAAGATATTAAGACCTTGCAGCGGTTATACTGCAAGGTCTTTTCTTGTATTCAATTCTTTCTTTTAAAGCGATCTTATGTTGCCTGCTAACAACTTCTTTCGTAAAAACACTTAACAGCAACCCATTTTCATCCCAATCCGCACCATATATACGAAAGTTTTCACTCTAATAAAGTTTGAATATTCAAAATATTCGGATTGACTGCCACACAGTAAAGTTATATAATACATATATATACGAGTTTTGCTCAATCAAGCAGGATTATCATTTGATGGGGGAAATTAATATGGGTGAATGGAATATACTGAAGAATGCAGATTTGCCTCTTGAAGTTGTGATTCTCATTATTGGTGGCATAACAATGCTTATAACTGGATTTTTGCTTTTTCCCATATCCTCAGGAGCACTCCCTTACTATGAAAATGGTTTGTACGGATTGCTTCTTATCATTTTTGCACTCCAAACAATCACATTGGGTAAGACACCCTTCGGCGACATTCCCAGGTCGAAGACATTGCTCGCCGTCGGGACAGCAATTGCATCGATGGGCATCGTCACAGGCTTTGTCCCTGACGTCTTCAAAAGCATCCCTCGTCTGCTGCTTTTTCTGTGCTTCGGGCTCGGTGGCTTTCTACTGCTTATTCAAATGATCTTTTCGAAAGACAAGCTCAGAGTCTGGATAAAATACGGAGGTATTTTTTGGCATCTGATTTTTGCCTGCTCTTTGGTCTATGTGATGTCGATGGCATTGGGCCTCTTCATTTGGAATCAGAGCTTGCTGTCAGTCCCTCTGGCTGCTGTTGCCGTACTTATCTCAGGAAGCGCCATTCTATATCTTGCTGTTGTTCTCAGAAATGTCTATGCCAAATATCCTGAGGCAGCCGAGCCGCGCAATGGAAGTGTCCAGCTTTCCTTCGATCAAACCATGCTTCTGATGATGGGCATTTTCATGCTGCTCCTTGGCCTCCTTCTGATCCCGGTTAACCTTGGGTTGCTTCCTTTTTCAGGGAGCGCACAGCTGGGACTTTTGATGATCATGTTTGCCGTGCAGATGCTCGCATCCGGAAACACCCCGATCGGTTCATTTCCCCGTTCATGGCTGATGATACTGCTGGGACTATTGTTCGCCGCATTGGGGATTGTTTCCTGTATCATACCGGAGATCTTGGTTCCTTCTTTGACAGTCCTGGTGGCAGCACTTAACATCCTTGGGGGCTCCATTTCGCTTGTGAAAATTTTCATCCCTTTGCTGATCAAATCCCCAGATCCTCAGAACTCTGTTCCGACTATTGTGGTGAAGCTTTTTGCAGTCCAGCTAACAACATATCTTTTGACTGTCTTGTTTGGGATATCGATGTTTGTTTCCAACCTCATTCCAGGCTTAGTCATCGGAGTCATCCTTGCGGCCAATGGATGCTTCCTGTTGTATATGCTTTACATCCTGAAAGCTTTGGAAAAGCTTCAACTCAATGGGTAGTGCGCGGTTTGCAATGTGCACCTTGAATTTCATAACAAATTCAATAATTATCATGATAAAGGAGGAGAAAAATATGACCGATGTTTTTGAAGGAAAAATCTGTATCGTTACCGGCGGAACCTCAGGAATCGGTTTTGCAGTGTCTGAAGCCCTGCTTAAGCGAGGCGCGGTTGTTATTGTTGCAGACATATCCGAAAAAAGTTTGACAACCTCAAGGGAAAGACTCGCCTCATTTAAAAATGCCCGCTTTAAGGTTGTCGATGTCACAAATTACGACGATATAAAAAATCTTGTTGACGATGTCGTCAATCAGTTTGGCAGAATAGATTATATGTTCAACAACGCAGGAATCGGCGGTACTTACCAATTTGAAAAGGTGACTCTCGACACATGGAAAAAGGTGATTGATGTAAACCTGTGGGGTGTCATTCATGGCATACACGCTGTATTTCCGGTGATGGCAAAACAGGGTTTTGGTCATATTGTCAACACTTCATCAATTGCAGGACTCCTGGCACCTCCATACCAGGCTGTATACTGCGCAAGTAAATTCGCAGTTGTCGGCATGACTGAAGCGCTGCGGTACGAACTCGAGCACCTCGGTATCGCCTTTTCCTCCATCTGCCCGGGAAATGTGGCCACAGAAATTTTCGGCGGAGCAGAGCCGCCTAAGGATGCGATTTCAGCCGGAGAGGCTGCAAGGTTTATTTTGGAAGGTGTTGAACGCAAGGATGGCTTGATCGTCTTCCCAGAACCGACCAAGCAGACTTATCTGGAGCTCAAGGCGGATCAGGAAAAGATGGATGCCGTCATGAAAAGCATGGCCGATGAACGCAGGAGGGCCTATGAATCCGGCGGAAACTACTATTAACACTTTGCCATAGAAATTTTCACATAGAAAGCAGTCCGTTCATATATCCTGCGAACGGACTGCTTTTCATATTCCGGGTTCTACCCAGACTTAAGGTCAGTGTAGATCTATTCGAGAACGCGCCCGGCAAAAGGCTTCATGATAATAGCACCATTTGTAATTAAGACTGGCCCCATCCCTTTAATCGGTAAATCGGCAAGGGCATTGATAATATGATATTGGCTAAGATTCTGTTCTGGAGTCATCCTTGTCCATTCGACAGTCCCTGCACCTGCCTGTGCAGCTTTTACCTCCATACCCTGCGGATAAAGCACCGGCTGGCTCAATTCTGCCCCTGGCTCACCAACTTTCGGTATATAACGCCAGCCAATCATGTTGTAGCTGGTGCTGCCGGCTTGCATTTGCCTCAGCACCGATTCATCCACAGGCTGTGCCCCCGTCATATCAAGGTGCAGGAAGGTGTTCCCGTCATAGCTCACATTGGTGAAATACTTGCCCTGGAACTTGTGTAGATCTTGAATGTCAGCGAAAATTTTCGGCTGCCCACTCTCTTCCCTTCCACCAATAATCGGTCTGGTGTTGTTTTCCCAAATAACAAGAGGGAATGATCCTTCCAACTTGTCACGCTTGCCGTTGAAGCGTACAGGCACAGAAATCTGCACCAGGTTATACCCGCCTCCGGACATAAATTCAACATCTCTGAGCTGACAGTAAGTGATTGTTAATTCAGGCCTCAGTAACTCGAATCCTTCAGGCAAGTAATCGGCCAGCCTGTCCCCATCGGTGATTTGGGTAAATGTCAGGCTTACTGCATCATTGACACGTGCTTCCATATCAGGATCAAATTCATAACCTCCAAAAAAAGACGGCATATGGTATATCATATTCTTCTCAAATTTAAACATAATTTAACTCCTCCTTATTTTGGTTGAATCTTCGTCACCATACCTCCTGCCCCTTGTTGAAACGGGCTGTGAATACCTCCCCTGGATCCACCGATTCCTTCACATTAGGGATATTAACTGCTTCAAGGCCGCCGTATCCTTCAGGCACATAAAGGGTGAAGTCCAACAGCGCGGCACCCTTAGAGAGGGCCTTGAAATATTTATTCATGGCATCAGACTCACTTGCTCCTTGATCTGTGCTTCCGGTATAACCGCCTTCATTAAGGACTTTATCAGCATACTGGAAGGCCTTGCCATATAGAGATGCAAGTTTTATGTCTGCGGGAGCCCGGGAGCCGTATAAAGCTTCCGTGTACTGAAAATAATGTACTGTCTCCCAGCTTGGCCACTTCCCTTTTCCGTAAGTCATGCCCTGGATAAAGCGGTCTTGATGCACGACTTCTGACATGGACATCCTGAAGGCTATGCCGGCCTTTTGCACGAGTTCTATGGCATCGGCGAAATCGTGCCCCTGCTGATTCAAAGCTTTATTTGTATTTTTGATGTAGGAGGTCGCCTCAATGAAACTTCCTTTGAGCATTCCGTATTCCTCGGTTATTTGAAGGTTCAGGGCATAGGCCAGCATACCGAATTGAGCCGTGTCAAACCCCTTGCGTCCCTTTTCGTCATAATCTATTACGCCATCATTATTCTCGTCAAACTTTTCCATGAATTCCTTGAACAGCGAGGAACCGCTTATGCTGTCATAGGCTTCCGCATAACTCAAAATGGTCTTTTGAAGATCATGCAGAATGGTCTGCGGGTTGTAATACATTGTTTCAGTCATAAGTTCATGGAACTTCCCGTCATCCACTCTGCCGAGATGTCCTGCCAGTGAAGCCATAGGGGTTCCTGTCAGAGTATCCCATCCAACCACATAATACTGCTGCCGCCCCACTCCCCGCTCTTCGGCGTATCGATACAAATCATACCTGAAGAGAGGCGAATCAAGCCCTTGTACTGTCGATATATTTTTCCCGTCAACCACTGCAACAGGCACATGGTGTACGAACTCCGTCAGCCAGCCGTTCTCCTCTTTCAGCTTAAGGGCTTCGAGCATGGGAAGGGTTTTAAAACAATATCTGGCGCAGAAAAGGTCCAAGGCTACACAATCCAGGGATGCCCAAACATAGCCTTCCGGAACCCGGACGGCATTCCCGTCAGGATTGTGGCTTATATTTATCATCTCTATTGCGTCGACAACATGCAACATGAACACATTCTGGCTTTGCACTGCTCTGATGATGTCAGACTGGGTTCCTGAGAATCCTGCCGTCTTTCTTGCAATGTATTGCCCGTTTTCGCCTTTTACCGGCAGATTGGTTTTGTCGTCCATCTCCAAAATCCATGGGGAATGCGGAATCTTTCCCTTATAACTTGGGATTGGCGTGTCCGGATAAGAGTATTTCCATGATGTTTCATTTTCACACTTTCCGGAAGGGCATTGCGTTGGATATAGTCCTATTCCTAGGTTTTTAATTGCGTTAGTCAGGAGGTCCTGTGCATGAATCTTCAGTTTTGGTACATTCACCAGAACGCAGCCGGGATATTTCTTCAAATCATCCGAGTCACCAGGGACTCCACCAATGATTGCTTTGTGCAGAGTTATCTCCTTAAAATTCGCTCCCCCCGGCACCTCTACGCTTCTTCCCTTGCCGCCGTCATCCTTAAGCTTGTTAAGATCGTATACCATCATTCTGTTTCCGGTTCTGCCAGGCGGAATATAGTTTCCTGCAACGCTGTCCTCATAGCCCAGCATAGGATCATCTGTATGCGAAGAAGGATGATGTTCTGACAGATACCTTCGGACAAAGAAAAATCCCCAACCGCCATAGAAGTCATCACTTCGTCCTTCTATAACCGCCTCTGTCGTTATAACCCTGCCAGTGGATTTGCTGTGCACATATGCCATGAAAAAGGTAGATGTTGAGGCTTCACCAAGAGCCATCTGAGAATATCTTATGTCAAGCTTGTCGTGGAACCATCTCATCAAAGCGGCTATCAGCGGCCATTCGGTACAAACAGGGGCACCAGATCCCTCGCCATGGCTAATCGGATCAATCACGCTTGGAGCTACCAGGTTTGGTTTAAAGAGCAATTTCTTTCCTGAATCTGTCTGACATTTCACTTCTCTACTAAAGCCTGTTTCCCCTTCAAGCCCCGTAAAAACATGATCAATATTTGCATATATATAGTCTATCTTGTTCATTATCTCCGTCCAGGCAGAGCTGTCGTTTTCGTTGATAACCCTCTGCAACAATCCTGGAATCCCAGCATAAGCTGCCGAAACCTCCATCCTAACCCCTGCAACTGCTTCACCCGAAGAATCGAGTTTCTTAATGCCCAATGATGAATTGATATCCAGCTTTTTAAAATTATCATCAACTTTGGCATTCATCACATCATCTCCCCTTTCCATTTAGATACCAATAAAGTGAAAACGTATAAGTTTCTAAATTTATTTTTACATTTTTCCTTGTTACTGTCAAGTTTATATTCAAAATTTTCTGAATACTACCCCCTTCTTTCCTACTTTTCAAATTGGCCTGCACTCAGCCAAGTACACCTCAGGTTTCTAGGAAAGGAATCCTTTGGGCTGAGAAAAAATATCAAAAGCTAATTGAATGTGCTGAAAACGCTTGTTTTATCAGCCTTCATTCACAATGATTTTTCATATCAGTTAAAAGCAACATCTCTATTTACCAGTCAATAGAAATGTTCACTATACTTGGAATACTCACTCCTTTCTCTCTACTACTTATGCTAACATTACCATCAGAATTCACATTTACGTTTTGCTGAACATTTGTATTTGTCACAATCAACCAAGTATTTACAAGTTCTTCGGGACAAAGTACCCAGACTTAGAATTCATTTTCGTTAATACCAAACCTAATGAAGGTGCAAAATATTTTTTCAGAGTTACTGTTCCATTATCGTATACTCCAAAAAACAAAACAACCGCATCAGATTTCTGATATGCTCCCCTTATGGTAGACAGTGAAATAAAAAACTGTTTATCATAGGGGGAGTTTATTTATGAGTAGAAAATCCAAGTTTAGCCAAGAGATGAAGCTTGAGGTGGTTATGCAATATATAGAAGGTAAAGCATCTGCGCCAGACTTGGCCATGATGTATGGATGTAGCTACCAAATCATTGCAACCTGGGTCACACTATATCAGAACCAAGGAGGGGAAGCTTTCCTTGAGACAACTAAGAACCAGTCCTATTCCGCAGAATTCAAGCGGCTGGTTGTGGAGGAATATCTCAGGGGAAAAATCAGTCTACAGCTTTTAGCCGTCAAACACAATATTCGCTCCAAAACGGTGATTTTGAAGTGGATATCGTTGTATAATGGTCACAAGAAACTTAAGTCCTCCGGGACGAGAGGAGGGATCGACGTGACCAATGGAAGAAAAACAACGTATGAGGAACGGATCGAGATCGTGGAGGATTGCCTGAAAAACGGTCAGGACTACACCGCAACGTCAGAGAAGTATAAGGTCTCCTATCAGCAGGTTTACAGCTGGGTTCAGAAGTTTAACTCCAGAGGAGTTGCAGCGCTGAAGGACAACCGCGGCAGGGGTAAGGCCCTGGAAGACATGAACGAGTTGGAAAGCCTCGTAGCGGAGAATAAGTTACTCAAAGCCAAGCTTGAACGCCTGGAGATCGAGGTCGAGCTTAAAAAAAAAGTACAAGAGTTCCGAATGCGTTTGGAATCCACTACAAGAAGGAAGAAATAGAGTACCGGTCTATCCGTGATACCGCTGAAAATAAGGGCTATCCGGTATCCCTTCTGTGCCAAATCCTCTCCGTTTCACGGTCGGGATACTACAAGTGGCTCTGCAAGCCCGGGCCACAGGGGCCCTCGCAGGAGGACTGGCTCTCGGCAAAGATTCTCGAGTACTACACCAATTTCAAGGGAATCTACGGCGTACGAAGACTCACCACGGAGATCAACAAGGACTTAGGGTGCAACTTCAACGTCAAGCGAATCAGGCGACTGATGAGACGCATGGGCCTCCAGTCGGTCATCCGACGAAAGCGGAAGAACTATATTAAAAGCACTCCTCAAATCACGGCGGAGAACCTCCTGAACCGTGATTTCAAGGCCGAGAAGCCCAACCAGAAATGGCTTACCGATGTCACCGAATTTAAGTATGGACAGGACAGCAAGGCGTACCTGAGTGCAATCTTCGACTTGGGCGACAACAGCATCGTGTCATATGTCCTGGGCCACCATAACAACAATGACCTCGTCTTCAGGACGTTTACGCTCGCTGTGGACCAAAATCCAGGTGCAAAACCGCTTTTCCACAGCGACCGTGGATTTCAATACACCTCAAGGGCTTTCCGCAAGATGCTTGATGACACAGGCTGCACCCAAAGCATGTCTAGGGTGGGACGATGCCTGGACAACGCCCCGATGGAGGGCTTCTGGGGAATCCTGAAGTGTGAGATGTACTATCTAAACAAGTTCAGCACATACAAGGAATTGGAACGTGAGGTCGAAGAATACATCTACTTCTACAACAATAAAAGGTATCAGGCGAAATACCAAGGCCTGGCTCCTCTTCAAGCGAGGAACCAAGCCTTGGTTGCATAATATTATTTTTCTTTTTTTCACTGTCCACTTGACAGGGAGCAGTTCATTTCTCTGATACGGTCATTATTCATTCTTGCGAGAAACTCCCGACTTCCGTCGAGGGTTTCAATGGTGGAGATAAAGCGCAATACTCAAATCCACGAAAAGTTGAGTAATATGCTATTCTATTTCAGTTCCAACTCTTTTTCATATATTTCATATGATGAAGATTCTTCATTGAATCTTGCTATCTTTAAGATAATACTATCTTCTTTCAAAGCAAAATCTTTTACTTCTTCTGAAGCTTCGTTAGAGTAGTATATCTTAAAGTTATCTTCATCTATATTATAGGTATATACGTCGCCCCCAACACTAACTGTTCCATATGCTTGTCCAATAATACAAATAATTTGATTGGAATCATACCATTTGATTAGTTTTATCTTGTTATTGATCGAGGTTAATTCAGTTATTCGTTTTGCACTTAAAACAATATGATCTTCTTCAGAACTTATATCAAATAAATGTAAGTCTCCTAGAACTTCCCATTCAAATGGTGATATATATATAAATTTTGACATGTCCTTAGAAAAAATTGGTGTTGATGACATTGCACTTGCAACAAGCATATCCTTTTTAATAAATCTAATCCCTTTAGAACTATATAGTACTTTAGACTCATTAGGTAATTCTATAGCATTGTATCCGTCGTAAAGGTAATATTCATCATTGCTAGGTGCACCTGAAAATCTAATGTCATCAAAATCATTTAATTCGAAGTTGCACTTCTCGATAATCAAATCGTTTCTATTTCTAGCTAAAAATTTTGCTTGGTTATTTTTAAAAAGTATATTTCTTATAATTGGTGCTTGAGAATATTTAATATCGAAAACATAATAGTTTGTATTAGAAAAATTATCAACTATGTCGCTATCAATAAAACTTATCCCTTTTGAGTTAACAATACTTATCAAATCATATTCCATGTTATTCTTAAAATTGCAGTCAATAAATACAACATTTTCAGAATCAAATATTTGTAATATTCCGTATGTACATTCTTTAATAATTGTATTTTGTATTTTGAAATTTTTCACATTTTCTAATATTATCCCATGAGTTCCACATCCAAATAATATAAGATTATTAAGAACAACATTTTGACAATTATTAAATTTTAACACACCT
>Ga0209540_10000725_pt1 | contig 28048 bp, 19 predicted proteins | sample BarGraIncu01121A_FD_184501 | JGI IMG/M metagenome (GOLD analysis project Ga0209540, IMG submission 184501) | Arctic peat soil microbial communities from Barrow, Alaska - Barrow Graham LP Incubations 011-21A (SPAdes) (version 2) | ecosystem: Environmental > Terrestrial > Soil > Wetlands > Peat... | reverse complement strand
CGGGTGCAAAAGTAGTCGCTTTTATATTACAAACCAAACTTATGCGACTCTTTTTTCCCTTTTATTTGACTTTTATTTATAACTTACTGAAAATAAACTCTATCACGAAAAACTTATTTTAGTCCAAATATCCAAAATCTCCTAAATCACTACACCTATCCAAATTATTACCCAAATTATACACTAAGAAAACCGATTTTAAATAAAAACTTTCCCTTTCTTGAAATGCGTTTATCCAAAATTGGGAAAAATCGGACGAAAAGAGAGGGAAACGCAGGAGAGAATTTGAAATATCGTTGAAATATTTGAACCATGTGATAGAAAATGGTAATAGTTGACAAATGGAAGCACTTAAAATTTGGATTTCAACGAAGAAAATAGCGTAAAACAGGGATTTCTTGAAATAAAATTGAAAAAAGATTATGGCAAAAAGTGATTCCAACACTAAATTTAGATAATTAGATACATTATATAGGATACATATGAATAAACAGAAGTCAACATGATAGTATGATAACCGAGTACATATATATATGATTCTGCAGATTTTAAATAGTACATACGTATATGCACCCAGTTTGTATTTTAAACAATAAGAATTTAATTTGGAGTTAAACTATTTATCTGGCTTCAAATCACATATATAGCAACCATTCTAGTTCCGATATTGTTGGGTATGAATCCAGCTATCGCTTTATTAATGAATGGTATGTAGCCACATTGATTTATTCGTGGGTTACAAAGGCTAGTGGTGCAGCTATTAATATTGGTTCAGTACAATTAAAAGGTATGGCTTTCGCGAGTATAGTGGGCGTTTTGCTATTTTTGATTTTTTAGGGATTAATATTGGGTGTAATGAATAAAGAAGTATGGACAAATAAGGAGTAAGAGGCAACAGATAAGAAGTCTGCTCCTATTTCAATATAAAAAATACAGATAAAAGAGGTGAACCGCAGTTCGCCTCTTTTGGTTTTAGATACACAGTATTGAATTAATACCGATTGCAGAAATAATATAGCCCAATTTCGACAGTGTCTCATTGTGCTATTTATTTCTAGGTATCTGCATTAACAACAGTAGACATATAAAACAGATTGGACTATTTTATATATACAGTTGGTATAAATTGACCGAAGGGATTGAAAAACACTTTTTGTCGTTAGTAAATGTACGAATCTCTCAGGCTTTTATATTGGTATGAAAATTGTTAGGCTGCCTAAAAATTCGTTATTTCTCTAAAAAACTAGTATCTTTGTAGTGAAATTCAGAATCTCAACCGTCCAATTTCGTTTTCCTATTTATGTTAAAGCAGCAGTTACAACAAAAATTACAACAAAAACTTTCACCTGCTCAGATTCAGGTTATAAAGATGCTCGAAGTACCCACTTTGGAGCTGGAGGAACGCATCCGTCAGGAGCTGGAAGAAAATCCTGCATTGGAGGAAGGTGATGAACTGGATAATGAAAGTAATGAAAAAGATGATGACTTCAATTCGGAAGACGGTGGAAATAATGATGATATTGATTTAGAAGAATATATGTCGGATGATGATATTCCGGATTATAAACTGAAAACAAATAATACGTCGAAAGACGATAAGTACGAAGATATTCCTTTTTCGATTGGGATGACTTTTCATGAATTCTTATTGGATCAGGTTGGCCTTTTGCAATTATCTGACAAAGACCGACTCTTGACAGAATATGTAATAGGGAATATTGACGACGAAGGTTATTTACGACGAGCACCCGAAGCGATGGTCGACGATATTGTTTTTCAGGCAGGAGTGCAAACTACCGATGAAGAAATCTACAGAATAATACACGAAGTTCAGCAACTGGATCCCGCAGGTGTTGGGGCAACAGATTTGCAAGAATGCTTACGTCTTCAACTTGAGCGTAAGACCGAATCACTTGATAACAAGTTAGCAAAAAGAATTATTGTTGAATACTTCGATGAGTTTTCGAAAAAGCATTACGACAAAATAATGCGTGGTTTGGACATGGATGACCTGATGTTGAAAAAGGTGATGAATGAGATTATTCACCTAAATCCAAAACCGGGAAATGCCTGGGGTGGAAATATTCTTGAGAAATCAATGTCGACCATTGTTCCCGATTTTATTTTGGAAAATGACGAAAACCAACTTACTGTACATCTCAACAATAGTAATGTTCCTGATTTAAGAGTAAATACCACCTACAACGAAATGTTTCAGGACTATGCCGGTAATAAACAAAACCAGAGTAGAGAAATGAAAGATGCGGTGATGTTTGTGAAGCAAAAAATTGACTCCGCCCGTTGGTTTATCGATGCCATCAAACAGCGTCAACAAACCTTGCTCACCACCATGATAGCTATTGTTCAATTTCAGAAAGCGTTTTTTATTGAGGGTGATGATACCTATTTGAAACCAATGATTTTGAAGGACATTGCCGACATTACGGATTATGATATTTCAACCATTTCGCGCGTAAGCAATAGTAAATATATACAAACCGAATTCGGCATTTTCCCGGTGAAGTATTTCTTCTCCGAGTCGATGACAAATGATTCGGGTGAAGAAGTTTCGACACGCGAGATTAAACAAATTCTGCTGGAATGCGTTAACAACGAAGATAAACGCAAACCAATAAACGACGATGCTCTGGCCGAAGTACTCAAAACCAAAGGATACATTATTGCCCGACGAACGGTAGCAAAATACCGCGAGCAGTTGAATATACCTGTGGCGAGAATGCGGAAGGAAATTTAGAAACTGTTTAAAAATAATGCATAATTGAGAATTCATAATGCGTAATTAAGACACAAACCACACGAATGAAGACATTTTATAAAATAATTACCCTCATATTCCAACCATTGTTGATGCCTACCTTTGGCATGATGATATTGATGAATATGACATTCTTCGTTGGGTTACCAACAATGTGGAGATGGATTGCAATTATCGGAACTTTTATATTCACAGCCGTATTGCCTGCCATCCCTATTTTGGTCATGCTGCGTAAAGGTGAAATAAACGACTTGTTTATTTCAAAGAAAGAAGAACGCACCATGCCTTATCTGTTTTCGTTTCTGGCCTATGTGTTCTGGGCGATGTTTATGTGGAGAACCTTGCAGTTCCCAATGTTTATCGTAGCCATGGGCATCGGTTCGGCCATTTCCATTATCACAATTACAGTCATAAACCTAAAATGGAAAATTAGTGCGCACCTTGGTGGCATAGGCGGACTGACCGGTGCTGTATTTGGCGTTTGTTATAGGATGGCTATAAACCCATTACTGTTCCTAACCGTCATACTTGCCATATCAGCCCTGGTAGCTTTGGCACGAATGGAACTGAAAGCGCACACACCTAATCAGGTATTGGCCGGTTTCGTAGTTGGATTCCTAGCGGTATTTTTACCTTGCATTTTCTTTTAGACTTATGCCGATATTTGCCTGCGGCGTTATTTAATAGTTATTTGCATGCGGCGATATTTTTGAATGAAATTATTTATTAAACAATAAAATAGAAAGAATGATAACGATAGACCAACTGAAAAATGTGTTGGAGCGCGAGGATGCACTGAGGAGGTATCTTTGACGTCGACACGAAACTGATACAGATTGAAGAAGAAGATTTGCGCACGCAGGTACCCGGTTTCTGGGACGATGCAAAGGCTGCTGAAGCTCAAATGCGCAAAGTAAAAGAATTGAAAAACTGGGTGTCAGGCTACAACGAAGTAAAAAATGCAGCCGACGAATTACAGTTGACCTTCGACTTTTATAAAGAAGAAGTGTCTACCGAAGAGGAAGTAGACGAAGCCTATCGCAATGCGATGGAACTGATTGAGACCCTCGAAATGAAAAATATGCTTTCGCACGAAGAAGATAAACTGGGAGCAGTTATCAAAATTGTGGGTGGAGCCGGTGGTACCGAAGCGCAAGACTGGGCATCGATGCTATTCCGGATGTATCAACGTTGGTGCGAGCGTCAGGGTTACAAGTGCGAAATCACCAACATTCAAGATGGTGAGGAAGCAGGAATCAAAACCGTGACCATGCAAATTGAAGGCGAAATGGCTTATGGCTATTTGAAAAGCGAAAACGGAGTTCACCGTCTGGTGCGTGTTTCTCCTTTCAATGCACAGGGCAAACGGATGACATCTTTTTGTTCGGTTTATGTAGTTCCATTAGTGGATGATACGATTGAGATAGAACTGAACCCAGCCAACCTGACCTGGGATACGTTCCGGTCGAGCGGTGCCGGTGGACAAAATGTGAACAAGGTGGAAACAGGTGTTCGCTGTCACTATAAATTCAAAAACCCAGTTACGGGATTAATGGACGAAATAGTGATTGAAAATACCGAAAGTCGTTCGCAATTTGGGAATAAAGACAATGCCATACGCTTGCTGAAATCACAACTGTATGAATTGGAGCTCGAAAAACGCCGTGTTGAAACAGCAAAAGTTGAAGCCGGTAAAAAGAAAATTGAATGGGGATCACAAATCCGGAGTTATGTTTTTGATGACCGCCGCGTGAAAGATCACCGTACCAATTACCAAACTTCAAACGTACAAGGCGTGATGGATGGCGATATTGATGCATTTATCAAAGCCTATTTGATGGAGTTTCCTGATTAAATCCGAAACTAACAATGATTATAAGACGTATTTCATTCTGGTAAAACAGAAAGAAATACGTCTTATTTTTGTCTGGAAAGTAAAAAGAACTCAGATTTTAGAAATTTATACTCATATTTTGATTTATCAAAAAAAGTATTTACAAACTAAAACTCTCCAACTGAAAAACATAATGTGCGTTAATTGAAACCATAAATGCCTATTTGCCGACAACTTTTTAGAACTTTTGGTGTTTTCATTACAAACTAACAACAAATACAATCTATTAATGAAGAAGAGAATGATGTTTAAAATTCCTATGATGATAGTAATAGGAACTATTTTAGTAATTGGTGCTTCATGCTCCTCCACAAGTCCGACAACAGGTAATTCAGGCACAGTACCTACTAATACAACAGGTTTGATTGTTTCGGCGGTAACAAGTACAGCCGGAGGTAATTATGCTCCACGAAACGTAGTAGCTATCTGGGTTGAAAACAGTTCAGGCACATTTGTAAAATCACTAACTGTTTACGCAGCTGCCCGAGCAGGTGATCTGACAAATTGGGCTGCATCTTCGGGTGGAAGCACCACTGATGCCAGAACCGGAGCAACACAAAGCAACTTTGGAACTATTTACGGAACATGGAATGGAACTAACACAAGTGGTACAGTAGTAGCAGATGGAACATACAAAGTCTGCATGGAATTGACTGATAAATACGGAACAGGTAATTTCTCATCATTTACCTTTACAAAAGGAACCGCAACAAGCACACAAACGCCGGCAAACACATCCAGCTTTTCATCAGTAAGTATAAAATGGATGCCATTATAATAGTTAGTAGTTACGAGTAACAAGTATGGTTATGAATATTGCTTTTAGAAAGCTTGTCATTAATATTGTGTATCGTTTAAGAAATACCATGTTTTTTTAATTATTGAGATTTGATTTTTTGATGGATACCCATACTTATAAATTTATGAGTGTGGGTACTTCATTAATGAACAAAAAAACAGATCTGCTAAGAACAAATCAATGATTTCTTGCAAATCGGAATAAACAATTCGGTCTATAATTACGTTTTTCGATGATCCAAAGAAAACATAATATGTGTTAACTGGAGTGTTATCCGCAGATTAAAACACAATCTTTCTGTACATTTGTCGTTCACATTACAAACTGAGAATAAATACAATTTAGCAATAATACATCATTATGAAATTAAAAGGTGGGATACAAGTTTATAAAACGCTACTTGCTGTGGCGATTTTATCTTTCACAGCAAGTTGTAATAACTCGATGCCGTTTCGAACAGTAACAACTACTGCTGTAACAGATGTAACTTCAACCACAGCCACTGTGGGAGGAAAAATCACGAACGACAACAACATCGTGACTACAGTTCAGGGTATTTGTTGGAGTACCAAAACGGGGCCGACTATTACCGACAGTAAAACTTCAAGTACAACTATCGCAGTAGACTTTACCGGTTCACTGACAGGTTTAACTCCCAATACGACTTATCATGCAAGAGCTTATCTTAGTAATAGCGACAATACAGTATATGGGAGTGAGATTTCATTCACAACAGCGGCAGCAAATGGCCTTGCTCTTACCACAGTAGCAGCAACAGGAGTTACCACAACAGCAGCTACAACCGGTGGAAATATAGTTTCCGATGGCGGTTCAACCGTTACAGCACGTGGAGTTTGTTGGGGAACAACAACTGCCCCAACTATTACCAACAGCAAAACAACTGATGGAACCGGAACCGGAATATTTGCAAGTAGCTTAACAGGTCTCTCACTAAACACTTTATATTACATCCGTGCCTACGCAACAAATGCTGCCGGAACGGTTTATGGCAATGAACTTACATTTACAACTCCTCAAACAGCTGTACTTGCTTTGACCAGCACTGCGGCAACGGGAATTACCACAACAACGGCAACGACCGGTGGAAATATAGTTTCCGATGGAGGTTCAGCGGTTACTGCACGTGGAGTATGTTGGAGCACAACTGCCGCACCAACAACTGCTAGCAGTAAAACCAGCGATGGAACAGGAACGGGTGTTTTCGCAAGTAGTTTAACCGGCTTATCGCCTAACACTTTATATTATGTACGGGCTTATGCAACAAATGCTAACGGAACGGCTTATGCTAATGAGCTAACATTCACCACCAGTCAGGCAACGGCTGTTGCTCTTACCACTGCTGCCGCAACAGGAATTGCAACAACAGCTGCAACATCCGGAGGGAACATAACTTCCGACGGTGGATTAGTGATTGTGGTTCGTGGAGTATGCTGGAGCACTACCACCGCACCAACCATCACCAATAGTTTAACCAGCGATGGAACAGGAATTGGTGTTTTCTCAAGCAGTTTGTCCGGCTTACAACCAAACACGAAGTACTACTTGCGTGCTTATGCAACAAATATAGTTGGAACAACTTACGGTAATGAGGTATCATTTACAACCCCACTAACGGCTGTACTCACCCTAAGCACCACAACACCATCGGCAATTGCAACAACTACAGCAACAGCAGGTGGAAATATTACTTCGGATGGTGGAGCAAGCGTCACAGCACGTGGAGTTTGTTGGGGTACATCTACTGGCCCAACTACCGGCAGCAGCAAAACTGCAAATGGAATTGGAACAGGTAGTTTCGCAAGCAGCTTAACTGGCTTAATTCCGGGAACTACGTACTACTTGCGGGCGTATGCAACAAATGCCAACGGAACGGTTTATGGTAACGAAGTTACATTCACCACTACGGCATTGCTTGCACCAACCCTGACCACAACCGCAGCATCGGCCATTGCAATAACAACGGCAACTGCAGGTGGAAGCATATCTTCCGATGGAGGATCGGCAGTTACGGCGCGTGGAGTATGCTGGAATACAGCTACCGCCCCTACTACCGCCAACAGCAAAACCAGTGATGGAACAGGAACAGGCGCTTTCACAAGTAGCTTAACCGGGTTGGTAACAGCCACCAAGTATTACGTGAGGGCGTATGCAACTAATGCTATTGGAACAGCTTATGGTAGCGAAGTGACATTTACCACCACAAGTGCAGTGACCAATACACCTGGAACATTAACGGTAAGTACACTTACCAGTGCAGCTGGAGGTGGTTATTCTCCAAAACATGTGGTGTCCATTTGGATTGAAAATAGTTCGGGCGTATTTGTCAAATCATTATTAGTATTAGCGAATGCCCAGAAAAAAGACTTAACGAACTGGTCTTCAAACTCAGCTAAAAACGTAGTAAGTGCAACAACCGGTGCTACACAAAGTAGCCATGCCGTGAGAACTGCAACATGGAACGGAACTGATGTGAATGGAGCCGTAGTTATAGATGGAACATATAAAGCATGTTTTGAATTGGCAGACGGTGCCATGAAATTCTCTACATTCAACTTTACAAAAGGATCTGTTGCAAGTACCGTATCGCCGGCTAATGTGACATGTTTCGCAAATATTTCCATAGTATGGACTCCGTGATGACATTACACATTCGTCATTAGAATAATAAATAGAATTAAACCCACCCTTTTTGAATAGAAAAGTGTGGGTTTTTTTAATTTATTGCTGTAAAAAGAAACCAAGTAAGTGTGAATTGCTTAAATTTGCACATCAACTGCAGATGCTTTACGCTGAATAGTCAGCACACAGATAAAACAGAATCTTTCAATTGCCGTCCCATTTATGGGATGGAATAAATGATTAGGATTCACCGGGCTTTAGCCAAACTTTAAATGTTATTTGGCTAAAGCCAATATCTATTTATATATCAATCCGTTCCATAAATGGGACGGCAATAGACAATAAAGAATACCCATGAAAATAATACAAACCCGGGATTATAAAAACCAACTAATGGCACTCTATATGGATGCCTTTGCTAAAGGTACATCAGAGCAATATGTGGACGAAGCTGCATTGGGGAGCTATATCGAAAGCCTGCTGAATAAAGGTGTAGGATTAGTAGCCGTGGAGGATGAAAAAATTCTTGGAGCGCTGCTTAGCTGCTCGTTGGTATTTGACGAATACGTTACAAGTGCAATTACCGAAAACTTTGCCATCGAAAAATGTGTTTATGTAGCAGAAATGATGGTAGCAGAACACGTGCGCGGAAAAGGAATTGGACGGCAACTGCTGACTGCCTTTCTCGAATCGACCGAAACGAAACAGTATTCAGATGCATTTATCAGGGTATGGGATAAAAATGTTGGGGCGATAGCCTTGTATCAGAAAATGGGATTCGTACCCTATACCACCATTGAACAAACAAAACGAAAAGCGGATGGAGGCGAAACCTTCGTGATGCAGAAAATATATTTACACAAGAAAATGAATTGAATTATGATAGATTTATTGACCAAAACAATTGATTTAAAAACCGGAACTGCCGAAGAGAAACGACAGGAAATTCTTGAGTATTTCCGAAAGACATGGGCCGTTGACGAACTATTGTACACCCAGTTAAAGTCGGACGAAGTGTTTTATCATCGGGGAGATGTGTTGCGTCATGTATTGTTGTTTTACTTCGGACACACCGCCGTATTCTTTATCAATAAACTATTTCTGGCAAAAATTATCGATACGCGTATCAATCCGTCCTTCGAATCTATCTTTGCCATTGGCGTGGATGAGATGAGTTGGGACGATTTGAACGAGAAACATTATAATTGGCCCAGCGTAGATGCCGTGCGCGACTACCGCAACAAGGCCAAAGAACTGATTGAGAACGTAATTCTCACCACTCCCATCACCCTACCCATCACATGGAAGGATCCACAGTGGATTATTCTGATGGGTATTGAGCATGAACGCATTCATATCGAAACTTCTTCGGTGCTGATCAGACAATTGCCGTTGGACGAAGTAGTGGGCGGTAAGTTTGGTAAAATATGTGCCGAGGCTGGCAATGCTCCACAAAACGAACTTCTACCGGTATCAGGTGCTCATATGCAACTGGGCAAACCCTTCGACGATGCACTTTATGGTTGGGATTTGGAATACGGTCATTATACCGAAAAAGTAGAAGATTTCTATACCTCCAAATACCTTATTTCGAATGGAGAATTTCTGAACTTTGTAAACGATGGTGGTTATAAAGATAAATGCTACTGGACGGAAGAAGGTTGGAACTGGTGCAGCTTTAAGGAAGCCGAAATGCCTCTTTTTTGGCGAAAAGAAGAAAATGCATATCGTTTGCGCCTCGTGGCCGAAGAGATACCCATGCCCTGGAACTGGCCTGTGGAGATTAATTATCTGGAAGCAAAGGCATTTTGCACCTGGAAAACAGCCAAAGAAGGGAAAACCTATCGCTTGCCTACCGAAGCCGAGTGGATGCGCCTAACGGAAGTATGCGCCGTGCCCGACCAACCGCAATGGGCGGTGGCACCGGGAAATATCAACCTGGAACATTACGCCTCACCTTGTCCGGTAGACACCTTTAAAACAGGCGATTTCTACGATGTAATCGGCAATGTATGGCAATGGACCGAAACACCTATCACCGGATATGCGGGTTTCAAGGTACACCCTATGTACGACGACTTTGCAACTCCTACCTTTGATGGAAAACACAACCTGATCAAAGGCGGTTCGTGGATATCTACGGGCAATGAGGCCATTCGCGATGCGCGCTACGCCTTCCGTCGCCATTTTTACCAACATGCCGGATTCCGCATAGTGCAGTCAGAAACGCCGCTCAGCATTCACAACGACGAATACGAGATGGATGTAGAAGTGGCCAACTCCTGCGAAGCTAACTGGGGAGATGCTTTTGCCAACTCTCCAAATTTTTCGGTGCAACTGGCTAAAGCAGCCATCGAAGCCGCGAAAGGCAAAAAGGACATCAAAGTGCTGGACTTAAATGCTGACACCGGACGCATGGCATTTGAGTTAGCGCAACATTTCGAAGATGTAACCGCGCTCGATTTCTCTACCCGCTTTCTCCGCTTACCCATCAAACTACAGGAAAAAGGATTTATCCGTTATATAGTAAAGGACGAAAGCGAACTGGTCTTCTACCGCGACGTGGTACTCTCAGACATGAAACTGACCGATGGAAAGGACAATATCCTGTTTATGCAGGCCGATGCCAATAACCTGAAACCAATTTACAGCGGTTACGACCTGATTATTGTGCCCAACCTGTTGGAAGAGCTTATCTGTCCTATCCTTTTCTTGCAAAGCATTCACGAACGACTGAACGAAAACGGAACATTGATCATAGCCAGCACCTACGAGTGGGAACATCACGAAGTAAAACGAGCTCACTGGCCAGGTGGATTCAAAAAAGATGGCGAACCCGTTTCGTCTATTGATGGCATGCAGGCTATACTCAATGAGCACTTCACGCTAGAGAATACTCCTTTCGACCTACCGCTCACCCTTCGCAAGTCATCGCGCATCAGTGAGCTGCGACTGTCGGAAGTAAGCGTGTGGAAAAAGAAATGCAATTGATAGTTGCGATAAGGAAATACGAATAGAGTAGCATCCGAATAAAATCTAACTGCTCCGATGACTTAAAGTTGTCGGAGCAGTTTTTGTAAGTGCATGGAAAGAAAAAAATGATTATCCGGTGTCCCACATAAAGCATATAAATTGAAAAAGTTGAATTAAGACCTCAAATAAGGTTTCAATATAGCGTAAAGCCCTGAAGTGGCAAATATTCAGCTAACCCGATTTTCAATTCAACCCTTAATTCGCATGAATAACAAGAAATACCACAGTTTATTCTGTAGTTGCGAGCATCGTTACAATATTCATTTATCGGGTTGGCTATCCACATCATACAGGTGGAAACCAATATAATCACATTATTAATATTTATCTCGAAAAACAGTTGCAAATAAAAAATAAATTGTTATTTTTGCAACTTTAATTTTAAAATCTGTTGTTTGTTTACTTGTAATTGATGTTTGTTTACATAAAACGTTTCGCACTTTTGATTCGTTATGCAGGAAAATTTAAAGAGAAACCTTGACCTTTTCTTGCCACGCCTGTTTACGCTAAAATATGGCTGGCAATGCTTTTGGGGAGTATGTGCATATACACTTGTAATGCTCAACTTCCAACATCCCTTCGGTGAATACACATCGAATAGGCCTCATCACCATTGTATCTTTTGTAGTTTCGGATGCTTGTTTATTCTTTTGTTACTACTCATATACCATGTATTACCCCGTGTATTTAAAAGTTATTACCATCAGAGCAACTGGACACGGGGCAAAGAGCTGAGTAACCTCCTACTCTTGTATATTCTATGCTGCCTGTCCAATTGGGCATGTGCACTACTAACCTTCTCACCAGCTTACCACACCCTTACTTTTTGCGTACAAATTGTGTCATTCAGCTTTTTGTTCAACGTACTGCCGGTGATTGTTGCCAACCTTATTCATGCAAGATTTCACCGGAATCTAGGCAACGAAATTGCGGAACAAAAGCAACCGATAGAAAGCATCGATCTATTTCACTGCGTAAATAAAAAGACAATTCCTATTAAGGATATCCTCTATTTTTATCAGGCAGCCAATTATCAGTTTATCCATTATGTATCGGAGGGCGAAGTGGTAGAAGAAAAAAAAAGGCGAAGCATGAAGGAATTATTGAACATAATGGCTCCCTATACTCAATTCATGTCCTGTCATGCTTCTTATCTGGTCAATAGCACTAAAATAGAGTCCATCAGCAACGAAAACGGAAAAAAGAAACTGAAAATAAAAGATGTCGACACGTATATCAATATTTCCAATAACCATCGAAACGATTTCAATGGCTTTATGCAAAACAAAAAGTAAGAAGGCTGAAAATTTGACCCCCAATCCGTCAGCCGACGGAGGCTCAAGACATATTCTCTTGTGTTTTATCTAATCTTAATCAAATATTTGAAGCTTTCTCAAGCCTCCGTCGGCTGACGGATTGGGGGTCAGTGGAAAATACAATATCCACTGATATATCCCACAAATACCCCATCCTTCCCTTCCAAATATCACAGAAAACAATCAAACTTCCCACTCGCTCATCTAATTATCCCAACATCCCATCCAATTTTCACACATGCCTGAAAGTTCCAAAAACTGCCCTTATATTTGAAGCGTCTTTCGGAGGAGAGAACAGCATAGAATGATAAATTATTAATGCTGCAACGATAAAAATTGCCATCGCCGCAAAAAAGAACGACACTGACGCAAAAAGAAACAACATCTACCGTCGCACGAAAGAAACTGACGAGCGTGCGAAGACAACTGCAATGAAATCGAAAGGCGCTGTCGGACGTGCGAACGTCGCTGCACTGAAATCGAACGATGCTGACGGGAGTGCGAAGACCGCTGACGAGCACGCGAAGACAACTGCAGCGAAATCGGAAGCCGCTGACGGCCATGCGAACTACGCTGCAATGAAATCGAACGACGCTGTCGAGTGTGCGAAGACCGCTGACGGCCGTGCGAAGACAACTGCAGAGAAATCGGAAGCCACAGTCGGCTGTGCGAACGACGCTGACGGGAGTGCGAAGACCACTGACAAGAGTGCGAAAGGAATGGATAAGAAGAGGGGAAATAACCGATTAGTAGCGGTGAAATCGGGGGAAAGCCGCCCCTAAATCCCCTGAAGGGGACTTTGGATTAGTCCGTCTCTTTTCAATTCCTCTACAATTCTCCTATAATATCCTATTTTGATATTCGCAACTTAGGAGACGAAACTAATTACACATCCCCTTTAGGGGCTTGGGGTGGTAAGAAAAAGAGACATACTACCCCTAAATCCCCTGAAGGGGACTTGAAGAGTGGTGTCCGAGGCGATGCTCAATAATTCACAAACGTCATAGCCCCCTTCAGGGGGTTGGGGGTAGATGTAACTAAATTTCTCGTAACTAAATATTAATCACTAAAAAAACAAAAAAGTATGAATTCAAAACAAAGCAGCGTTTACTCAATGCTAAGACGTATCGTCACCTTTCTAAAAAAAGAAGCCAATGCATTATCCTCTCTTTTGGTATTGGCGCAGTTACTCACCGAACTGGAAACTAACCTCAATGAGATTGACACACTCAAAGAGCAACAGGCCACCGACATTACCGGGCTGAGCAAACAAAAAGAAGCGTTACGGAAAGTATCCATCCAAAAGGCCATCGAAGTGAGTAGTGCCATTCGCGCTTATGCCAAAATAACCGCCAATGTTATTCTGGCCAAAGAGATCTATTACACCGAATCCGACCTGCGGAAAGCGTCCGACAATGAGCTGAACACCATTCTGGGCGTTATCTATTCGGCTGCGCTACGCAACCAGACCGAATTGCTTAACTATGGCCTTACAGAGGAAAGGATGAACGATTTTAAAACAAATATCGATGCCTACAAAGCAGCTATCGGCACACCAAAGACCGGATCCATCGGACGAAAACAAATCACCGACCGATTAGCCAGCCTTTTTAGCACTGAATTAGACACCGTAGCAAAAATCGACCTGCTTATCGAAACCCTGAAGTTCACCAACCCTACCCTTTATGCCGAATATCAGGGCAACCGCAAGATCAACTATTTCAGCTCTTCGTTGATGGTCAACAGTGCCATTACCGATGCCGAAACACGACTCGGATTACCGGGCGTACAGATGACCTTTATGCTGAACGGCATCACCGTGCTCGAAAAAACCACCGGCGATCTAGGCGGTACAAAGATCAAATCCATCGACCCCGGCATATATACCGTTAACCTCTCCAAACCGACCTACGTGAACCAAACCATCACCGTCAGCATTCCCGGCGACGACCTGATAACCGTAACCGCCGCCATGGTAAAAGAAACCACCGTAAAAGAAAGTCGATAAACAGCAACCGCTGACACGATAACCTGAGTTCGGGATAAGACACCTGAAGTTGTCAATAGAGATACTCCGTTAGGAGTTATATATCAATAGAATAATTCAAAGGGTTTAATCTTTTCTCCGTAGGCTTCGGCGTGAGCTCAGTCGAACGGAGATATACAACGAAAGGCTTATTAATGTCCTACGGACAATTATTTCGTATAACATTGATCCTTTTATGGATATTAATTGCCGTTCGACTGAGCTTACGCCGAAGCCTACGGCAATTAAATTAGCTCAGTTGATGTATTATCGCTTAAATGTTTATCCCGAACTCTGGTTGATAACCTGCACCAAAAGAGAGTTGAAGAGTATTCGACTCTCTTTTTTGGTGTTTTGATATGTCAGACCCCCTAACCTCCGCCAAGAGTCGGACAAGCTCTAATGGGGGATAAAAAAAGAAATACCCCGGAGGGGTTAAATATGAATAACCCCCGGTGAAGCTTGCAAAACCGGGGGAATGACAGCCTCCCACTACATAGAGCCCTGTAGGGGCGAAACAATTTATTCAGAAACTGAAAATAATTGAATAAAGTAGAACGGAGTTAAAAAAGGATTGTGTAACTTTGGACTTTATTTTTTTTAAAGAAAGAAAAATGGAAAAAGGAAACCATCCTTTAAGCCGGGCGACAGAAATACAGATTTATGATAGACATTAAAGATTTAGAGAAAACATTGTGGAGTGCTGCCGATAAGATGCGTAGCAATATGGATGCGGCGGAGTATAAACATGTGGTGCTGGGGTTGATTTTCCTGAAATATATTTCGGATGCTTTCAACGAACTGCACGATGCATTGCTCGAAGGCAAAGGCGAACACGAAGGTGCCAATGCCGAAGACCCTGACGAATACATGGCACAGAATGTTTTCTTTGTTCCCGAAACAGCCCGCTGGAAGTTCTTACAGGATAAAGCCAAACAACCCGAAATAGGCAAACTCATCGACGAGGCCATGGATGCCATCGAACGCATCAACCCCAACCTGAAAGGGGTATTACCCAAGATATATGCCGACCCTGATCTGAACAAACAACGCCTGGGCGAATTGATCGACCTGATAGGAACGATAGGTTTTAATCAGGATGGGCATGTGTCTAAAGACTTGCTGGGTCGCGTGTATGAATATTTCCTCGGACAGTTTGCCGATGCCGAAGGCAAGAGCGGCGGACAATTTTATACCCCTGCCAGCATTGTAAAACTATTGGTAGGTATGCTCGAACCCTACACGGGGCGGGTGTACGACGGCTGCTGCGGAAGCGGTGGGATGTTTGTGCAGAGCGAAAAGTTTGTAAAAGAACATCAGGGCAATATCAAAGACCTGTCGATCTACGGACAGGAAAGCAACCCCACAACACTGCGACTAGCCAAGATGAACCTCGCCATACGCGGCATTGATGCCCGCATAGAATTGGGCGATACCTTTCTGCACGACAAGCACAAAGACCTAAAGGCTGATTTTATTATGGCGAATCCTCCTTTTAATATCAGCGACTGGAGCGGTGAACAATTGCGGGAAGATGCCCGATGGAAATACGGCTTGCCACCCGTGGGCAATGCCAACTATGCCTGGCTGCAACATTTTATCTCCAAGCTCAGCAACAACGGAACAGCCGGAATAGTACTGGCCAACGGAAGCATGAACAGCAACTCGGGCGGCGAAGGCGAGATACGCAAAAACATGATAGAAGCCGGACTGGTGGACTGCATGGTAGCACTGCCTGCCCAACTGTTTTACAATACCATGATACCCGCGTGTCTGTGGTTTTTATCAAAGAACCGTACCAACCACAATTTTAGGAATCGTAGTAATGAGATTCTGTTTATCGATGCCCGCAAACTGGGTACAATGGTAAACCGACGAAATAAAGAACTGACGGACGATGATTTGGCACTGATAGAAAATACCTATCATAATTGGCGTGCCGTACGGGCGACCCTTGTGGTCGCCCATGATAATACAGCCCCATACGCCGATATAGCCGGTTTCTGCAAGGCAGCCACTATCGATGAGGTACGCCAAAACAATTATGTATTGATGCCCGGACGCTATGTAGGCACCGAGGAAGAAGAAATAGACCTGATTCCCTTCGACGAAAAAATGAAAACGCTCACCGATAAACTAGCGGAACAATTTGCACAGGGTGAAAAATTGCAGCAAACCATTCGTAAGAACTTAAAAGGCATTGGATATGAGTTCTAAGGAGTGGAAAACATATAAACTGGGAGATCTAGTCAAATTTCAAAGGGGGCATGATTTATCAAAGAGCGAATTTGTAGATGGTAATATACCAATTGTAGGTTCTAATGGTATAATTGGATATCATAATAAGTCAACTTGCAATGCACCATGTATTACAATTGGTCGCAGTGGTAGTCTTGGTACTCCTTTTTTTTATAATGAAAAGATATGGGCTCATAATACAACTTTGTATGTGAAAGAATTCTACAATTCTGATCCAAAATTCATGTATTATTTACTCCAGACAATAGATTTCAAACAATTTAATTCAGGAAGTGCTGTTCCAAGCCTAAATAGAAACTATATACATCCAATCGAAGTAGTTGCACCTGAACTTCAGGAACAGCAACGCATAGCCTCAATACTTTCTTCCTTAGATGATAAAATAGAACTGAACCGCCAAACCAACCAGACACTGGAAGGGATAGCACAAACGCTGTTTCAGGAAATGTGCGTGCCGAAAGGAGAAGAATTGCCGGAGGGGTGGAGAGTTGGAAAGTTGGAGGAAGTATTAGAAATAAAATATGGAAAAGATCATAAACATCTCGAAGATGGTCTAATTCCGGTTTATGGATCGGGCGGTATAATGAGATATGCTAACAAAGCATTGTATGAACATGAATCAATCTTAATACCACGAAAAGGGACATTGAGTAATCTGTTCTATATCAATAAGCCTTTTTGGTCGGTCGATACAATGTTTTATACTAAGATAAAGAATAAGACCTATGGAAAATTCTTGTTTCTATTATTGAAAACAATGAATCTGGCATCAATGAATGTTGGTTCAGCAGTACCTAGCCTAACAACTCAGGTTTTGAATAATATAGAAATCATCTTGCCATCAGATGCCACTATAGAGAAATTTGATGATATCGTAACACCAATGTTCACAACCATAGAATCTAACGAACAAGAAACCCAAACTCTGATTGCTTTGCGTGATAGTTTATTGCCGAAGTTAATGAAGGGGGAGATAGAAATATAAAGAGTACACAAAAACAGGTTTTAAATAAATAGAAATATGGACGAGCAACACTATATATCACAAAGAGATATTTACTATCCAGCTGTTCTTGCTGAAATCAAAAAATCAAAAAACCAAGTACAGCCTATATTAGAAGCATTTACAAATGCTTTAGAAGCAATAAAAATGCTTAGTGAGCCTTTTGACAATGGTAAAGTTCTCATAAAATTTTATTACAACAAATTACTTGATGAGAGTCTTAATCTTACTCAAATAGAAATTGAAGATAGCGGTATAGGGTTTAATGAAGAAAATTTTGAACGTTTTAAACGGTACAAAGATATACGTAAAGGATTCAACAACAGAGGATCTGGAAGGTTACAATATATTCATTTTTTTAAAGAATGTTGTTTTGAAAGTTCATATCAAGGTATAAATGGATTTGAGCAAATTTCATTTGCGATGTCAAAGCAAAAAACATTTTTAGATAAAGATGCCATTATTTTATTCAAAGGAATTAAAAAATCAGAAAATCAGTTTACTGGGACGAAATTGACTTTTAAGTATTTCTGGGATGATGAAGCCTATAAATACTACAACAAATTGTCTTTGATGGAATTAAGACAACTGTTAGTGTCTCATTATATGTTATACTTTTGTTTGACTAGAGAAAAAATGCCCGAAATAAGGCTAGAAAGATACATAAATAATATATTAGATGACGATAATACAGTACGAATTACGTCAAATGATATTCCCGAGATTGATAAAGAAATAAACCTGAATTTAAATTATTATAATGTCTCTGAAACAGGAAAAAGTCTTATCAAGTTAGATAAAACAGAAACGTTCAATATTCGATCCTTTAAAATAAACCAGAAACAATTAGATAAGAACGAAATAAAGTTGACAAGTAAAAGTGAGGTCATTGATAACATTAAATTTGAAATTCCATTTCTATCTGCTACTGACTGTGTCGATAAAAGTAGATTTCTATTTTTAATATCAAGTAATTACATAGATGAACGAGATGGGGATAATAGAGGAGAAGTGAAAATACCCACAGAAGAAAGTTTTATAAATGAAACTAATTTATTTCAATCTGAAGAAATTCTTTTAGATGATATAAAAGAGAAAGTAAGCCAATCTATTGTTTCTATGTATGATGAAATAAGTAAAAAAGCTGATGATCAAAATAAAAATATCGATAAATTAAAGGATATGTTTCTTATTAACGAAGAAACATTAAAAGCAGTGAAATTTAGCGTTAATGATACTGAAGAAAAAATTCTAGAGAAGATTTATGAAGCAGATGCTAAAATCTCAGCAAAAAAGGATGCTGAATTAAAAAAGATGATAGATTCTATAGATGGCATTGACCCAACTTCAGAAACTTATTTAGATAATCTTGATAAGGTTATTCTTGAGATGACAGAAAGAATACCATTACAAAACAGAACGGCATTAACTAAATATATCGCTCGTAGAAAGTTAGTCTTAGATTTATATGAAAAAGCATTGAATAAACAATTACAAATTCAGCAATCAACAAAAAGAAATATTGATGAGAAGATTTTCCACAATATCATTTTTCATCAAAATTCTACAGATTCCTTGAATAGTGATTTATGGATTCTTAATGAGGATTTCATTTACTTTAATGGCGTATCTGAAAGCAAATTAGGGGAAATAAAAATAGGTGACAAATTATTATTTAAAGAAGAATTAAATGAAGAAGAAAAAAAACATAGGTTAGTACTAGGTGAAGATAGGTATGCAAAAAGACCAGATGTTTTATTGTTTCCAGACGAGGGAAAGTGTATTATTGTTGAATTTAAAAATCCTGACAAGAATGTAGCTGAACATCTTAATCAAATATCTAGGTATGCTTCTTTAATAAGAAATTTCACACAAGAAGAGTTTAAGATTGATACATTTTACGGCTATCTTGTCGGTGAAAATTTAGATTATGAAGATGTTAGGGACTATGATCCTGATTTTAAATACTCATCACATTTTAAATATCTATTTAGAGCAAGTAAAGCAGTTGCTGGTAAATTTAATAGACCTGATGGATCTATTTATATGGAAATAATTAAATTTTCAACACTGTTAGAAAGATCACAATTGAGAAATAAAATTTTTATTGAAAAGTTGATGAAGCCGATTGAAGAAGATGTTTTTTGATATTGGTCAATATTTAGAATGAAAGAATAATTATTAATATGAATCCCATCACCGAATCTGAAATATAACAAATAGCGTTAGATATTCTCAACGAGGAGTTAGGATACACGGTGTTGTATGGTCCCAATCTGGCAGACGGTACGCACAAGGAGCGGGAGTTTGGAGATGTGGTAATTATGTAGGGGCGTACCCTTGTGGTCGCCCGGATTATAATAAAACGCGATAAGGGCGACCACAAGGGTCGCCCCGACATAGGATAAAATTTGAACGAATAAAAATATGGAATACAACAAACCCCGATATAATCCAAAAATCCATCATCGTAGATCGATACGATTGAAAGGATATGATTATTCGCAGGCCGGATTGTATTTCATTACCATTTGTAGTCAGAATAGAATATGCCGGTTTGGCGAAATCGTTGTCGGGGCGAACCCTTGTGGTCGCCCTGATACCGCAACCATGATATTGAACCACGCAGGTAAAATGGTTGATGATGAATGGTTGGCATTGGTGGATCGTTTTCCGAATATTGTATTGCACGAATATATTATTATGCCGAATCATTTCCATTGCATTTTGGAAATCGTATCAAATAATTCGCACGTTGTCGGGGTGCCCCTTGTGGGTACCCAAACAGGGAATGGCGATATTATAACCGGGCAAAACGTAGGGGCGTGCCCAAATGACAAAATTACAACGGGGCGAAATGTACGGGCGTGCCCTTGTGGCCGCCCAAACGGCGATATTACAATAGGGCGACCACAAGGGTACGCCCCTACGGATGACACGCAACGCAATAATGCCGAAACAATGTTGGGAACACAAAACGATGATGGTGCCCTGAAAAATAAAACCATTGGGGATATGATGGATGCCTTTAAATCAATTACCACCGTAAAATATATTCGTGGCGTAAAGGCAAACCCTTGTGGTTGCCCTACAGATATAAAATGTATGTGTGGTGGTTGGAAACCCTTTGATGGCAAAATATGGCAACGTGATTATTATGAACATATCATTCGTGACGAAGAATCGTACCTGCGGATTTCAGAATATATAAAGAACAATCCTGCAAAATGGGAAAATGATAAATTTTATACACCATGAAACACATCACCGAATCCGAAATAGAACAAATAGCGTTAGATATTCTCAACGAAGATTTAGGATACATGGTGCTGTATGGTCCCGATCTGGCAGACGGTACGCACAAGGAGCGGGAGTTTGGGGATGTGGTGTTGAATGTGCGCTTACGTAGTGCCATCGATAAAATCAACCCCGGCATTCCGGCAGAAGCGCGCGAAGAAGCTTTTAAAAAAGTGTTGCGAACTACGTCGGTGAATGCGTTGGATAATAACGAGCACTTCCACCGCATGCTTACCGAGGGCATTGATGTAAAGTTCGGAACGGGTGATGGTAAATCAAAAACGGATAAAGTGTGGTTGTTGGATTATAATCGTCCGCAGAACAATGAGTTTCTGGCCGTAAACCAGTTGACCATAGTAGAAAACCACGTAAACAAACGCCCCGATATTGTTTTGTTCGTCAACGGCTTGCCGTTGGTAGTAATAGAACTTAAAAATGCAGTGGATGAAAACGCAGGTGTACCCGATGCCTACAACCAACTGCAAACCTACAAACAAGTGATCCCGTCGCTCTTTACCTACAATGCTTTTATGATAGCCAGCGATGGATGGTTTGCCAAAGCGGGTACGCTGAGCTCGGACTATAACCGCTTTATGGAGTGGAAAACAGCAGACGGCATTACCATAATAGATACCGAAACACAACCCGAAATGGAACCCATGATGCTGGGGCTGCTGAATAAAAATACGCTGCTGGATGTATTGCGCCATTTCATCGTGTACGAAAAGACCAAAGAGAAAACCATCAAGAAAATGGCGGCCTATCACCAGTACTATGCGGTGAACAAAGCCATTGAAAATACGGTGAGAGCTTCGGCAGTAAACAATGTACTAAGCGCACCGCCCGAACAATTCGGCTTAGCCAATGCCAAGCATCAGGCAAAAGGCGACAAACGCGCGGGGGTGGTTTGGCATACGCAAGGCAGCGGCAAGAGCCTGAGCATGGTGTTTTATACCGGTAAGTTGGTGTTGTCCGACGAAATGAATAACCCCACCATCGTGGTACTCACCGACCGCAACGATTTAGATCAACAACTTTTTGAAACTTTTGGCAGTTGCGAACAACTGATACGGCAGAAACCCAAACAAGCCGAAAGCAGGGATGACCTGAAAGAAAAACTATCGGTAGCTTCGGGTGGCGTGGTATTTACCACCATACAGAAGTTTATGCCCGAAACGGCGGTAGAAACCTATCCTAAATTATCGGACCGACGAAACATCGTGGTAATGGCGGATGAAGCCCATCGTAGCCAGTACGATTTTATTGATGGATATGCCAAACACATGCGCGATGCATTACCCAATGCTACCTTTATCGGTTTCACAGGTACACCCATCGAAAAAGAAGACCGTAACACACAAGCCGTGTTTGGTGATTACATTGATGTATATGATATTCAGCAAGCTGTGGAAGATGGTGCTACGGTACGTATCTACTACGAAAGTCGGTTGGCAAAGATAGCATTGAGCGAAGCCGACCAAAAGCTGATGGATGAGCGCGTGGAAGAAGTGACTGAGGATGACGAACTCACCGACAAACAAAAACGCTTTGCCCGCTGGGCAAGTAAAGAAGCCATTGTAGGTAGCGAACAACGACTGAAACAAGTGGCACTGGACTTAGTGACACACTTCGAGAACCGCACCTCGGCGGTGGAAGGTAAAGGGATGATAGTAGGCATGAGCCGACGAAACTGTGTAAGCCTGCACCGGGAAATTATCAAGCTTCGCCCCCACTGGTACCATGCCGACGACGACAAAGGAACGATAAAAGTAATTATGACCGGTTCGGCCAGCGACCCGCTGGACTGGCAGGAACATATCCGCAATAAATCCAAGCGTAAAGCCATAGGCGATCGGTTGAAAGATCCGAAAGACTCTTTGCAACTGGTCATCGTGCGCGATATGTGGCTCACGGGATTTGATGCACCTTGTCTGCATACGCTTTATATCGACAAACCCATGAACGGGCATAACCTGATGCAGGCCATTGCACGGGTAAACCGGGTGTTTGGCGATAAGGAAGGCGGACTGGTGGTGGATTATATCGGCATAGCGCAGGATTTGAAAAATGCACTGGCTATCTACACCGAAAGCAACGGTAAGGGACAACTCACCTTTGACCAGGCAGATGCGGTAGCTAAGATGCTGGATTTCTACGATATCGTAGTGGATATGTTCGGAAGCTTCGGCTATAAACGCTACTTCAGCTTGCCACCAAAAGAAAGACTCAACTTTATACTGGATGCGTCCAACTATATACTGGGGCTAAAAGATGAGAACGGTCGTAATGGCAAGCAACGCTTTAAAGATCATGTTACCAAGCTGCAAAAAGCATTCGGCATATCGGTTCCACACCCTAAAGCATTTGAGATTCGGGATGATCTGGCATTCTTTCAGGCTATCAAAGCCCGCTTTGCCAAGTTCGACGAGACAAAGAAGAAACGTACTGCCGAGGAAATAGAAACGGCTATCCGCCAAATCATCAACGATGCCATTATCTCTACCGAAGTAGTGGATATATTTGATGCAGCCGGCATAGCCAAGCCAAGCATTGAAATTCTGACCGATGAATTTCTGGCACAGATAAAAGGATTACCCCGCAAGAACCTGGCGTTGGAATTACTCAAACGCTTGTTGAACGATGAAATAAAGAAACGATCGGGCATCAACATTATACAAGGTAAGAAATTCTCGGAGATGCTTGCCGATGCAGTAAAACGTTACCAAAACGGGTTAATAGAGGCTGCACAGATTATTGATGAATTGATAAAACTGGCGCAGGAAATAAAAGAAGCCGACAAGCGCGGCGAAAAACTAAACCTGCGACAAGATGAATTAGCTTTCTATGATGCCTTAGCCGACAACCCGAATGCCGAAACAATACTAGGTGATGATATTCTAAAACACATTGCTCACGAATTGGTGGAAAGCGTGCGCCGCAATACCTCCATTGATTGGCAATTGAAAGAAAGTGTACAAGCAAAACTGCGTGTCATGGTAAAACGCATTTTACGGAAATACAAATACCCGCCTGATGATCCGAAGACAGGAGAATATACCGTTTCAGTCACCAAAGTGCTGGAACAAGCAGAACAGTTGGCCGATTATTGGACAAGAGAAACTAGTTAAATATTGTCGGAGAACTGAGCATCCGCCCCAAACCCCTAAAGGGGCTTAAAGAGTGATGTCCGAGATGATGCTCATTAAAGCAAAATTATAGGAGACGAAACTAATCTCACATCCCCTTTAGGGGCTTGGGGCAGTAAGAAAAACAATACTATCATGCAACGAACTCAATTACCTGAGATGTTTTATGGTGCGAAACGCACCATATTTCAGAATGCTTGTGAATTGCGTAAAGAAATGACACCGGCAGAGAAACTATTATGGAATCGTTTAAATAAAAGTCAGTTGGGAGTACGTTTTAAAGCTCAACAACCGATAGACATTTTCATAGCTGACTTTTACTGTCATAAATATAAACTCGTCATTGAAGTTGATGGCGAAATTCACAAATCACAAAAAGAATATGATGAAAACCGGACTGCGGAACTAGAAAGATTTGATTTAAAAGTGATACGATTTAAGAATGATGAAGTATTCAAGGACATCGAAAGAGTAATTGAAGAGACAAAAAGACATATAAATACCGCCCTTTAAAAAAGAAAATATAATACCGCCCCAAACCCCTAAAGGGGCTTAAAGAGTGGTTGCGAAGATTCAAATACCGCCCCTAAATCCCCTGAAGGAGACTTGAAGAGTGGTGTCCGAGATGATTCTCGATGAAGCGAAGTTATAGGAGACGAAACTAATCTCACATCCCCTTCAGAGTTTATCCGTCGACTGACGGAGGTTAGGGGCGGATTAGGAAACGCTAATATCGATATAAACACTGTATATGGTAATTTGAGGAATGATAACTTTACGGAAAATCAAACAAATAATATAAAGAATATGGAGTCGGAAATTTCAAATTTGACGTTAGACAAATTGTACGAATTCGAACCTTTGAGCAAGGAAACATTGATGTTCTGTCAGGGCTATCATTTAGATGACATCAAATCAATTGTGCAATTTTACCATATCAATGGAGAGCTTATAAATCAGATGAAATATATTCATCCTGATCAGGCAAAACCCGGTACCGAATTGAAAAAGGTGTATCAAAAGTATAATCTGTTGATCGAACCATACGCTATTCCATTAAAAAACAGAAAAGATATTTTAGTTGTCAGCTTAACAGAACTGATGCATAGAGAAAATCTTCCGGAATGGTTAATGAACAGATGTTGTAGTTGTGGTTTATATAATCTTTATTCAATATTAAAATATTACAGAACAGAAAAAGATTTTCTGGGATTGAGGCTTTGTGGTGCTAAAATGAATGGACAATTAATTGAATTATGCCAAAGATTCGATGACTTAGAGATAGAATCGGTTATTGATACGGTGGAAAAAGCCTTTAAGTCGGTTCAGAAGCTAAATGAATCATTGTCGGTAACACAAGCTCTGGCTCTCGATAACTTCGCTACAATTGAAACTGAAAAATTGTCATACAGTAAACAGAGATATCTCCGAAGACTTCTGAATTGTGAGTATAAGAAACCTGATTTAAAGGCTATCTTATTTTTCGATGACGAACAGATAAACTCAATCTTTAAAATTAATAACTTGGCAGCAGCCGAATTGATTAAATTAAGAGATCAATTAAAAGAGTTTGTTGATTTAATTTCAGTTCGAAAAATGGATGAAAATCAGTATTTCAATCTGCTGAAAATCATGTTGCCAGAAAGTGCTTCATTGAATTATGATCAAAAAGTCCTTGTATCCGGGTTTGATTTTAGCAAAGGATTCCCAATATTTAAAACAATTGATTACCTAATTGAAAATAAGCTGATATGGCGCAAAGTAGATGACATTATCTTTAGAAATAATAAAGAATTTTATACGGATGTGCATTTGCATAACACAGCAGAGATCGCTGCAGAACTGTCAAAAACCAAGTCATTTATTAGCGACAGAAGGTATCATTTATTTAGCAAACTGGATAAAGTCTTTTCATTCCTGAAATACGTAGATAGATCTGTATTTAATTTATACAATTTTGATGAGAGTAATAATCTCATTTTTGTGGATGATAAACTTGTAAATGAAATCAACAATACAGAAGGAACACACTTTACCGCACTGTTTATCACGAAAATATTATCCATCATTTATTCGGACAGTTATCAGTTAATCGGAGGGAATGTGCGTTATAGTTATTCCATGGAAAACGAACGTACTAATTGCTATTTAGTTTCACGGAAGCAAGTCAAAGGAATGGACATCTACCGGTTCGCAGATCATATTGCGCGTCCAATTTCAAGAACGGTATTAAAAACCTATACTTTCTCATTGGAGGATAAACTAAAATCAGATACTAATGCGGGGGATACTCCTGACAAGGATTTGCTAGATACTATTACATTTATTCTAACGAATGAGTTTGGTTTAAAGCTGGATAAAAATTATAAGACAAGAATAAAAAAGAACACGAGCATATCAATAAAAGAAGCCGTGTCTGAGGTGTCAAATCTTTATACCCATTCGTTTGATATAGAACAAATCTGCGAGCAGATGTATGAAAGATACCAATATCAAAAGTCGGAAGAAAATAGAAACGTACTAATTAAGTATCTGGATAAAAACCCACTATTAATGAGTTATATAAATGTCACAACAGGATGTAAGGAATGGATGAAAAAAATCGTGGTCTAGTGGATATACAGTATAGTTGAAAAATGAAGGTTTTGTGCTTGTGAAAAATTCTTGACAAGCCGTTACAAACGAGGGGAAGAGAGAAAGTAAAAATTAAACTAAAACAAAAAAACAATATTATGGCTTTAAATTTCAAGATGGATGATAACAATGTCCAATCAAGTTTTTCAACTATCGCTTCGGAGATAATGAATAAATGGGTACTTAAGGCCGGCGATAGCTCCTATCGAATCTGCGAACTGGAATTCTATTATAAAAGCAAGTCGCATCAAGATCCGTATATACACGGACATGATTTACAAAAAGAAATGGGGAAATGGTATTTCCACGGTTCAGGGTTGGATATGACATTCGGCAGTGAGAAATGTCCGGGAAGTATCCTTATCCGCGCCATTTATAATCTGGCCGAACCGAACAACTATATCTACGGACCCGTAAAAACAGTAACGGAATTATTCGCAAATCTCCCTGACATTTATAGCGGAGATTTCTCATTGCGATTAGAGGCGGATGATAAAGGATTGATCAAGAAAGAAGATAAACGCATCTTTGATGCACCACGCGTAGGTCTAAATCCTGACAAAGATTTAAACGGATCGTTCTGTCTGAAAAAGTACCGCTTCTTTGTAATGCCCAGCGAACAACATGTAGGAATAGAAAATGCGTTGAGAGGTTCAAAACTAAGCAATAAAGAAGTAAATGAAATTTTGGGATATGATATAAAAGGGTGATTGGAATACGTCGGATAATTAGTTACAAAAAGATTATCCCTAAGAATATATTGTAACACAAGGAGGATAGCTCTGTATGCTGCCCTTACAGGGCGCTAGTAGCCATTCGGCATTTATACCCAGGGCGTTGCCCATGGGTTGATGATATACTAGGCCTTCAGCCTGAGGGAAGATGTTCCCTATCGAAGTACATAGGGTAGTGATATAAGAGAAGCCTTTAGACAAAGGTGATGTGTGTATTACGCCACGAAGTGGCAACATATCATCAACCTCATAGCTCTGTATGCTGCCCTTACAGGGCGCAAGAAGCCATTCGGCTTTTATACCCAGGGCGTTGCCCATGGGTTGATGATATACTAGGCTTTCAGCCTGAGGAGATATACACCAAGATGATGCACATCGGTATTTCCAGACATGTATATTAGGGCAAAGCCTGTGAGTTGGTTATATATCAGGATGTCATCCTGTAAAGATGTTCGAGAGCAGGTGTCTTGTGCGCCACGAAGTGGCAACAT
>Ga0209540_10000720_pt1 | contig 28210 bp, 29 predicted proteins | sample BarGraIncu01121A_FD_184501 | JGI IMG/M metagenome (GOLD analysis project Ga0209540, IMG submission 184501) | Arctic peat soil microbial communities from Barrow, Alaska - Barrow Graham LP Incubations 011-21A (SPAdes) (version 2) | ecosystem: Environmental > Terrestrial > Soil > Wetlands > Peat... | reverse complement strand
GCCCAGTGCCAGACTGCTCGCCCGCACGAGCACGTGCTTGCTGCGCGAATCGTCAGAGCGGATCGTGAGGCGAATGTTCTTTGCCTTGAATTTGTCATAGCGGCCCGCGACCTTGTAGTCGAGCTGAGCGACTGAATCTCGGTCAATCCAAAACGTTGGCTTCTCGGTCTTTTCGAGTTCGCGCAACTCATCACGCGATATATTTTCGAGACGCTTGAACCGTTGAATTGTGCTCGGATTGCGCGACTTTTCCTTCAACCGCTGATAATCCAACACCTTCTGTTTGAGATTGACAATACGCTTTTCGATCATCTCAAAATCGCTCATCGCCGTCCCTGTCGTCGCAGCATTTTGCTTCAAATAGGCATCATAATTTCCTCTATAGCTCTGCGCGCCACCGTCTTTGAGCTCGATGATCCTGTCGACCTCTCTGAGCACGTCGCGATCGTGGGTAATAACAACCATCGCCTCATTCGCATTGCTCATCCAGTCGACAAACTGCTTCTTCGCCACATAATCCATGTGGTTCGTCGGCTCGTCCAGAAGCGCCAGATCGGCATCGGAATGCATCACTTTAACGACTTCGATAAGTCGTTTCTGGCCACCCGAGAGAGTAGGGAGCAAGCGTTCACCGAAACCTTCGAGCTGAAAGTTCTTGAGTTCTTCCGCGACCATTTCCTCTATCTGATAGAACCCCTTATTTCCAAATCGCTCGAGCGCCTCACTATACTGCGAGATCTTGTGCATATTATCGCCCATAGTTTCGGGGTAGGTATGGATAATGTGGTGAAGTTCGGCATATTCTGGCACGCCCTGAAGGATATATTCCATCACTGTTCGGTCTTCGTGACCCAGATGTTCCTGCGCCGTCGCGACGACGGTCGTCCCCCGATGGAAGATGACTTCGCCCGTGAAGTCCTTATCTGTGCCCGTGAGAATACCAAAAAGAGTAGATTTACCGATACCGTTTCGTCCGATCAATCCGACTTTTTCGTGATCATCCACGCTAAACTTCACCCCAGTCATCAGAGCCTTGGGGCCAAAGGATTTTTCGGTAATTCGAATATCGGCAATCATCTCTGTTACAGTATAACACCTTGGCTCATCTTGGATCTTGACTATCGTATCTGCTTTTGTCATAGTATATTTTGACCGCACATCCACATAGCAGAGATAGGGAAACGCCATGAAGATGAACGAAAGGACCCGACGAATCGGCCAGAACACCGTGACGGTCGTCATGTCGCTCATAGGCGTGCTCGCCGTCAGCAACGAGCTGTTCAAGCACCATGCGGACGTGTTCGACTACGCTTTCGCCGCGCTCTTTGCGGCTGGCTGGGTCGCGGGTGTCATATTAATTCGCATCATGTGATGGCTCGAACCCGTGGCAAGTAACCAGCGCAATCATCCGCCCGTAGGGAAGCCGCTCCGGAATTCAATCCGTCGAGCCGCTACCCTCCGGGCGGCTTTCCTTTTTTCGAGCTATCCATAGCTTCATCTCGGGACTAAAACAGGGTAAACTCAGCCTCGGCAACTCGACTTGCTGCGCGTGCTAACTGACGCGTTTCGATATACTCTCCGACGCTATCAAGTTCGGCATCTTTCATACCAACCGCCCCCAAGATAATCCGCATTGCCTCCCTGGCCTTTAGGTTATCTAGCACATCATTAGCACTATGCGCTCCAAGCTCCCGGAATGTACCGGCCACTTTATTAACTTTTTCAATCGGGTTCTGGGCGATTTCCCGAGCCTGTCTTTGCAATTCGCGCTCAATCACCGCGCGCATCGACTTTTGCATCTTACGGCCCGCAACCAAGCGCGACCCAGCAAGCTTGCCGGTGTCAGTGTCAAATTCATCATCTTCGGCGGGTAGCTCGGGCTCATCGGTCTTGATCATCTCTGTTATAGCAGCCTCGATCTCGTCACTTCTTGCTCGTATTGCCTTAATTTGTCGAGTTGGGCTGTACGTTCTGTCCCGTTGCTTCTTGTGATATAGGTCAGCAGCGATATGCATAAGCCATTTTTCGATTGATTCACGTATCTCCTGGGCGTCCTTTTCGTCAATCACCGCCATCAACGCATCAGAACCGTCATCTCTCTCTGCGTCAAATGAACTAACGTGCATTAGGTATTGGTGACCATAGATCTTTAGTCCCATTTCCAACAGTTTTCTTTCGCGCAACTTTGCAAGCTCAATGACGACATTAAACGGTAGCGACTTATCGTCAACCATTTCGTGAAGCCCCTCTGGTAGTTTGCTGTATTCAACCATACCGCCCAGCATTTCTTTCGTGAGAGTACCGCCGACCTCCCTGATGTAGTCTTCGCGGCTTTGCACCTTACCGGTCGCGCGCAAATATTGATAATATGAGACCGTAACAAGCGCGACGTTCTCCTGGGGCGGTGAACTCTGAAAGTTATCTGAAATCTGACTACCGAGGATAGCCGCGGGGTCACGGTTATAGTGAAATTTCGCCATCGTTTCGGCGTCATAGGGGTTGACGGTATAGCCAGCCCGCTTTGCCTTCACGGCCTTCTGTTTTTCTTTTTGAATTAAGATGCGCCCACGCGTATTACCATTGGTCACGACGTTATGCCAGCCGCCTTGATCTGGCTCAAACCAATCGATGATCTCTTCCGGTAGCTCACCTTTAAATTTACGGAAATAAATGGCTCGTAAGTACTCAATAAAATGTTCTTCATCCAGCGCATCAATGTCTGGCTGCTTATGCAAGCCTTCATTTTCAATCGATTCTGCTATCCGATCATATTCAGGATTTCGGGACTGCCTGACCTGATCAAAAAATAGCATATCACCAAGACGGATAGGTTTAATGATAGCCTCACCCCATAAATTCGGACGAAATTCCGATGGTAAACCATCATAGTCGGCCCTTGGACGACGCGCATGCTTGAGTTCTTCGTCCCGATCATCGAAGATCCCAAGCTTCGAAATAATGTCGACTGTTTCTTCGGCTTGATCTACTATGATGACAGCATCAAAGAGCGGCGCTTCGTCTACCCCATCCGCTATATCTAGCGCTTCTCCTCCTCGCTTCATTACAATCCATTGTCGCGCACTCGTCATGTGAGCGCAAGCTAAATTATGTTGTGAAATGTATCTGCTCATGCTTGAGAATAGGGGCGGCGTCCCGTAAACTTGATACATGTCCGAAATCGAGAGGTGTAGTTATGATACCGATGACCAGTTTAATGGTGTCGCGACACTTGTAACCGAAAGATTTCATCTTAGTGAAGATCTTGCCTGGATTGCCACGGAGTGGGCGCGAGACGCGTGGGGTTATGTGGGACAAATACCAGAGGAGGAATGGTCAAAGGAGCTAATCGACGAAGCGCTTAATCTCACGCTTCCTGGTCTCGACATCCCGCATGGTGAAACCGAGAACCGGCCGCTTTTTCGAGTACTTTATACGGCGCGTGAAGCCTTGATCGAGATGGCTGGTGAGCGAAAAGGACAGTTGCAAAAATTGTATTATGGTAATAAGCAGCGAATTATTCCAAACTTTGAACAATGCGACAAAGTCATCACAACATTACTTGACAGCTTCACTAGCCAGTATTGGCCATTCAACAACGACAAAACACGCGTACCACAAGACCCTCGTCACGTACCTCGGCGTTCTGAGTTTCAAAAAACACCCGAGGAACGCACAGAGGAGGAGAGTATCAAACTTGCACAATTTTGGTTCGCCGACAGTTACTACATGCGAGGCATGAACGACTCAAACGACATGACGATTAACCTCGCCGCACTTTACGAAGATCACCCGGAGGTGTTCGATTTTAAAACTGCAGCAGCAATGGAGCCTCGACAAATTGAGCAGCTACTGCTCCAATATCACCTAGCGGTTCAGCACAAAGCCACCTCAGAGTATTGGGTTGAAAATGCGCGACGCATGCAAGAACGCTATGACGGTGATCCGCGAAAAATCTTTGAAAATTATAAAGACTTCGATGAGCTCGTAGGCAGAGTGCGTAACGACATGAAGGGAAATGGTTTTTGGGGATTCCAAAAGAAAATGGTAAGTATGCTTGGCTACTATTACATGTATCTTGGGCTTGTTCCATACCGTAATATTCCGCTTCCAACTGATTTTCATGTCGCACGAACGGCAATCGAACAAGAAATGGTTACATTTGACAACATGCCGCCAAACAAGGTTGTTGATTTTGAGCAACTAAAGGACTTTTTGCGTGAAGTATTCTTTGATATATCTGAATATACTGGGATTAGCCAGCTTGATATTTGCGATGTTGTGTGGCTTTTCTCCGGGAATGCTTGCGTCTACTCACCGACAAACCGTCAAAAGCTTCTGGAACGATATAAAGATGAGAATAATAAGACAGTTTGGGTGTTTGAACAGCCGATTACTAAGCCAGAAGAGGCAACCCACGAACAGCAGACAGCATACATAAACAGCTGTGGAATCTGCCGACTCAAAGATACCTGCAACCATAACGTGCCGAGCGCGGAATATTACGCACGTGGCGTGATACGCTGGCCAAATCGTAAGTTGCACCTCGAATCGATGCAGGGCAGCTTATACGACGCTGACATACTATTGGGTGCTCAACCTCCAGTTAAAGAAGGTTCGACAGATCATGAGATCGACGTGCGCGCGAATCGGCGCGGTCGAATGCAACATAAACGATTCGGGTTGATCCTTAAACTCGCCCATGTGGCTCTTGTTGATCTCACAAAAGAACAAGCAGCAGCAATTGCAGAGTTACTCATTGAGTCATCTGGTGAACCAGGTGCGAGCCTATCTGGTAAAAACTTTTCCTTTACGCCAAACGAGGTAGCATTAGCGTTTCGTGGCCGAAAGCCACAGGACGATGAACTAGCAAATCTAGCACCCTACATGACGAAGGTCGCATAATGGCTTTTGATACTGAGCGATATGCCGAGCTGATTTTGCCCCATCTGGCCGTTGATCCAGAGAACGCTCGCGAAAACATAAAGACAGTTCGCAGGCTGTCGTTAGCGGCCGACACCGTGATCCATATGTATTATCCCGTTCCTTCTGCCGAAGTCTCGGCCACCCTCCTCGAGCAGGCAGCCAAAGTGAACGAAGCTATCGCATGGCTTGCGACAAAGCTCGCACTCGATGAAAGGGGCTGTTGGGTATTACCTCTTGTTGCCGAATACGATAGCGAGAATCGTGCCCGTTATCCGCAGGTGTCGAATACAAAATTAGATGCACACAGCGAACTTGCGCATAGATTCGTCATACGACGTCTCTTCGGCGTCGAGCTAGTGCGTGACGACCACTGGGACCATCTCGATCGTAACCATGCCTGTTGCAATCCTACGCATGGTGAGCTTGTGCTCGCAAAAACAAATAACGCACGTAAGGAGATTTCAGCGCGTCATACCGACGGCATGGAGCCTCTTTTCTAAGCCCACACCTGTTATAATATCCTCATGCCAAAGAAGAAGTCGTCACCGAATAAGTCGTCAAGCACGCCGATTGTTAATCGCCGGGCGCGCTTTGATTATGAACTCGGCGAAGATCTCGTAGTAGGGATTGCGCTCACTGGACCAGAGACTCGCGCCGCGCGCGAGGGACACATCCAGCTCAGAGGCAGCTTCGTCACGATCAAAAATTCTGAATTATGGCTCAATAACGCCAGCTTTAGCCTTCGCCTCAATCAAAAAGGCGACGCCAATGCGCGCACTATCGACACGTCACCTCGCAAACTCCTGGCCAAGAGGAAAGAGATAGATAAGCTCGCCGCCAGCAAAAAACAGGGGATGACCGTCGTGCCGACTAAATTCCTGACCACTGGCCGCTACATGAAACTCGTCATTGCCCTCGGTAAGGGAAAGAAAAATTACGACAAACGGCAGGTTTTGAAAAAACGTACCGAAGACCGTGAGTCCCAGCGCGCCATCGCGAACCACTAAGACTTGACGGGTGACACTTTTTTACGTGCAGAGATCTTGGAGCGGAGCGGCTTCGGTAACGCTTTGCCGAGAATAATTCGTTTCTTGCGACCCACGAGCTTCACCTTGCAGCCGATAACTTCTTTATAGAGTGCCTCGAAATCATCAAGGGTGTGTTCGAGATCATGTGAGTTAGCGATCTTTAGGCTGCCTTCAGAGTATTTCTTCCAGAGCGCGGCATCGGAGAGAATCGTCAATATATTGTCGGAAGCCTCCTGATCGTCGTCGAGATCGAACGTGAGACCATTTTTGCCGTTCTGGCATAGTTCAGGAAGGGCGCCAGCATTAACCGCAACGACCGGCATGCCGCTCGCCATGGCCTCGAGAGCTGCGATACATTGGAGCTCGACTGGAGAGGCGATCACAAAGATATGACCGGCTTTTTCGAGGGCGATCTTGTCTTCTTCGGGTACAAAGCCAGCGAACGTCACGGCTGCGGTAATTCCGAGGTCGCGCGCGGACTGCTTGAGGCTATCTTCTTCGAGCCCCTTACCGATCAGCAGTAGGTGAGCGTCTGTTTCCTGACGTACTCTAGTAAATGCATGGAGCACGACATCTATATGCTTCTCTGCATCGAGGCGTCCCACATAGACGAGAATTGGCTTATCTTTTGGCAAGCGGTACTTGTCATACAATGCCTCGTCGACCGTTCCTGGTGAAAATTTCTTGAGATTGATGCCGTTTGAGATGATTTTGACGGGTTTTTTGAGATTTTGGGCATGTTTACCAAAGCTATTGAGCCCACTCTGAGTCGGAGAGGTGATCGTGTCGGCTTTGTTATGAAAATGACGGCCCCATTCACGAATCATGTAATTGATCGGGCGAGAAAATGCCGATAGCCGCTTGAGGTTATCCATGAGGTTTTCGGGCATCGCATGGCTCGTCGAGACAATCGGGATACGGTAGTGCTCCGCGACCGACATTGCCGCCTGACCGATACCGAGTGGCATCTGGACATGAATCACATCCGGCTGGAAATCCTTAATAATCCGTCTTACTTCGATATTCGGCGACAATGAGAGACGAATGTTTTGATAAAAAGGGAAGATCACCCCACGCGTGCGATAGATCGTCACTTCATCTTCAAATTCAATTTCACGGTTCATCGACTGGCTAGGGGCGATGATCGCCACCGTATGACCACGTTCGGTGAGACCCTGCGCAAGATTGCGAGTGAACACCGAGACGCCATTAATTACAGGAAAGTACAGGTCGGAAGCTAATAGGATACGCATATATACACCCAGTATAGCACCTGCGCTGTGCTATGATGGAGGCATGTCGGAGCCAAAAACACCCGTCCTCTACGATGCGCGTTGGATCCTTATCGAAAATCGATTCGACGGCGTCAGCCGCTACACCCATGAGCTCGCCCTGGCCCTCGCCGAATGCGACGATCTGGATATTACGTGGCTCGTCTATGACACCCGTCAACTCGATAAATTACCCCAGCGCCCGCATCTTATGGCGAATAATCCGAGCAATGCATTTGCGGAATTTTTCACGCTCGCCCGGACCGTCAATAGGGCAAAGCACACGTTACTTTACTCGCCATTTTTCACTGTCGGCACATTCGGAAAGAAATTCCATCTCGTCCTCACGATTCACGATCTCATCTACTATAAATTCCGCACACCGCCTCAGTGGCTTCCGTGGTATATCCGCCTCGGTTGGTGGCTCTACCACACGAGTTATTGGCCGATGCGCTGGCAGCTAAACCGCGCTGACGTCGTCGCGACCGTCAGCGAGACTGCCCGCCAAGAGCTCCAGGGTGCCCGTGCGACCAAACGAGAGATCGTCGCCGTCCCAAATGCCGCTAATCCTGGTTTCGCCGATGACACCGTGCGCGATCACAGCGCGATGGATGGTGTCGTCTATATGGGCGCATTTACACCTTACAAAAACGTGGAATGTGTTATTGATGCGGTCGCCCTCGTCCCGAATGTGACACTCCACCTCTGTGGCAAAATACCGCCAAGCCGTCGACCAGAGATAGAAGCGCGGCTCGCCAAGTGGGGTATTACCGAGCGAACTGTCCTCCACGACGGCATCACCGACGATCAGTACAAAGATATCTTGAGCAACACACGTTGCGCGATGAGCGCGAGTCGCCTCGAGGGATTCGGTCTGCCAGTCCTCGAAGCTCAGCAGCGTGGCGTACCGTTTGCTTGTGCCGATACGCCAATTTTTCGCGAAGTAGCAGGGGAAAGTGCGCTCTTCTTCGATCCCAATTCACCTGAACAGGCCGCCGACTGTATTCGCCAATTTGCGGACAAAAAAATAAGCGACAAATACGTCGCTCGTGGCCTCAAAAATGCTGCCCGCTATACTTGGCAGAATAGTGCCCAAGTCGCCGCCGAAATCTGCGAGAAATTATCCTAAGATATGACTCGCCGCCGCAAACCCGAAAGCATGCGGCGACATCTGGGTCAGATCTGGCTGATCCGAGGAGTAGCAGAGTGTGACCTCGGCCTCATCCTTTCATCACCAGTTAGCTTCATCGTTTCGACAAGGTACCAGCCCCTGTCCCGCAACATCCTTCCCGGCCCGCGCCGAAAGGTAAGCCGGAGCCGAGTGTCGGCAACCGTGATGTTGCGTACCTGGCGTTCCAGCCAGTACTCCTCGCCGAATCGGTAAGTCGGGTCCTCTTGCGCAAAGTACTTCGTACCGACCACGATAGTGATCGGACCGACGCAGTCACGCTTCGCGTTACTAGCACCCTTCGTGCCGAGCAGATCATTCAACTGCTCAAGGAGCGCCGATCCATCGCGTCCATCATCTCCGGTGATCAGCAGGTCGCACCGCTTGCGGAAGAGCTCTACTGCCACCCTCCTGTCGCGTTCCGCTGCGTACGCAGCAGCGACCCGTAGTTGCTCGTTGGTGAATTCACCCGTGCTATCGGTCACAATCTTTCCTTTGTTCGATCGACCAATTGTATATTTATTATATCACAGATGACGTTATAAATCAAGTTACGCTACAATAGAACCATGAAGCTCTATTCCTGGAACGTCAACGGCATCCGCGCAGTACTCACGAAGGGCGCATTGCAATCATTCATCACCGAGCACGACCCAGATATTCTCTGTCTACAAGAGACAAAAGCCGAGCGAGGGCAGGTCGAGCTAGATCTACCTCAGTACGCCGAGCATTTCTATTCCGCGGTCAAGAAAGGCTATAGTGGCACCGCAATCTTCAGCAAAACTCCCGCCATTCGCTATCTCGATGGCTTTCCAGATGATATCATCGAGAAATTCGGCGTCACGGGTGACACCTATGGCAATCCAAACGCCGAGGGCAGGGTAATCGCCGCTGAATTCGACGAATTCTGGGTCGTGACCGTCTACACACCGAATAGCAAAGGTGATCTCAGCCGCCTCGAACTCCGAAAAAAGCATTGGGATCCCGCATTTCTCGCCTATGTGAAGCAACTTGAGGTGTCGAAACCAGTCTTATTCTGCGGTGACCTCAATGTCGCGCACGCCGAGATTGACCTCGCCAATCCGAAAGATAATGTCGGCAAACACGGTTTTACAGATGAAGAGCGTAGTGGTTTTCAATCTTTCCTTGACGCCGGTTTCACCGATACATTCCGCGCCGCAAATCCCGAAAAAGCAGCCGCTTACACCTGGTGGACACACTGGGCAAACGCCCGCGCCCGCAATGTCGGGTGGCGCATCGACTACTGGCTCGCCAGCAAATCCATCGCGGGTAAAGTGAAGAATCCTCAAATCCACCCCAGCGTCTTAGGCTCCGACCACTGCCCAGTGAGTGTAGAATTATGAGCAAGCCGACGTATGAAGAAGCTGTAGCCGCAGTCCTGTCACATATCCGTGAGCGCCATTGGGACACCGGCACCCCGAGAAGTCTCGCAATCTCTATTTCCTTAGAGGCAAGTGAGCTCATGGAGCATTACCAGTGGCAAGATGAGCCAGTGGGGGATGATGTTGAGCTCGCAGACGAGCTTGCTGATATTCTTATTTATGCCATCCAGTTTGCCGATAAATATAAGATTGACATCCCAGAGGCAATTACCCGTAAGCTTGAGAAGGCCGCAAGGAAGTATCCAGCCGAAAAATTCGACACAACTGACAAAGTTGCTCGTCGGAAGGCATGGATTGAGGCAAAGAAGAACCACAGAAAAGATACGATCTTATAGAATCGTAACGACTCGACGTTGACTTCCGCTAGCCATTTCACATTCGTCATATAGGGATTGTTCATCTATAATAACCCCATGGATACCAGTTATTGGCAACAGCAGAAATCGTCCGCGCCATTATTTCCCGATGTCGAATGGAGCAAACCGCAGCAAAAGAGCCACGCAGGGCGGCTTGCGATCATCGGTGGCAATAAACTTGGTTTTGCAGGGGTCGCCGAAAGTTATTCTGTTGCATACAACAGTGGTGTCGGCATAGTTCGTGTGCTCTTGCCAGACGCTCTGAAAAAGCAAATCCCCGTCGCTTGGACTGATGTCGCGCTCGCACCGAGCACCGTGAGCGGGGGATTCTCCAAAGACGCGACCACTCATCTCCTCGCGCTCGCCGACTGGGCCACGATGACGCTCCTTATCGGAGATGCTGGGCGAAATAGCGAGACAGCGATCGTATACGAATCCTTGATCCGAAATCATATCGGACCGATGGTGCTGACTCGTGACTCGATCGATCTCGTCAAAAATTCCGCTGATGCCCTCGTAAATCGACCCGAAACCCTTCTCGTTCTCTCATTCGCTCAACTGCAAAAATTATTCCAGTCAGTCTATTACCCGAAAGTGCTGACATTTAGCATGCAGCTTCTGCAACTCGTCGAAGCGGTGCATAAATTCACCGTCACGTACCCGATCACGCTCGCAGTCCTTCATAAAGATATCCTCGTCGTGGCACACGGCGGGAAGGTGACTACGACACCCTGGGAGAGTCCGATGGCCATCTGGCGCGGCACCACCGCCACTCGCGCCGCCGTCTATTGGGCCTGGAGCCCAAAGCAGCCACTTGAATCAATCACCGCAAGCTTACTTGTCGATACCCCGCCAAACCCTAGCGTAGTATAATAACGATACAGCATTATCTAAGGAGGTAGTAATGAGCGAAATACCTCACAGCCCAAGTGGTCCCAACAAGTCTTCCGGTGACATAGATATATCTCAAGAAGCGAAGAGAGAGGCAGTTTTCGAAGCCATAGAGCGAGCCACTCGGGTTATTGCACTTATGGATGAGATGCGGAGGTCGGTGTTTGAACACCAGGACAATGCAGACATTCGCCGAGTTTTCGATAATCTGATGGATGAACTTCAGCGGATACGTGTCGATGTTGCCGCATTTGCAGCTGAGTTGGCCAATGGCAAATACGAGCCACCCGAGCAAGAAAAGTAAAGAAGCTTCCGGCCATAAATAAATTTACATGTACTGGTGGGCAAAGAGGGACTTGAACCCTCACTCACTAATGTGAACCAGATTTTGAGTCTAGCGCGTCTACCAATTCCGCCATTCGCCCAACCGTATATGTAAATTCTTAAAATAACTCGCCAACAGGTGTTCGTTTATCTATTCCGCCACTTGTCCGACCGTTCGTATTGTATACTAAAAAGGAGTGGGAATCTAGAATGCAGCCAACTGATGATAATCGCAACAAACCAATCATTCCTGGGCGAGACGTTTCGCTTAATGTTGGCGTACGCGGAAATCAGCAAAATGAAGCGGCAAATGTCGTACGCGGCCAACTAGATAACATTTACCAAACCGACCCGAACGCATCCGTGCCGGTCGCCTCCATCCAGGCATTTGCACAGCCCGCACAAGATGACGATGGCCCCAACCCCTACGAACGCACTCACGACGAGCAACAACACTCGATCAATCAAGATGCCTGGTCGCGCTATCACAGCGCCTGGCAGAGCTATTATCAGCAATACTACGAGCGATATTACATCGGCCAGGTTCATGAGGCGAAAAAAACACTGGAAGCTCGTGTAGGAACTGTTCCAGAAAAGCCAGCCATGAGCGAGGACGAAGCTCTCTACGACCTCCGGTCCCAGCTGCTCGGTAAGGTACGAAAGAGCGCCATTCGCGTTCGTAAAAGCAATCATTTTTGGCCCATCATGTCCGCCCTGATTGTCATGAGTATCTTCCTATTTCTCCAATACAACCGCACGATGTTCGCCTTTGCCGAGGCGTATATCGTACCTGGTGATTCTAAGGCCGCAAATCTCATCGTCGATCCAGGCGATACCAGCACCGTCACAAAAGACGACCGCCTGATCATCCCGCGCATCACCGTCGACGTGCCGGTCATCTGGGATGCCGTCGCCTCGAGTCAGGACTCACTGAACGCAGCCATGAACAAGGGCGTCGCGTGGTTCAATATCGCCCAGGCGCATAGTCGGCCAGGCGAGAAGGGGAACTTCGCGCTCTCTGGCCACTCCTCGAACGATTTCTTCGATAATGGTGATTACAAATTTATCTTTGCGCCCCTCGAGAAATTACAAGTCGGCGATCCGATCTACGTCAATTACCAGCAAAAGCGCTACACCTACCGCGTCAGTAGCACGAAAGTAGTACCGCCGACCGATGTCTCTGCGCTCGCAACTGATAATTCAAAGCCTGTCATTACTCTTATCACCTGTACGCCACTCGGTACTGCCACCAACCGCCTGCTGGTGTTCGCCGACCAGGTAGACCCAGATCCCGTGACTGCGGCCGTCACATCTACCGCCCCGAGCACGACGACGACCAAAATGCCCTCAAACTCGCCATCGTTCTGGGAACGCATCTTTGGTGGCGGTAACTAATCCGTTACTAATTTGACCCGAGTCAATTCTGGCGTTATCTGGCCAGTCGTAAATCCATAGAAATATTTGCCATTTGGCGTCATCGCGACCGCTCCGCCGAGCGAGCCCGAGAGCAGATCGTGACCGTTGGTGCCATCAAAGTCATACATTCGCACCGCGCCGCCAGCGGCCACTGTCGCATAGTGAAATTCGTCCGTCCACATCACGCTGAGTGGGCGGCTAAAGTCGACGCGTCCAACCTGCTTGAGTTCGAGGTCATATACCGAAACCGCAGTATCGCTACGCAACATGACAAATCGATGCGACTCTGGCGAAGGCATGATTTCCGACACTCCGCCCTGGGCCGTGAACGTCGCGAATGTTTGGAGTGCGGCGGGATTTTTTACATCGCTCGACGGCAGATCGCCGGTCAATATATCAACTTGCGTGCCATAGCTGAGAACGAAATGGTTTTGGTTATAGTATCGCTCAATCGCGAAGTGCACAGCGGTGGTGCTGTCATCAGCATAGCTCCGCACGAGTCGTGGCGCCGAGGCACCAGAGGTGATATAGCCGACCGATCGGTTTTTGGTCGTCGCATCGACTTTCGTCACGAATGTCACCGTGGAATTATCATATTGACTAAATGATTCAACGTTTGCGACCATGGCACTCGCAAGCGTCTTGGCCTTGACGTCTCCACGACGCAGCTCGCTCGTCGAGGTGAGTAGGTACAAAATCGAGGCATCACCACTCGAGAATCGGACATCTGTCGCCTCGATCGAGAATAATGACGAAACATTCACTGCATCGTGCGAACCGATGGTATCGAGCGTCAACCATTCAAGTTTTTGCCCATAGGTATGGCGAATCAACAGGTAGCGATTGTCGCTGCTCCAGCTATCGATCGCAAATGTACTCGCCCCGTCTGCTGCCGGCTTCGTATAATCTGAAGCCGCGATTGTAAATGTAGCCACTTTCGGCGTATCGGTATCGAGATTCACGAGAGAAATGACCGGCTGCGGCGCATCCGTCAAATAGGCGAGTTGCTTGCTGTCGGTCGAGGCGACACTACTCGCGGGCTTCGCGTTCGACGCAACGGTGACTTGTTGCAAAATTTTCGGAACGAACCGCGCATAATCGAGCCACAAGATAGTGCCGCCCTGCACGACCACGTCTTTGCGCCAATCGTGGTAGCCATCTCGCCACATATCAATCGTATGCGTTCCGGCCGTCACGGTGATCTTTGCGGCAGTCTTGTTCCCGAGATGTGCCTGATCTACCCAGATGTCAGCTCCACTCGGTTTGCTATCGAATTGAACGAGCCCGCCTTGTTCCACCTTGCCGTCATATTGATTAAATCGATACCCCGACATGATGAAAAAGAGGAGGGCGACGAGTCCGGCGACCGATACGACCATCAGAGTGTAGACGAGTGTCAATCGAAGACGGAGCTTCAATTTCGAGGGAGCGTGATACATATGTTCCAATTATAACCCCTATCGACCGAAAGTGGAACGCTTGCATAATCCCTTACGCTTAACTAATATATATACTGTAGTGAGCAAACAACACACAGTTATTATCAATGGGACAAAATACGACGCAATCTCAGGAAAAGCGCTCGGTTTGACGGACGCGACGAAATCTACGCTTTCGACCAAAAAACCCGTCCCTGCGCCAGCTCCCGCGCCAATCGCCAGGCCGATTCAAGAGATCCGACGCTTCGCTCCTCACCAGAAGCCTCAAGTGATGATTCGTGATATCGCGCCCGTACATCACCCGATTGTCGATCGCGTCCACGCCGCTCGCACTGCTCAGCAGCTCGCGGTAGGACCTCGAATCGCGAAACCTTCCCAGATTATCAAGCAGGAAGCGATTATCGAAGCGACCTCGCGCATGCCCGCCAAGCCCGCCCGCCAGATCAAACTCAGGAAGCAGCCGAGCGTAGCCCGTCATCGCATTAATATCGCCGCCGTCTCGCTCGCCGTCCTCGTCTTTGGTGGTTATTTGACTTATCTCAACATGCCCCAGCTCTCCACCCGGGTCGCCGCCTCACAAGCGGGTATCAACGCCCAATATCCCTCGTATCATCCCTCTGGCTATAGTCTCTCGGGACCGGTTGCATTCAATAACGGAGTCGTGAGCATGAAATTCGCCGCCAACGCCAGCCCGCAAGATTATACCGTCACGCAATCCCGCTCAAACTGGGATTCTTCGGCCGTACTCGAAAACTACATCCAGCCAAAAGCAGGGGAGCGCTACACCACCACTCAGTCAAACGGTCTCACTATCTATACCTACGATAAATGCGCCGCCTGGGTCAATGGAGGCATTCTCTACACGATCGACGGCAGTGCCAATCTCACGCCCGAGCAGATCCAGCACATCGCGATAAGCATGTAATTACATATTAAGGTTTTGACTTAATCGCAAATAGATCTTATAATGTGGTCCAGGTCAACTCGCCAACAAGAAGGGTTAGATATGACATCGGGACTGATTGACGGCATTCTTGCTTCGCGCAAACCCAAGATCGCCGGCCTCATCGATCGTATCTGCGACGCTATTCGGGCAGTCGGCAACGTCCGCGATGCCGCAAAGATAGTGGTCTCAGTATTCGTATACGATAGGTCTGGCACCGTGATCGGACAGGAGTCCTTCACCCTCGATATCTCAACCGGCAAAGTGCTCGGGAAGAGAAAGCGTCAGACGCGGAAGCCCAAAGTCGCCGTGGCGGACGCATAGAGCGCATCTCACGGATGGGTAGATGACCCAAGGTGGGTCGGGGCGAAAGCCCCGGCCCCCCGTTAATACATTTGATACAAGCCGCCACATCAGTGGTATTTTTTATGCTACAATAACAGATATGAGCACATCTATTCGCACCCGATTTGCACCTAGCCCGACCGGATATATCCACGTCGGTAACGTCCGCGCCGCACTCTTTCCTTATCTACTCGCGCGGCAGCAGGGAGGAAGCTTCATCCTCCGCATCGAAGACACCGACCAAGCACGATTCGTCGAAGGTGCGACAGATCTGATTCTCGATACGCTCGAATGGCTTGGCATCGACTGGGACGAAGGCCCCCGAAAGGGCGGGGAATACGGCCCGTACATCCAAACCGAACGCCGCGATATTTATCTCAAATGGGCTCAAAAACTCATAGACAAGGGTCTCGCATACGCCGACCCCTATACTCCTGAGCAAGTGCAATCATTCCGCGAAGAGGCGATTGCCCTCAAAAAAGCCTTCCTCTACCGTGATCATCGCCCCGAAAACCCTCCCGTTTGGGATGGCACACAGGCGTTACGATTTAAGGTAATGGATCCGAAACGCTACACCTGGCAGGACCCGATCATGGGTGAGCTTAGCGCCGGACCAGAGGTACTCGATGATTTCATCCTCATCAAAGCCGACGGTTTGCCAACCTACAACTTCGCCCACATCGTCGACGATGCCGAGATGGGCATCACGCATGTCATCCGCGGTCTCGAGTACATCTCGAGCATTCCGCGCTACCTCAGCCTCTATGAGGCGCTAGATCTAGCGTGCCCAGTGCTAGCGTGTATGCCCCATATCATGGCGCCCGACGGCAAGAAAAAACTCGGCAAACGCGATGGCGCTCGCAGCGTCACTGATTACCGCACCGACGGCATTTTGCCAGAGACGATGCTTAATTTCCTCGCCAGCATGGGCTGGAATGATGGCACCGAACAGGAGTTATTTAGCAAAGAAGAATTGATCGAAAAGTTCAGCCTCGAACGCGTCCAACGAAGTGGTGCCCGATTCGACGAACAGCGCCTCCTCTGGATGAACGGCCAGTGGATCCGCCGGCTCGAACTCGACGACCTCTACGAACGCGTCCGTCCATATTGGCCAGCCAGCGCCGAAGGGGCGAGTGATGAGTACAAGAAACACGTGCTTTCACTTATCCAAGACCGCCTCAAGACCCTCGCCGAACTCAGTATGATGACCCGCTATTTCTTCGAGGAGCCGACCGTCGACGAGACGCTTATCTCTGGCAACAAGCAACTTTCGAAACTATCCGAAGACGAGCGCCGATCTATTCTCACCGCCGCTCATGATGCCCTTGGAGCTACCGAATGGACACCTGAAGCGATCCAAGATACACTCAATCATCTCCTCGACACGACCGGCCAAAAGCCCGGTATACTCTTCAGCCTCATTCGCATCGCAACCACCTGGGCACCATTCAGCCCCCAGCTCAATGATACCCTCGCGCTGCTCGGCAAAGAGAAAACTCTTAGCCGTATCAAATCATCTCTATAAGACACAAAAAAAACGACCCAATGGCCGTTAGCAAAGTTTCAATTTATCGTCTGGGTGGGCGTAGTCTTGCGACCACGCCCACACCACACCACCAGCTTTGGACAGAGCACGCTAGCGCTCCACGCTCACTCGTGCACGTGAGCGTACTGGGCTTCGAACGCTGATGACAACCGCCAGGCCCGCTTGAGTGTCCAGCGCAACGCGAAGTCTCGCCTGAACCCGAAGACGTTGCGTAGCCTGATGAAGAGCACCTTCTTGCTACCCCTTGGGGTGAACTCCACGTAGTCGAGCAGCGACGGCGTGCCGTCAGCATTGCGGAGGCGAACCTCGATCCACACGCGACTTCCAAAATCCCTGGTCGGCTTCCCGTCGAGCAGGACTCCAGCTCCGAAGATGCTTGTGGACACGCTCATCGCGTATTCTTTCTTCGGGTTGAACACCCCTCTGAGGGGGTTGAGCGGATAGGCCGCTTTCTTCATCTTGATCACATCCTTCTGGTCGGTGACTGACACACTATACCACATCTTGACCTCTATCACGAGCATGAGCGGTATGGTACACTACTAGGTAGATATGCTTGAGGAAAAAGTGACAATTTCACGTCGCGCGAGACTATGGCGATGGATCAAATCTCACCGTCCTGCGGTCATCGCGATGATCGGCGGAGTATTAATACTCGCTGCCGCCGGAACTGCGTATGCGATTCTCAGCCAACCCTTACCGAAAGTAGATACGACGCCGATCGTCGTCAAGAAAAAAGCCCCGCCAGTGAAGTACTATTCACTCCTCAATGGCATCCAAATTGCCGATCAAGCCGCTGAGAAGTCTCCCGTCACCGCCATCATGATCGAAAACAGCCCCGAAGCGCGTCCGCAATCGGGCCTCAATCAAGCCGAAGTCGTCTACGAAGCGATCGCCGAAGGTGGCATCACGCGTTTCCTGGCCCTCTATCAGCAGCACAAACCTCAGCTTATTGGCCCAGTCCGTAGCGTCCGCCCGTACTACGTCGATTGGCTCGCCCCATACCAGCCAAGCGTCGCCCATGTCGGTGGAAGCGCCGCCGCACTCGCCGAAGTCCGCAATGGTAATTACCGCGATATCGATCAGTTCTTCAACGGCGCCTACTACTGGCGCTCGACCGATCGCTACGCCCCACACAACGTCTATACGAGTTTCGAGAAACTCGATGCCCTCAATGCCAAAAAAGGCTACACCTCGAGTGAATTTACCTCGTTTGCCCGCGCGGACGGCGTTCCAGCCAAAACTCAAGATGCGACCTCTGTCGATGTGACGATCAGTAGCGCGCTCTTCAACTCACATTATGACTACGACGCCACGACTAATTCCTACAAACGCTCCCAGGGTGGCGAGGCACATCTCGACCGCGAAGAAGGCCAGATTGCACCGCAGTCGGTCGTCGTCATGAACGTCAATATGTCGCTCGTCATGGAAGATGGCTACCGCGAGGCTATCACGACGAGCGGGTCTGGCCAGGCATACGTCTTCCAAAACGGCACCGTTCAGTCAGTCACGTGGCAAAAATCTGACCGCGCAAGCACACTCCGTCTCGTCGACGCTAATGGAAAAGATGTCTCACTCGTCAGGGGTCAGACGTGGATTGCAGCCGTGCCGAATGGTTCAGGAGGCGTCACGTGGAAGTAAAAGAAGTCAAAGAAGTAAAACCCGTCCATCAAGATATGATCAAGGAGTACTGGCCACTCTATTACCGAAAAACTATCATCCTGACCGTAGGCATGGAATTTCTCCTCACGGCAGTTGTTGTCGGAGCACTTATGATGGTCGGTATGCCGACTGAGGGTCTCGGATTCTGGATCATCATCGTTGCGGTCCTCGTCGGGTCTGTTAGTGTGAATATAATCTTGATCAATCAAGTCACGTTACCTCTAAAGAACCTCACCAGTGCACTCACGAATGTGTCGGGCGAGCAGAGCGACGTGGTTCCGCCAAATCCAAACGCTCGGCGCTACGAAAAAAGCGGCTTCAAACCGCTCCTCCAGTACCTCTACGAAAATGCCTCTGGCACGCACACTGACACAAACGACAGCGGCGAAACAGAGGTGAAATTACTCTCACAAGCCTTCGACCAAACGCACGCCGGTATCATCGTGCTCGATTCGACTGGCGCCATCCAATACGCGAACAAACACGCGCCCATCTCACTCGGCCCAGACAATACCAAGCACCTTGATCTGTTATTCGAAGATGAGGATGCCCTCGAAAACTGGCTCGCCAGTGTTCGCGACACTCAAGTCCACGCCGAAAAAACCTGGCTCCGCGTGCCAAACAAGGTTGTTGGTGAAGAAGATCGCCGTATCTTTGACGTTGCCGCTACGTTCGAAAAAGGCAGTAAGGCCGAAATCGTCTTGGTACTCTTCGACCAGTCGGGGGTTTATCAGCCAGAGGACGACGCGCTCGATTTCATCTCATTTGCCGCCCACGAACTGCGTGGCCCTATCACCGTCATCCGTGGCTACCTCGACGTGCTCGATATCGAGACCGAGGGTGTCTTGCAGCCGGATCAACGCGAACTTATCAAACGCCTCATTGTGAGCGCCAACCGCCTCTCGAGTTATATCAATAATATCCTCAACGCCTCTCGTTATGACCGCCGTCATCTCAAGCTTCATCTGGTCGAGGACAATGTCGCCGATATTTACGACACGATCAACGACGATATGATTCTCCGTGCCGAGTCCCAAAACCGCCTGCTGTCTGTCGAGATTCCACGCGACCTGCCGACTATCGCCGCCGATCGCTCGAGCCTCTCCGAGGTGATAGGGAACCTCATCGACAACGCGATCAAATATTCAAACGAAGGCGGTCTCGTCCACGTGACCGCAGCGGTCGATGGTAATTCCGTCAAAGTCTTCGTCGAAGATCACGGCATCGGCATCCCCTCAAGTGTCATCAGCAATCTATTCCATAAGTTTTACCGCTCCCACCGCTCGCGCGAAACCGTCGCCGGCACCGGTATCGGCCTCTATATCTGCAAAGCGATCGTGGAATCACACGGCGGTACCATCGGGGTCACCAGCGCTGACGGCCAAGGTTCGACATTTAGCTTCACCGTTCCGATCTATGCCACCGTCAAAGACAAGCTTCTCGCCGGCGACAGCATCAACTCCACCGCCGGTATCATTTCGACAGGTGGCAGCTGGATAAAAAATCATTCGATGTATAAAGGCTAACAGGGGTATAATAACGACATGGCGATCAACTCAGTACTCGTAATCGAAGACGACCGATTCATCGGTGAGATGTATGTCCGTAGCCTTCAGCACGCCGGTTACACGGTGGACTGGGTGGTTGATGGCAATGACGGCATCGTCGCGGCCCGCAACAAACCCTACGACCTGATCCTGCTCGATATCATGCTTCCTGAAGTTCGCGGCACCGACATTCTGCGCCAGCTGAAAAAAGGTGATCACCCGATCGCCCCGAACACAAAAGTCATCATCATGACCAATTTCGACCAAGACGAAGATTCCCGAACCGCCATGGAGCACGACGCCGACGGTTACCTCATCAAAGCCGAGATCACCCCCAGAAAACTCCTCGAACTCATCGGTCAGATGCAGTAATAAAACACCCACTCGCAACTAAAATAAGCTTAAGCTATTGACTTTACACGGAATAAGTGTATAATGACCCTGTGGACTTGCTCCACACTGGAATCAGGGGCCTTCCCTGATCTCCTTTCGTAGCGAGTGAGTCAATACGTACTTTCTCGCCTGTCACTCCAGGAGGAGCGATGGCGCACGGACTTCTGTGCTTCTGCAGGAAGTGCATGGGTGGAGGAACGCCGAACCGCAACAACAAGAGCAGCCAGAGCAAGGCGCAGAGCGCACAGCGCAAGGCGAACCAGGCAAGTCGCGGCTCGAACAAGTTCGGCAGCAGCAACAACCACCACGACAGCCAGAAAGGCGGCGGCGCGAACAACACCGGCCGGCGCTGACCGCGCAACGACCTGAGCCAAGTCGCAAAACTGGTTCGCATTCTATATAATAAGCTCCGCAATGAAATCTATAGTACTATTCAAATCACACCCATGCGTACAACTTGCACATCTGTATGAGCATCTTTTCATGATGCAGCTGAACCGGTTGTTTCGCGATAATGGGCTATACAAAATGCTCGACTATAGCGCCGAGGGCACTACCTATGACCAAAGTGGGGTGACAATCGTGAAATGCGACCTATATACGCCAGAAGCTCAGGCTCTGGAAGATCAAATCTTGAAACTTCGCATCGATCTCGGCGAAGATAACGCCTATGTCACCATTGCGTTGCAACAAATCACTTCGGAAGAATCAAATACAATTTCGATTTCGGATAAACATTCATTGATAGGCAGCCTTATTTCCCTAGACGCACAACGATGGGAAACGCTGGATGATTATACGATATTGAATACTCGCGAGCGACCCTTAGAGTTAGACCCCATTTTCATCACGAGTACACCAAACACAAAACCGCAGACGCTCAGGATGACGTTTGGCGTAGATAACACTGTTCGTGCAGATTTATTCCCACTATTTAACTTTATCGCCAGGATGCTGTCGCACACGGTTTCGGATGTATTAGGCAAGGACGTCGGTTATTATTCAGGCGAACTGCACGGGGACGCCCGTCCTTTGCGTGTCGTCAATGAGATGATCTCATCAGATGAAAACACTGCTGTTTCGGCGGTTCTTGACTCATCACTACGGGCTATTCGCGATATATGCACGGACTCAGCGGTTCAGCGACTTAGCCGCGAGCTATCAGAAATAGATTATAAAAAATCAGCGTGGTCTGCGCCGGATATGGATCGTATCCTCGAGGAGACAGAGGTCCTCGTCGGGTCCGCGGGATGGGCGAGTGTTGCAACATCTGAAAATATACTGCGCGTTCTTGACCACATGAGCCTCAGTGTAGAATTTGGTAGTCAGAGTATATCTGGTAGCGTCATCAGGTAGCTACTCACCCCTGGACGATATCCATTTTTTTTGATAGTATATGACAAGCCATTTGGCCCCTTCGTCTAGTGGTCCAGGACGTCTGGTTCTCATCCAGAAAATCGCGGGTTCGACTCCCGCAGGGGTCACCACGAAAATAGCTCATCCATGCGATGGGCTTTTTTCGTAGAGAAGCGTTGTTTACCGGAGTTAATTCGCGCTGTGGAAATTTTTCACTTGACCACCCCGACTAGGAACTTTAGGTAGCCCCAGTCTGTCGTTTCGCTCGTCGATGATTCGTTGCACCTCTACTTTTGTGGCAACTTTTTCTAATGTTGTTCCATGCCCAGGAAGTGGCTTTCGTGGTAATAGCTGCCTCTTGAAAACATCTCCTAGGAGTTCATTCTGAATCATTTTACGAAAATCCATGCAGTACATGGCAACGTTGGCCCACTCGTCTTGTAAGACTTTAAAGTCAGCGACCTCACGCCTATAGACCTCCTCTGACAAGTGATAGTCAGATGTTGCCAGAAGAAATTTGTTATTAATTTGATCAGAATGATCGATAAAATCTCCAATAATTATCGTCAAATACCGGTAATACTGTTCGAGATGGATAATAGCAATTTCGTTTCCTTCAAGCGCCCGATATAGCGAGCCGTACGCATCGCGCATTTTCATAGTCTCTTCGGCAATATGAGACCACTTGTCGCGGGCAGCTTGATACCAGAGGTCTTGAGGTGGCTCGAGTGGTTGAACGACAAAATCATTAGAGAAAGTAACAGTTGCCGCAAATGCCACGCCAATCTCAACGAGTGCAGCGTCAACTTGCTTGATAGCGTCCGTCTCAAGCTTTCGCTTCAAAGAGTTGTTGATTTGGAGAAATATATTATCAACCGCTAGTGGCCAACCGATAAGCGAAAGGGATATCGCAACAAGCGCAGTGTTATCGAGTTTAATAGTATTCAAGAGAAGTAACAGAAGAACTATGAGCAAAATTAATAGGGGAACGAGGTATGTAGCCAGTCTTGTTTTGCGAACTAAGCGTTTATCATTATAGCCATACATAATCGCGTCTCCTGATTCTACGACTATTCTATCATTTATGCAGAAAGCTTAGCTAACTCGATAGGATTAGTCTGGCGCTAAAATTACAGTAGCCCATCTCGTCGCAACAAATCCATCTTCGCCTCGATCACCGTCTTCGCGTACTCATTGAGCACCAGTTGCACGGTCATATCATCTTTATGCCAGCCGCTTGCCGAGAACCGCTCAGATTGCACAGGAGGTGAGACGGTCTTGATCTCAATATCCCAGGGAGTGAATTTGTACCAATCCATCATCGCGCGCCGAAGCACGAAATTCGTCGCGACAAGCGTAATTGATTTCGGATGCCAGTTCATAGTCTCCAACAGATCAAGCGATCGTTTCACGTTATCGGGGAGGGTGATTGATTTATCCTCGATAATAATCGCACTTTCTGGTACGCCCGCATCAGTCGCAAATTGAGCCATTCTAACGGCTTCTGGCTCGATATCATCACTATAAAATGGCCTATTACCGCCGAGCATTATCTTGTCCGCAACACCGCTATTATAGAGTTCGATCGCGCGTTCAACCCGCACATTTAACTCCGAGCCAAAGACGAAGATCAACTCGGTTTCTGAATCATCTTGCGCAGGTACGAGCGCCTCATAAACTCGAGCATACAAATCTGAATGGGCCTGATGCTCGCGAATGAAAGTAGCTATCCCTTGATTTGTCATGATAATCGCGTCAACCAACTCGTCGAGGTTCATCGCCGCATAATCATTCGTCCAGCGAGCAGAAACACCCGCAAGCTCAGAAAGCTCCCGGAACGCATCAAAGATCGATGTGTTCGTCTCGAGATAGTCGAACCGCACAGCGGATCGTTGCGATTCGTGACGAAATATCTCCACGACCTCTTCGGCCGTCGGCAACTGCGCTCCGCTTGTTCGTTGGGTCATATCGCTATAATACCAGTTACTGGGCTAACGCGCCTCACTACTCGAGTAATGTTATTCCCCTAAATGGACACAGCATCAAAATTGTGATAATCTTCCCCATAAGGCACCTTACCCTAGAGGAGAGAGATGACCAGTACCGTGCGTGCGGTTCGTAAACCCGCACAAAACTTGCTAAAGTTCATGCAAGATGGCTTTACCAAGGTTGAGACATCCAAGGCGGCGATCGATGAAGCGCGCAAGCGTGCCGTCGCAGAGGAGGGGAAATACCTGGATGGGTTACACCGGCGTCTCGTAGGAAAGACCTTCGAGGTCACTGGCTCTTCCGAGTCACAGGAATACATGGGGCAAGATGGCTCCGAATTCCACCCAGGCGGACCGTACCTCTACCAGAAGCTTGTCGTTGTCGAATCGGTCTACATGACCAAGGAGGGCTACCTAGGCGAAGAGACGCCTCTGGTCTACGCGAGGGTCTACCTCCTACGGGACGACAAGTACGTCTCCGGGGAGCGAGTTACTCTCCGCCTGCTCAAGCTCGAGCAGATCACACCCGCCTTAAAGCCGGTATGACCCCTGAGGGAAAAGACCAAACCCGCTGCGGACGCATGGAAACCTCCTGCGTCATCACGCAGTGGGTTTTCCATTTGAGATTGAAGGTTACCTAGGTATTTATTCGTTATTATCGTCGAGATTGACCTTGACCGTCACATAACTCGGGGCGGCGTTTTGGTCAGAGTTACGAAAGGTCGAAAGGTATGAGTCGCCATATACCATCATATCTTCGAAGGACTTCGGTACAACGGAGACGCGGATGTACTGATTTTTACTATTTTTGAAATGATATTGCTGAGCGACAGACGCTGTGTAGTCAGTTTCAAATTGCGTGAATCCAGCAGCCTCGATCTTGGTCTTGAGGTCGGCAAATGTGCCACTCACCGTATCATTATGGGCAAACTCCGCGCTTGAGGCATAGGTTCGGCTTTTGTCCCAGCTATACACACGCTTATCACCAAAGATGTCAGACTTTGCTGAGCGATACGAATCGCCGAGGTTGAGGCTCACGTAAATCGCTTTGATCTGATTGAGGCGAGATTCATTCACTGCATTTGCCGTCACATGGATCAGCGCACCACACACCAGCGCGGCTCCCAAAAGAGTTACGAGCCCGATCACGACGTAGCTCACGATGCCACGCTTCACCATGATGTGTGAACGCGAGAGGGAAATAAATTGCTGTGGTTTCGAGACTTTTTTGCTTGTTTTCTTCTTCATACTCTCACTATAGCGAAACGCAAGCTTTTCGCAATGATGGATAACGGATACCGATGCCCGCAGAGAGGGCGAGTTGAGGCGATAAGCTTGGAATGGTCACCGACAAACTTGGCGTCTCTTGGGTGGTGAATATAAATTCCGCTATGCCCTCGATGTAGGTTTATCCCTTACGATACAGATACGTTTATGCTTGTGTTCTTGCGAGACATCGAAGATAATGTCATGATATGTCTATTGGAGTTCAATTCCCAGATAGGGACAAGCAGCCGACTATCATAACTGAAGCGATTCAAAGTGATTTTAGGTACGGATTGCGTGAACTGCAGGAAATCGTGGACACTGAGACACAAGGATACGAGTTTTTTGAACACAGTAAGTCGTCTATCACAGATGATGACCTATGTATGCTCGAAAGACTCGGACGAGATGTCTCGGTGCGACTCGCTCATGGATTATATGTGAGACTTGGAATGCTATTGGGTATCGAAGATTTGATAGCAATTGATCGGGGCAGGGGTACGAAAATCGAACCCGTCGATGCGGGTCTATGCGCGATTGGAACCATCATTGGCTGTTCTATTGGTCTACTAACCGATATTGACCAAGTATTCGCTCATAATGGGTCGGCGGGAAGATCTGTCCCATCGGCTCTCATCAGATTAAAAGATGTCGCACTCTATAGTACGAGTAAGGGCGGTGACGGGGAATTAATCCCAGAGTATGAATTTACACAGGAGGTGAAGGTCCCTCTCTGCTACGGTAGTTCAGCCCCGTTCCGGGTGACGCCCGATTCAGTGCATATCGAGAACACCGTCGAGCTTGACGAGCCAACCGACAACTACCCGGCACTTATTAGTACGGCTACATTTAGGCTCGAGAGTCTCGAGTTTGAGCCAATAGCGACCGCATAAACCGTGTCGAATATCTGCCTTATTCCCAGCGGAATACGCGAAGCGCGATCACGTAAACGACCACTGCCTCGGTGGACAAGTTCAAAACGGCATCGCAACCTGCGTTCATAGCACTAATAAATAATCCTCCCGCAATAGATTCTACTCAGCGTATACTGAAGTTATAAGAGCGAAAGGAGCGATTATGGCACAAGATGAAAAAACAATGAAACACGAAGATTGTAAGCATCACCACAAACATCGCGGTGGACAGGCCGGCGGGGCAGTATATGGCCTCGGCATGATCGGAGCGCTTGTTTACTACCTATCAACCGCAGCTAGTTTCTGGCTCGGCTTACTCGGTATCCTCAAAGCTATCGTCTGGCCGGCATTTGTCGTGTTCGAGCTCATGAAGACGTTGCATATGTAATAAGCCGATGGAGGGAAGTACAACATGACCATCCGAAACGTCATCACGGCACGTAAACTCGCGGAGATGACGCAGTGACCGCAAATAACGTAATCAATGAGCTTCAGAAATATGCCAGCGACGTCGATGCGGCGAATTTGCAGTGGTTTTTCAAGACTGGGCCAGGGGAATATGGCGAAGGTGATCAATTCATCGGTGTGCGTATGCCGGCTATCCATAAGGTGTGCAAGGAATTCAAGAATCTACCGCTCAACGAAATAAAAGAACTTATCGAAAACCCCATCCACGAACATCGGATGGCGGGGCTTATTCTCCTGAGGATGCAGTACCCAAAGTCCAAAGACAAACAAGCGATTTATGATCTGTACATCGACGAGCTCGCGAAGGGTCGTGTGAACAACTGGGATTTCGTCGACGTAACATGCCAAGCGGTCGTAGGCGAGCACCTACGGCATAACCGCGCCAAGCTTTTCGAACTCGCGAAAAGCGACAATCTCTGGGAGCGTCGCGTCGCCATTATCGCAACATTTCCATATATCGCTTCGGATGATCCGACGACCTCTCTCGAACTCGCCGAACTGCTCCTTCATGACCAGCACGACCTCATGCATAAAGCCGTCGGCTGGACCCTTCGTGAAGTGGGGAAGCGCTGCGATGAAGCATTGCTCATCGATTTCCTCGATCAGCATGCGACCGAAATGCCGCGAACCGCCCTTCGCTATGCCATCGAAAAGCTCGACGACAAAACTCGGGCATATTATCTCAAACTGCGCTAATTTCATCACCATAACGCACCCCTCAAAAACATGAAAAATATGTGACTTCAGGCGTACAATAATAACTATGACCAATATCCTCACAACCACTGATCTGACCAAACGCTACGGAAAAAGTCGGGGGATTGAAAAAGTGAGTTTGTCCATCGAGGAAGGCGAGATATTCGGCTTCATCGGCCCAAATGGTGCCGGCAAGTCGACAACCATCCGCACACTTCTCGGACTAATCAAGCCGACGAGCGGCAGCGCGACAATCTTCGGCAAAGACATCCTGCGCGAAGGTCCCGCGATCCGCGAAGAGATCGGCTACCTCCCGAGCGAAGTCTTTTACTACGACAATATGCGCGTCATCGACCTCTTAAATTACTCGGCGAGTTTCTACCACAAACCCGCCCGAGAGATGAAAGCACGAATCCGCGAGCTCGCCGCCAGGCTCAATCTCGACCTCAAGCGCAAGATCGACGACCTCAGTTACGGCAACAAAAAGAAGGTCGGAATCATCCAGGGCCTGCTCCATAACCCCAAACTCATCATCCTCGACGAACCAACCGGCGGCCTCGATCCACTCATGCAACAAACGTTTTTCGAATTGCTCCGCGAAGAGAACCAGCGCGGCGCGACGATTTTATTTAGTAGCCACATCTTGAGCGAAGTCCAAAAACTCTGCGACCGAGTCGCTATCATCAAAGATGGTCGACTTATCAGAGTCGAGAAAATGGCGGATCTGCGCGGCAACAGTTACCTCAAGTGTCGACTTGAGACCGAACAGCCGATCAACCGTGGTATCTTCAAATTGCCAGGCGTCAGCAATCTCCAGGTCAATGACCGCCACGTGAGTTTTCTCTATCGAGGGGACGTCAACAATAT